>Ga0256830_1001005_pt1 | contig 20629 bp, 25 predicted proteins | sample 128326metaG_FD_190537 | JGI IMG/M metagenome (GOLD analysis project Ga0256830, IMG submission 190537) | Hydrothermal vent microbial communities from Lau Basin, Pacific Ocean - 128-326 | ecosystem: Environmental > Aquatic > Marine > Hydrothermal vents | place: Pacific Ocean: Lau Basin | collected... | reverse complement strand
AGCACGAGCTTGGCTCCCTGCATGCAGAGCTCGCAGCCCCTGGGGAGTTTGCCAATGTAGGCGTTGCCCTCTCTGGTAGTGTTCATAACCTGCTGGGAGAGGGATAACCTCTGAAAATCACCTCAGGTGTATGCACTCCCCGTAGAGCACCCGCCTGCGCTCGCCTGTAGATGTTTTGACCAGAAGCGCCCCTTCCCGGTCTATCGCAACAGCCTCCCCCTCTATTGTCTCCCTCGGCGTCAGTATCCTCACCTTCCTGCCCAGAGTGGAGCACAGGTCCTGCCAGTCCATGAGCAGGCTACCCTTTCCGCTCTTCAGGAACACCTCGTAGGAGTGCTCAAACTCGTTCAGCAGCTCGGCAAGCAGCTCATTCCTGTCCACGCTCCTGCCGAGCTCCTCCCTGAGAGAGGTTGCACCTTTGCGGATCTCCTCAGGAAAGCTCCGGGTGGAGTTGTTGGCGTTTATTCCCACCCCCGCCACGAGGAAGGTGAGCACATCCAGCTCCGCCTCCACCTCGGTTAGAATCCCGCACACCTTTCGCTCGCCGATGAGCACGTCGTTGGGCCACTTTATGCTCGCATCCAGGTGGTATAGCCTCCGCAGAGTCTTCGCCACCGCGGCGCCGAAGGCAAGGGTTATTCTGGGCGCTTCGTGGGGTGCTATGCTGGGGCGCAGAATCAGCGAAAACCACAGCCCGCCCCGCGGCGATAGCCACGCTCTGCCCACCCTGCCCCTTCCGCGGGTCTGCTCTTCCGCAGCAACCACGCTGCCCTCCTCTTCACCCGAGCGTGCGAGCTCCTTTGCAAGGTCGCTGGTCGAGGCAACGCGCTGATGAAGGTAGAGCCTCCTCCCAAAGCTCCTGGTTTTGAGGCGCTTTTTTATCTCTGATTCGAGGAGAAGGTCCGGCCTGCTCAGGAGGCGGTACCCCTGCCGGCGCACCTCTATCTCCACCCCTCTCGCTTTGAGGGCGTGCACCTGCTTCCACACAGCGGTTCTGCTCACCCCCAGCTTTGAGGCGAGCTCCTCACCTGAGACAAAGCTCCCCATGCGCTCAATCAGCAGGCTCAGAAGTTCGCTCATGAAAAACTATTTCTATTCAGGGGGTTAAAAAGATAATTATGGAGAAAAGGCTAAAAATCTTCCGCAGGGGGGAGGGGGAAAAGGAGATAAACCCCGGCTCCGGTGCGATACGCCTCCTGGTGAGAAGCTCAAAGCTCGAGGGCATGGTGGTGGAGCTCGAGCCTCGCGCAGAGATACCCAGGGTGTACTCCCACCCTGGGGAGGAGCTCAGGATAGTGCTGCAAGGCGAGATTGAGGTGGAGGTGGAAGGGGAACGCCACCTGCTCCGCGAGGGCGACTTCATGTGGTTCGACTCAAGTTTAAAGCACAGGATAAGAAACCCCGGCGAGCAAAAGGCGGTGTACTTCTCTGTAAACTCGCCCCCTTCGCTGAAGTGGTAGCTACTCCCTCTCGTACTTCTCCTCTGCTTTTCTCTTCGCCTCGCTCATGTACATGCTCACCGCCGTGGCAATAGCCGCGACGCGTCTATCTTCGCGAAACGCCTCGGCGAGCTTTCTGAGCCTCGCCTCGTCCTCCTTTATTATCCCGGGTATCTTTGCCAGGATGTTCTGCTCCTCTATGAAGCTGGTGGAAAGCTCGCCCCTGCGGAAGGCCTCGTTGCGCATCACCGCCTTGTGGAAGGGGATATTCGTCTTAACGCCGGTGATTATGTACTCGCTCAGGGCGCGCTCCATCCTCGCAATGGCCTCCTCTCGAGTGCGCCCCCAGGCGACGAGCTTTGAGATCATGGGGTCGTAGTAGGGCGGAATTGTGTAGCCCATTCGCACGCCGGAGTCTATCCTTATCCCAGGTCCTCCTGGAGAGCGGTATCTTGTTATCTTGCCCGGCGAGGGTGCGAAGTCGTTAAGCGGGTCCTCCGCGTTGATTCTGCACTCTATCGCATGCCCGAATAGCGGAACATCCTCCTGCTCAAACCCTATCTCCTCGCCCGCGGCGATGCGTATCTGCTCCTTCACTATGTCTATACCCGTGGTGCGCTCTGTGATGGGGTGCTCCACCTGCAGGCGGGTGTTCATCTCCAGGAAGTAGAACTCCCCCTGCGAGTAGATGAACTCCACAGTGCCCGCGTTGGTGTAGTCTATGGACTTCGCGGCTTTAACCGCAAGCCCGCCGATGCGCTCCCTGAGCTCGGGCGTAACCACCGGCGAGGGACACTCCTCTATCAGCTTCTGATGCCTGCGCTGGATTGAGCACTCGCGCTCATTCAGATGCAGCGTTTTGCCACGCTTATCGGCAAGAATCTGAAACTCTATGTGCCTCGGACTTGAGAGGAACTTTTCGACGAAGAGCGTCGCATCGCCGAAGGCGGACTTTGCCACGCTGCTCGCTGACTCCATCGCCTGCTCAAGCTCGGCCTCGCTTCTAACAACCTTCATCCCTATTCCGCCTCCCCCCGCGGAGGCTTTCAGCACGATGGGGTAGCCTATCTGCGAGGCTATCTCCTTCGCCTCCTCTGCCGAGCTCACCTCTCCCTCGCTCCCGGGCACAACCGGCACGCCAGCGCGGCGCATTGTTCGCCTCGCCTCTATCTTGCTCCCCATCAGCTCTACCGCCCTGCTGCTGGGGCCGATGAAGGTGATGCCCAGCTTCTCGCACGCGCGCACAAACTCAGCGTTCTCCGCCAGAAATCCGTAGCCCGGGTGAACGGCGTCCGCGCCGCTCTTCTCAGCAGCGTCGAGAATCGCGTCGATGTTCAGGTAGCTCTGGCTGGGCGGCGGCGCGCCTATAAGATAAGCCTCGTCCGCATACTTCGCATGCAGCGCATGCCTGTCTGCCTCTGAGTAAACAGCCACAGTGGCTATGCCCAGCTCCCTGCACGCGCGCATCACGCGCACTGCGATTTCGCCGCGGTTTGCCACCAGGATTTTGCCAAACATCGGCTAAACCTGTCTCTCGACCTTTTTATAATTAACGTTTCACGCGGCGGAGTGCCACCTTTACCAGCGTAAGACCGCGCTCACATTCAATTCTCCCGCCCGTCTGGAGCACCACCACGCGGTCTCCTGCTTCTAAACCCTCGGGGAGGCAGAGCGGGTAGTTGCTGCACAGTACCCTCTCGCAGGCCAGGGGCTCAAAGGAGATGGTGGCCCCTATCAGTGCACACTTCTTTTCCAGTCCTGCCTCAACCTCTGCCTCTTCCACCTCCACCACCACCGCCTCACCCCACAGGGCACAGCTGTGCAGGCGCTCCCTCACAGCCACCACCCGGTATTTCCTGCCCTTCTCCAGATTCTCAACACAAACCCTGCTCAGCCTGCATCCCTCACATTCCTCTGCTGCGCCATAGTGTATAAAGGCATAGCCCCGCTTCGCGTATCTCCTGTCCATCAGAGTGACCCGCATTCAAATTACCCCTGTGGCTCTGGCAACCTTCTCTGCCTTATCCCTGCTCAGATTCACGTGCTCAAGGATGGTGTACCTGTGGGGCCTTATTTCCCTTGCCCTGAAAAGCGCCTCCACCACCTCACGTCTGCTCACCCCCAGCTCCTCTGCACAGGTGGGGGCGCCTATCTCGGCGAGCGCATCCCTGAGAGACCGCCAGTCGCCGCCGTGCAGGTACATCATCATTATCGCCCCGACGCCGCACTGCTCGCCGTGCAGCGCGGGTTCCTGCGCTATCACATCCAGAGCGTGGCTGAACTTGTGCTCAGAACCGGAGCCAGGTCTTGAGCTTCCTGCGATGCTCATCGCCACGCCGCAGGAGATCAGCGCCTTTACCAGCCTGCGCACACCCTCCCGCGTGCCCATCTTCGATGAGGAGCGCAGCACTATCTTCGCACTCATCCTCGAGAGTGCGATGGAGTACTCGCTTATCTCCTCGCCCACAACGCGGTGCGCAAGCTCCCAGTCGCGGGTGGCGGTCAGCTTGGCGAGCACGTCTCCGCAGCCGCTTGCCGTCAGCCGGAAGGGTGCGGAGGCGATTATGTCTATGTCTGCGAGCACACCAAGCGGAGCGACGGCTTCTTCTGAGACCAAGCTTCCCTGCCTCCTTATCGATGCCCTGGAGCTGGCGATGCCGTCGTGGCTCGCTGCCGTGGGCACACTAATAAACTCTACCCCGAGAAACTTCGCCGTAAGCTTCGCCACGTCGATGACCCTTCCACCGCCCACCGCAACCAGAAACTCGGCACCGAAGCTCTTCGCCAGCTCGAGCGCCCTCTCTACGCTGGAAAAGCTCGCCTCCTTTACCTCCATTAGCTCCACACTGCGCTCCCTCCCCAGCAGCTGCGCGGCACGCCTACCCGCTACCCCTGCGGTTTTTCTACCGGTGAGCATCAGGCAGCTGCCCTTCAGCTTCAGGCACCTGACAAGCTCCGGAAGCTGTGAGAGTGCTTCCTCTCCTGCCACAACACTCCGGGGCAGCTGCATCCACTTCGCACGCATAGAAAAATAGAAGTCATTTCTCTATATTTAGCTATTTCTGAAGCAGTTTTTCGATGGTGCTGAAAAGCTTCGCCATATTTATTGGCTTGTCCACATGTGCATCTGCGCCGGCTTCCCTGCTTTCCTGCTTTGCCTCAGGCTCTGACATTACAGTAAGTATTATCACCGGAATTCCGCTCAGCCTGTCATCTGATTTAATCGCCCTGCACGCCTCGATTCCGCTCATCCCCGGCATCATCAGGTCCATTATTATTACGTCCGGGAGCTTTCCGGTGCTGAGCAGCTCCAGCGCCTCCTCAGCGCTCTCGCACAGCTCAACCTCATATCCGCGTTTCCTCAGCATCTTGGAGAGCACCATTCTTATATCTGGCTCATCGTCCACCACCATTACCCTTACCATCATCCTACCCTCCCTTGGGTAGCTCCACCCAGAAGACACTCCCGCCTGCAGGGTTGTCCTCCACCCCCACCCTGCCGCCATGGAGCTCCGCTATCCGCTTTGCAATCGCAAGCCCCAGACCCGAACCCTTCACCCCCTCCCTTTCAACCCTGGAAAATCTGTTGAAAATTCTTTTCTTCTGCTCCGCCGGCACACCTGCTCCGAAGTCCACAACCCTCACCACCCAGGAGTCCCTTAACTCCTCAGCATCCACTCTTACTATCTTCCCTTCCCTGGCGTACTTTGTGGTGTTGTTCAGCAGATTCCAGAATATCTCCCTTACGAGGGGGCTTGCCCTTATCACCATATTCCTGTTTATACTGTTTTCCACCACCATACCTGCCCCATTAAAAGCTGGCTGCAGCTCCTCCACCACATCAGAGACGACCTCCGCGAGGTCAAGCCTGACCTTTGTGATTCTCTCCATGTCCCTCAGTTTTGAAAACTTTGTGGCATTTTCTATAACCTCTATAATCCTCTCCACGTTTCTTTTAATAATCTCTGCCTCCTTTCTCCCCACTCCGCCGGCAAGCGCGACTTCCGCGTATCCCTTTATTATGCTTGCATAGTTCAGCAGGTCGTGGTGCAGTATGTCTATAAACAGGTCCTTGAGTTCGTTGCTGCGCTTGAGCTTCTCTGCATACTCTCTGAGCATTTCTTCCGTATTCTTAAGCCGAGTAATGTCAGAGAAGGTGGCAACGGTGCCCGTTATTTCTCCCCTCTCATTCAAAACCGGTGACATGTTCACCAGCACCTCCCTGGTCCTGCCAGCAGCATCCTTTATACACGTCTCCAGTGAGACCGGAGTTCCCGGCCTGTGTATCCCCTGAATAAACTGGCGGGAGCACTCCCCGCCGCAGTAAACGGAGATGGGTGTTCCCACAATTTCCGGAGTGCTGGCTGCCAGCAATTCGGCAGCCTTTGAGTTTGCGTAGGTAATTTTTCCCTCTCTGTCCAGCGTCAGGACGCCCTCGTTCATAGTATCCACCAGAGTACGGTAGGTCTGCTCAGATTCTCCCTTCCCGTCAACATTGCGGCTGGCATAGAACATCCCTCCGGAAAGCGCAGCGGATGCCATAAGGAGTAAGATGGCGCTGGAGGCGCCGCTTCCGCCAGGGAGCAGAAGGATGGTCTGCAGTGAAAGGAGCAGAAAGGCAGCGGCAAAGAGGAGCCATACCCCTGCACCCCTGCTCAGCACATGCCTCAGAGCCAGAGCGGCAGCGGAAAGCTGCAGCAGAATAGAGATTATCAGCAGGGCAGATATTGTGCTTCCTCCCATTACATTTCCCTCATCTATTACTGAACCCGGTGGAACGCTTAACTACACTATGTAAAAACAAATATTTATACAATTGGGAGGAGTGTTTCTCTGCAGGTGAGAAGATGGCTGTGTACACCCCCCTCGACTATGCCAAGAGTTTCGTAATTCTGCTGATAATCCTCTGGGCGCTCAGGAGGTACCTCTTCACCAGGATTACTCCCGACAGGGGTTTTATGCTTGCTTTAATCCCCCCCATCCTTCTGGCCATTACTGTGCGAATGCTCGCCGACGCCGGGGTTTATGAAAAGTCCCAGTGGTGGAGCGTCACACCGGGCATATACGTGCTGGGTGTGGCCTACGGGGCAGCACTCGTGGGCATAGGGCTTGCGGTGCAGAAGCGTGCGGGTATAGAGTACTGGAAGGTTGTGCTCGCCCTGGGTGCGGTAACCGTGCCCTACTTCCTGGTGAAGCTCATCGCAGAGATGACCTCTCCCGTGAGATTCTTTTATCCCGTCACCCTGGCGGCTCTGCTCACCCTGGGGGTTTACCTCGTCGCCAGAGTTGCAGGTCTGGGATTTCTCCACTCCGGCGGCAACCTGGGAATAGTCTTCGCCCATCTGCTGGACGCCAGCGGCACCTTCATTGGCATAGACTACTTCAGCTTCGGCGAGGAGCACATACTCCCCGAGATCTTTATAAACCTGGCCGGAACAGCTGCGGTGATGATACCTCTGAAGCTTGCTGTTGTTGGCACAGTTCTCTATCTGCTGGAGAAGTGGCGGCGTGAGGAGGGTGATGAGCTCTACTACCGCATAATAAAGATAACCATATTCATACTTGGCTTTGGCCCCGGTACGCGCAACTCCCTGCTTCTCACCCTGGTATGAGAAAAGGTATAAATAGGGACTGGGGATACTTTATGATAATGTCAATTCCCAGGGTCAAAACCTTTGTGCGGGGTCTTGATGAGAAAATGGAGGGAGGAATTCCGAAGGGGAGTGTGAACCTCATCTGCGGCACCGCTGGCACAATGAAGTCCTCCCTCGCCTACAGCATCCTGTACCACAACTCAATAAACGCGGGAATCCCGGGGCTTTATGTTACTCTTGAGCAGGACCCGCGCAGCCTTCTCATCCACATGGAGAAGCTGGACATGAAGGAGAGAGCTGTGGACATTGTGAGCTTCAACGACATTAAGGAGAAGGTGAAGGAGCGCAGAGTGGAAAACTGGATTCAGAAGCTATCCGGATTTCTGAAGGAAATGAAGGACGAAAAAAAGTATGAGCTCCTCGTACTGGACTCGCTGAATGCGCTGTACTCTCTCACCACCATTGAGGATGTGCGGGCTGAGATATACTTCTTCTTCAAGTCCCTCAGCGATCTCGGTTTTACCTCCCTGCTGATTTCAGAGATGCCTCCGGAGGGCGGGCGCTACGGCGAGTACGGCGTTGAGGAGTTCCTGAGCGACGGCATAATACATCTGCTTTTCCAGCGCAGGGGAGGGATACTCACCTCCCTTGAGCGCTACATAGGCATAGTGAAGATGCGTGCCACCAACCATGACACCCACTATTTTCCTCTGCTGTACCATGAGGGAGGATTTACCATCTACACCAGGGAGGACCTTGAGCTGTGATTGCAGACGTTAATCATTAGCCTTAACCTGCGTCACCCTCGAAACTTTTATATTTGTGTTCTACGAGCTTTTAACCCCACTTTCGGTGATAGTTATGAAGATGCCAAAAGAGAAGCGAACTTACTGTCCCAGTTGCAAGAGGCACACTGTGCATGAGGTGCTGAAGGTCAAGAAGCGCAAGGCCAGCGAGCTCAAGGCCGGCCAGAGGCAGTTCCGCCGTGTGCTGGCTGGCTACGGAGGATTCCCGCGTCCGCTCCCGAGTGGTTCAAAGCCAACAAAGCGCGTGGCGCTGATACTTAGGTGCAAGAGCTGTAAGAAGGCCCACAGCATGCGTGGCTTCAGGGTTAGGAAGCTGGAAATGGAGGCGGTATAATTGGAGGAGGACCTGATTCCCAAACCACGCTCCCGCTTCCTGCGAGTTAAGTGCGACGACTGCAGCAATGAACAGGTAATATTCGGTTCTGCCTCCTCGAAGGTGCAGTGCCTGGTATGCGGAAAAACACTTGCGGTTCCCACCGGAGGCAAGGTCAGGGTGCTTACCAGAATAATTTCCGTGCTGGAGTGAAGGGATTTGGTTCTGAAGCGTGAGCCCTTCCCAAGTGAGGGTGACCTGGTGGTCTGTACCATAACGAAGGTGTACCCCCACGGAGCCTTTGCCAGGCTTGACGAATACAAGGACAGGGAGGGTTACATTCACATTTCCGAGGTGGCCTCCACCTGGATAAAGAACATCCGTGATTTTGTGAAGGAAGGGCAGAAAACTGTGGCCAAGGTCCTTGCGGTTGACAGGCGGAAGGGGCACATTGATTTGTCGCTTCGCCGCGTGAGCGATGCCGCCAGGAAGAAGAAGATGCAGGAGTGGAAGCGTGCCCAGAAGGCAGAGAAGCTGCTTGAGATGGCGGCCACGCAGCTGGGAAAGAGCCTTGAGCAGGCGTACCGGGAAGTGGGATTTGTACTGGAGGAGGAGTTCGGTGAAATATACGGGGCCTTTGAAGAGATGTCTGCCCTGGGAGAGGAGGCGCTCAGGGGGGTGAAGATACCCCGGGAGTGGATAAAACCTCTGGTGAAGCTGGCGCAGGAGAATGTCTCGATACCCAGGGTTAAGATAGACGGTTATGTGGACCTGCGCTCCCGTGCTCCGGATGGTGTTGAAATAATCCGTGAGGCTCTAATCTCCGCAAAGAGCCTCAAGCACGGGGATGATGTGAGTCTCGATATAAGCTATGTAGGCTCGCCCAGGTACCGTATCACTGTGGTGGCCTACGACTACAAAACAGCCGAAGAGGCACTGAGGAAGACGGCAGAGCACGCAATAAATTTTGTGGTATCGAAGGGTGGCGAAGGTAAATTCTACCGGGAGATAGAAGAGGAAAAGTAGCCGATGAATCGCCTCAAGGTGTGCAAGGTGTGCAGGGTTTATACCCTGAAGGATACCTGCAGGGTCTGCGGTGAGCCCACCGTCTCGCCGCATCCGCCGAGGTTTTCGCCGGAAGATCCTTACGGTGAGTACAGGCGCAGGCTGAAGCGTGAGCTGATGAGAGAGGGGAAGGAGCATGCAGTTTGAGGTTGTTTACACCCGCAGACCTGAGCTGAAGTCACCGGTGCTGGTGGAGGGGCTCCCAGGTATAGGACATGTGGGGAAGATAGCAGCGACGCATATGATACGCGAGCTGCGTGCAAAGAAGTTCGCAAGGCTCTATTCCGCCAGTTTCCCTCCACATGTGGTTATCCGAAGGTCCGGAATAATAGAAGAGATGAAGAACGAGTTTTACTACTGGCAGGGGGATAAGAAAGACATAATTTTTGTGGTGGGGAACACCCAGAGCACCTCTCCCGAGGGACAGTACCTGCTGTGTGAGAAGATACTGGATATCGCTTCTCAGCTTGGCGCCAGGGAGATGTACACCCTCGGCGGTCTTGGTGTGGGCAGGCCGGTGGATTCTCCCCGCGTTTTTGGTGCGGTTAACCATCCGCGTTACATACCGCTGCTCGAGGAGAGAGGCGTCGTCGTGAAGCGTGACGGAGCTGGGCAGATTATAGGTGTCTCCGGAATGCTGCTGAGCCAGGGAAAGCGCCGCCGCATTTATGGCGCCTGCCTGATGGGAGAAACCTCCGGCTTTTATGTGGACCCCAACAGCGCCCGCGCTGTGCTGGAGGTGCTCACATCACTTCTTGGTGTGGAGGTGAGCATGGAGCGCCTGAGGAAGCGCGTCAGAGATGCCGCAAGGCGCGTGGAGGAGGCGGCGAAGCTTGAGCGCAAGATGATGGAGGACATGGGGATAATACGCCGGGAGCCCACAGATGACGAGATGCGCTATATCGGTTAGAAACAGAGGTAACATATATGTGGTAGCTCCGCATTATGATTCATGCGGGGCAGGCGGGGCAAGGAGTATAACGCCCTTTTACCGAGGAACCCGCGTCCTGCAAACCGCTCCTTCTCGTGCATAATAAATCTGGTTACAGCAGCCTCCGGCGGGGGTGTTTCTCACTGATGACGCCTGCGTCGGTGAGGGGTTTTAAAGCGCCCATGAGGTTGGAAAAAATTATAAGGCCGGACTCTGAACCGTGTGTGGTGTCAGGAATGATGCTCAAACTTCCGGATGTGGGTGAACCCCGGGTTGAGGAGCAGTGCTACATAGCCGAAAACGCCGCGGTTATAGGCAACGTGAGGATAGGGAGAAGGGTATTCGTTGCCCCGGGAGCGGTGATACGGGCGGACGAGGAGGGCTCAGCAGTGGTTATAGGAGATGAATGCAACGTCCAGGATGGTGTTATAATCCATTCTCTCGCCGGCTCGCAGGTGAAAATAGGCAGGGGCTCTTCGCTGGCGCACGGCAGCATAGTGCACGGCCCCTGCGAGGTCGGTGAGGAGTGCTTCATCGGCTTCAGGGCTACGGTGTTCAAGGCGAAGCTCGGCGATGGCTGCGTTGTTATGCACGGCGCCCTCGTGGTCGGAGTGGAGATCCCCGCGGGAAGGCTCGTACCAGGCGGTGAGATGGTGGACTCCCAAGAGATGGTGGAGCGCCTTGGGCCAGTGCCCGAGGAACTTGTCGCCTTCAGGCGTACGGTGAAAAGCACCAACGTGGGTCTCATCAGCAGGTACTCCATGGCTGAGCGGAGATAGTTCCCTTTAACCTCTTCCACCATGTTTTCGGCCACTCTGCCCTGCATCTCTTTTACAGGACCAACCACCTTGGCGTCAGCTCACCTAACTCTGTGCATGCAGCCGCTGTCGCACTTGAACAGAAAGGTGAATACCTCCACTTCAGGGCTTTCCGGATGTTTTTCTGACCGCGGAGGTTTCCTTCTGCAGAAGTGGTAAGAAGCTGATACTCCAACTATCATATAAGCTGAGCATGAATTTACATAATGCTCAAACCTCCACCCGTATGCCGAGAATCTCCCTCTCACCCTCGTGCACCGCTCTGGCAATCTCCGCGCTGCCGCGGGCGGCGCTGTACCCGTCTATGCGCAGCACCGGCGCCAGCTCGCGCAGCCTCTCGGCGAGCCTGGAAAAGACCGCATCATGGGCGCCCGCTCCACCGGTGATGACTATCGCCTCCGGCTCGAGAAGCGCAAAGAGGGAGCGGATCTCCATCTCGACGCTGAGAAGAAGGGCATCAAGCGCGAGCTTTGCTCTTTCATTCTTCGGCTCCAGCACCTCGGCGAAGTGTGAGAAGGGGTATATCTTCACAGCCCCCGCGCGGGAGAAGGCCTCGTTGGCGGTGAGCTCCCCGCTATCGATGCGGCGTATCGCCTCAAGGTCAAGAGGGCCGTGCAGCATGCCTATCGCGCCCAGGCAGGCGTCTATGGCGCCCGCAATTCTTCCGCGCTTAACGGCGATGCTCACCGTGTTTGAGCTTATGTCGCTCACTATGAAGCTCTCCGCATTTAGCTCCCGCTTTACTTTGAGGCAGGCGTCGTAGGCTATGCCCACCTTCTCGGCGCTCGCCATGTGCGAGTAAAGCGCCCGCATGCGCTCGTCCAAGCTTGCGATGCCGCGGTGTAGCCCCGGAATAACCACCGCCCTGATTCCGCTTTCAGCAATCTCGTCGAAGGCGCGCTCTCCGCCGCCCACGTGCTCGCCTGCGCCGCCTCCGGGCAGAACACCCCGGCTCTCCACCCTCTCGATTGGTGTTATGGCGCTTATTGCATCGCCCATCCCGTGGGTTATGCCCGCGAGCTCAATCTGCGAGAGCTCAACCCTGCGCTCAATCTCGCGCAGCACGCCCCCGCGGGCGGCTTTTTCGCGAGGGATGGAGAAGCGGAGGTTCTCGGGCAGGAGGTAGAAGCGTATCTCCCGGGTGCCGTGGTCCATGCCCAGGAAGCCCATCTCATCTCCCCGCGGGATAGCTGCCGAGGATTTTAAGGAAGGAGGTCCGGCGCTCAACCTCGGCGAGCACGCGCTTTATCCTTGCCTCGCTGCGGTGCCCCTCGAAGTCTATGAAGAAGATGTAGTCGCCCAGCGCCTTCCTCGAGGGGCGCGACTCTATCTTTGTGAGGTTCACCTTAGCCTTTGCGAAGCTCGCAAGTACCTCGTAGAGCGCGCCCGGCTTGTCCTTTAGGCTCAGGATAATCGAGGTCTTGTCCCTGCCCGTGGGCGCGTGGTCCCTCTTCGCAAGGATGAAGAAGCGCGTCTGGTTCTGGTCCAGGTCCTGAATGTTCTCCTTCAGCACCGCTAAGCCATAGAGCTTAGCCGCCGCGAGGGGCGCTATCGCCGCTGTGTCGCGGAGCTGCTTCTCCTTCACCTCCCGCGCGGCGTCCGCGGTGCTGGGGTAGTTCGCTGTGGCCACGCCCAGGCTCGCGAGGAAGCCCTTGCACTGCGCCAGCGCCTGGGGGTGGGAGATTACCCTGCGGATGTCGCCAAGCTTCACCCCAGGCAGCGCCAGCAGGTGGTGGTTTATGTCCAGTATAACCTCGGCGTAGACCCTTACGTCCCTCTTAGCCAGCAGTTCAAGAGCCAGGGCCACGCTCCCCTCCAGGGAGTTCTCCACAGGCAGGACGCCGAACTCCACCTCGCCCCGCTCCACGAGGTCGAAAATCTCCTCGATGTCGCGGGCAAGCACGAGGTGGGGCGAGCTCACGAACTTAAGCGCCGCCTCCTCCGAGAAGGTGCCCCTCGGTCCGAGTATAGCCACCTTCCCCTGCCTCTGGGCGCGCTTGCTCTCCAGGATAATTCTCTCGAAGATGTCGCGCACAAAATCGCGGCTCAGCTCGCCCGCCCTCGAGAGCGCCCTCTCGAGTACCTGCCTCTCCCGCTCGGGGTCCTCGATGCGCATGCCGCGGGCGAGCTTGTACCTGCCCACCTCTTCGGCGATGCGAATCCTGCGCCTCAGCAGCTCCAGGAGCTGGGCGTCTATCTCGTCTATCTCCCTGCGAAGCTCCTCCAGGCTCATCTCAGGTTAGCTTTTCGCAGTCTGGTTTAAAAAGCTTCGCTCACCGGGAACAGAAAGCGGGTGCGCACAAGCTTCGCCTTCTCCTTAACCTCCCGCAGCGCCTCGCTTTTGCTCCTCCCCGAGCCCAGCACCGTCGTAACCGGCTCGCCCGCTTCCACAATTACGTTCCTGCGCGGAACGTCGCAGCACAGCTTTGCGAGGTTTCCCCTCACTATGCTTCTCTCGCGCGCAAACAGCGTAAGCCTCGCGGCGAATCGCTTCGCTTGCGGGCGCTGCTCCGGAAGCTCGCCGTCGCAGGCCGCGAGGTGCGCCTCCGCTATCGCGATGCCGTACGCGCGCTCCACCGCATCGAGGGTGCCCTGAAAGCGCGGGTTGAGCTCGATGAAGTAGTACTCACCCCTCGCGTGCACGAAGTCGATGCCGTTCCAGCCCTTTAGATTAAAGAGGCGGGATATCTCCTCCGCAAGGCTCAAAAGCCGCCCGTCGCTGGAGTAGGGCGCCACGCTCCCGCAGTATATGAAGCCCTCCGCGTTCGCAAGCCTTGAGCCCAGAAGCTGCGTGCTCGTTGAGATTGCCACGCTTTCATCGCCTGCCGAAAGGGTGGAGACGCTTATCGCTCTACCTTTAATGTACTCCTGCACCAGGCAGCGCTCCCCTATTTGAGGAATCTCCTCCCCGCGCCTCGCCAGCACCACGCCCGCACCTCCTGCGCCCAGCGCAGGCTTGAGCACCACCGGGAAGCCGATATCGCGGGCAGCCTCTACAGCCTCGTCTCTGTTGCGCACCACCCTGGTCTCAGGCATGGGTATGCCGAGCCTCCTGACCCTCGCCAGCTGATAGGCCTTGTCCTTCAGCTTCTTCGCCCTTTTACCCGAGATGCCGGCGATCTTCTTGCTCCGCATGCCCAGAGTGGAGGTGAGGATTATCCTGTCCCCGGAGAGGCGTTGAGCAAGCGCGAGCAGTTTCTCGTCGGAGTACTGCTCCGCAAACCTCCCGCAGGAGCGGTAGGGCCTCTGCTCCACTATGCTGAGCAAGGCGTCGGCGAGGCTTTTCAAATCCTCGTCGCCGAAGTAGTCGGCGCTCTCCACAGCGTAGCCAGAGCGCTTCGCCGAAGCCACCGCGGGGCGGGTGTGCACCCCCACTATGAGGAGGCGCTCAGCTCTCGACAACCCGCTTCCCCCGCGGAGAGGGCACCACCCTCAGCCTGCCCTTAAACTCGCGGTGCAGCTCCTCTCCCTGAAAGAGCCTGTCCAGGAACACCGCAAGCGCCGCCACCTCGCTGTGGGGCTGGTGGCCTATGGCTATGTTGTAGTCCACCAGCTGAAAAACCTCCGCCGGCACCTTCTCCGCGCCCACCACAACAAGCACATCTCTGCCGGCGGCGCGTATCTCATCTATCCTCTCGTCCACGTGCTCGCCGTACATGGTCAGGTGCACCTTTGTGCCCCTCCACTCCTTAATAACCCTGCGCCACTCCGGCTCCACTTTAACAGAGAAATCGCCCCCCCAGCTTGCGACAACCCTTCGGATGCTTTCAACAACCTTCTCGTCGGGGGTGGTTAGCACCATGCCGCTCGCCCCGAAGGCTCTCGCAACTAAGCCCACATGCGTGGTAACGCGCTTGTCGCGCTCCACCCTGTGACCCAGGCGGAGAACCGTCACTCGCATGGGAGCACCTTCAGAAGCTCCTCCCTCGAGGGGCGCAGAAGTATCTCTCTGCTCCTCCCTCTCCCTTCTCCGCTTACCGGCCTGGTTTCTACCAGGCGGAGCTCCTCCAGCTTTCTCAGGATGCGGTAGAATTTTGTGTAGCTCAGCTTCTCCACGGCTGAGAAGCGCTCGTAGAGCCTGCCCGAGGTTATTCCCTGCTCAGCCTCGCACAGGAGCCTGAGCAGGAGCTTCTCCTGCGCCGAGAGGGGCTCCACCAGGGAGCGCAGCGTCGCCGTGCTGGCCTTGGCGTAGGCCTCCTCCAGGTGCTCCTCCTCAATCTTCCGCGAGGCGTGGGACTCCGCGGTAAGGGCGCTCACCTTTAAGAGCTCTATGCCCAGCCTCAGGTCGCCGTGCTCATACGCATAGCTTGCAATTTTCTCAACAAGCTCATCGCTTATAACTCCCGGGAAGAATCCGAGCTCAGCCCTGCGCTTGAGTATGTCGTACATCTCACCCGCGCTGTAGGGCGGGAAGTATATCTCCTGCGCTCTGAACATGGAGCGCACCCTGTCCGCGAGCTTGTAGAGGAACTCGGTGCCGCTCACTATGCTGAAGATCGCCGTCTTTGCTCCGGGAAAGACCTCGTGGGCGCGCAGTATGTCGTATAGCACCTCGTTAGCGTAGCGGTCATGGAAGAGGTGGTCCATGTCGTCAAGCACGACCAGGAGAACCCTGCGCTCGCGGCGCAGCTTTCTGAAAATCGCCTCGTACACCTTTGAGAAGGGCACCCCCGTCTCTGGAGGAAGATGCCCCACCACCGCCTTGTGGATGAGGGAGAAGATCCCGAACTTGGTGGCGGTTATCTGGCAGTTTATGTGCACTCCAGCGATGCGCCTTGCTTCGGGTATGTCCTCAAGCTCCTCAAACAGCTTTCTCATGGCGGTGGTCTTACCCGTTGCGGGTGGGCCGTGGATGAGCGCGTTGAGGGGGCGCTCTCCGCGCAGCGCAGGCTTGATGCAGGCCGCTATGCTGCGCATTTGAGCCTCGCGGTGCAGGTACTCCTCCGGCACGTAGTCAGGGTCAAAGACCTCAGGGTTTCTGAAAAGGCTCTCCTCCGCTGAGAGCAGGTCCTTGAAGCTCTTCGATGGCATCTCCTTTTAATTTTCTGCTCAGCGGGTATAAAGGTTTTCACCCGGGGGGTGGGGGAAGGATATTATCCCCTTAAATCGCCGCCCATATCTTCCTTTCCCGAGAGCGCTGGAAAAATGAAAAGTGTCTCCGGCAAAGCGGCTGCACATCCGCAGCCGTGCGGCGCTATATACAGAAACTTTTTTATTCTCCGAGACCAAAGGTAGGCAAGCTTCTGAAGGTGTGGCAATGCGCGCGGAGGAGATTCTTGCGGAGCACATAGAGATGATTGACAGCGAGATAAAGGCTGTTTTTCTCCAGCGTGGGGAACCCAGAAGGCTTTATGAGATGATGGAGTACCACCTGGGCTGGCTGGACGAGTCGCTTAAGCCTGCGAAGCAGTACCGCGGGAAGCGCTTCCGCCCGACACTCTGCCTGCTCACCTACAAAGCCCTCGCCGGCGTTTACACCAAGGCTTTACCAGCGGCGGCGGCGATTGAGCTGATACACAACTTCTCCCTGATTCACGACGACATAGAGGACATGGACGAGGAGCGCAGGCACCGCCCCACGCTGTGGAAGCTCTTCGGCATACCCCATGCGATTAACGCCGGCGACGGGATGCACGTGCTTGCGAACCTCGCAGCCCTGAGGCTCAGGGACTACAACGTCACCGATGAGAAGACTGTGGAGGTGCTCGCCATATTAAATAAAACCATAATGGAGCTGTGCGAGGGGCAGTACCTGGACATGAGCTTTGAAGAGCGGATGGACATAACCGTGGAGAGCTATCTGGACATGATCTCGCGAAAGACCGCCGCGCTGATTGAGGCGAGCACCCACATAGGTGCGATGCTCGCCACGCGGGACGAGAGCACAATAAACCACTTCAGAAACTTCGGGCGCAAGATAGGCATCGCTTTTCAGATAATCGACGACATAATAGGGATATGGGAGGAGAAGACCGGCAAGCCCAGGGCGAGCGACATAAGGAACAAGAAGAAGACGCTGCCGGTAATCTACGCCTTCGACAGGGCGTCGCGGGGGGAGAAGGAGGAGCTCACGCAGATATACTCAAAGGAGAGGCTCAGCAACGGGGACGTTGCCCGGGTGCTGGAGATTCTTGAAAGCACGGGTGCGAAAGACTACACCACCAGGATGGCGGAGAGGTACGAAGCCGAGGCGCTTAAAGAGCTTCACGCCACGGGGATAAAAAACGAGGCCGTGGATAAGATAGAGGTGCTGGCGGAGTTCCTCATAAGGAGGAAGTATTAGCGCCGTAGCAGGGAGAGAAGCCCCCTGTTCCTCTCGGCACCGAAGAGCTTTGCAGCATTTTTGCAGAATATCCTGTGCTTTTCCTCCTCCGAAATTGGCAGGGAAGCTACCTTCTCAATCTCATAGCCCGGGTAGAAGTTGTACCTGAAGTCGGAGCCGAAGAGAATCTTCTCGACACCGAAGGTTTCTATTGCCCTGAGGATAACCTCAGCCGGAGCGTGGGAGGTCTCAAGATAGACGTTGGGCTCGGGAATGACGCTCGGTGAGCTGTCTCTGCGCCTGTGCCTGGCCATGTGGGCGAAGATAAAGTTTACGCGGGGGAAGCTTGTGATGAGCTCATTTGCCTCATCCGGGGAGAAGTTGTTCCTCTCCACGTCTGCGCCTGAGCCGGGGCAGAGCAGCACCGGAATGCGGAGCTGCTCTACCGCCTCGAAGAGCATCCACACCTCGTCCTGGTCGAGGGAGAAGCCCTGCCCGTCCGGACTGAGCTTAACCCCGCGCAGGCGGAGCTCCGCTATGGCGCGGTGCAGCTCCTCCACTGCGCCCTCACAGCGCGGGTTCACCGAGGCGAAGGGGATTATTGCCCTGCTCTCCCTTCCCGCTCTGGCAACGAGGTTGTTCAGCCTCTCCGCCTCGCTGAGCAGGGTCGAGGCCGCAAGGGGCGCCAGCACGGCTTTTGCAACCCCGTGCCTCTTCATCCCCTCCAGCAGGTCCTCGACGCTGCCGTGGCGGGTGACCTCTATGCCGGTGGTCAGGAAGTACTCCCTCGCCGCCTCCCTCTCCAGAGCGCTCAGCTGCTCGCGCGATGAGAAGTTCGCATGCGCGTCTATTATCATCTCTCGCCCTTGATGTAGGGTGCCACCTCGGCGAGCGCCCTCTTCAGGGCATCGCCGTCGCCCACAATTACCAGGTGCTCCTTGCCGTGGCGCTTTATCTTGACGTTGCAGCTCCTGGAAATCTCCAGCAGCCGCTTTGGTGTTAAACTGGAGGGCTGCTTTATCCTCACCCACCTTCTCGCCCTGGGCAGGTGGGGATAGAATCGGCTCACGCTCAGACTGTACTCGCCGTACCGCTCTCCTGCCTCGATGCGGTCGAAGGTGTCGCTCCAGCGCAGCAGAAAGTCGTCCCCCAGGGGCTGGGCAGCCATGAAAATCTCGCGCTGCGCCTCCTCGAGCAGGCGCTCCACCTTTACCATGAACGCCTCGTCGGCGGCGCGGTTGAGGGATGCCTCGTTTATCATGCTCCTGGCATGCCTCAGGAGTTCGCTCGCTCTGGGAGAGCGGAACTTCTCACGGTTGAGTTCGACGAGCATGTCCATCGTCGCGAGCCACTTCTGCTGAAGAGTCTCGAGGCTCATGCCAAGTGGGCGAGGAATAACGAGTAAAAGGATTATCCCCGCCTTATCTCCTCCAGCACCTCCTTAGCACGGTCCACGCGGATTTTGCGCTCCCTCACCAGCACCTCCGCCACGAGGTCTATCTCCTCGCCCTTTGCGCCTGCCATGGCGGCGATGTTTCTCGCGTGCAGCTCCATGTGGCCGCGCTGTATCCCTTCAGTTGCGAGAGCGCGCAGCGCCGCGAAGTTCTGCGCAAGACCAACGGCGGCGATAACGCGGGCAAGCTCCTGCGCCGTGCCAACGCCCAGAATTTTAATGCACGCCTTCGCCACGGGATGCGAGGCTGTGGCACCGCCCACCAGGCCGACCGCCACCGGAAGCTCTATCGTCGCCACCAGGTCGCCCTCGCTGTTCCTCTCGTAGGTGGTCAGGGGCTTGTAGCCGCGGAGCGCCGCATACGCATGCGCCCCGGCCTCTACGGCGCGGGTGTCGTTGCCGGTGGCGAGCACCACAGCGGTGACGCCGTTCATTATCCCCTTGTTGTGGGTGGCGCAGCGGTAGGGGTCAGCCTCTGCGAAGGCGTAGGCGTTGAGCACGCCCTCCACCACCTCCTCGCCTCCTATTGCGTCTGCCTTAAAGACCGCCTTCGCACGAGCTAAGCGGAAGGTGGCCAGGTTTGAGATTATGCGCAGGTAGACCCTGCCCCCCGTGGCGCGCTCTATAAGAGGAGCAACCGCCTCGGCCATGGTGTTCACAGCATTTGCCCCCATGGCGTCGCGGCAGTCCACGAGCAGGTGTGTGACCACCATGGGTCCCCGCCTGGACTCGAGCACGCGAACCTCTATGTCCCTGCACCCGCCGCCCAGCTTCACCAGCACGGGGTCCTGCTCGTTCGCCTTGGCTATGAGCTCCTCCTTTATGTTCAGAATCTCCATGCGCGCGGCGTGGGGGTCGTCAACGCCGGTGAGCTGCACCTGACCTATCATTATTGGAGGAGTCGCGTTGGTGATGAAGCCTCCTCCGGGGCGTGCCATCTTGGCGGCGTTGCTTGCCGCCGCCACCACGCTGGGCTCCTCTATGGCCATGGGTATGAGGTAGTCCTTTCCGTCTATCAGGAAGTTGGTGGCTATGCCCAGGGGGAGCTCAAAGGTGCCTATCACATTTTCAATCATGCGGTCTGCCTGCTCAATTGTAAGCGAGCCGTGCCCCGCGATTGCCTCAACCTCCTCCTCGCCCAGGGAGGCGAAGCTCTTAACCTTGGCCAGCCTCTCCTGCGGCGGGAGCTTGTAAAACCCGGGGATGCGTGAGCTTTTCATGATTACCACCGCTGGTAGCTTCGAGGCGGAAGGATAAAAAGGTTTTGGAAATGGAGGCTCTGTATCGCCGGAATGATTTCCAGCAGGTGGTGGAGCTTGCACCGGCGCAGGAGAGGCATGGTTTTATGCGGGTGTGAGACTATACATGCGGGTGCTCCGGATAGTAAGAGCATCGGCGAGAGGTGACCGCATACTCGCTAATTTCAAATCAGAGCTCATCTTCCCAGGCTTTCTATTCTGCAAGCTTCCGCAATCAGAACATCGAGGGGCATCTGTCTTTAATTATCCTCTCAGAGAGCCTGTCGAAGGGTCTGCCCCACGCACAGGTGTCGAGGTAGATTCTGGGCATGCAATTTTGATTAAAAAGAAAGAATAAAAAAGTTTGGCAAAAGAAAAATAGCGCCGGGAGGGGATGTCAGCATGAAATTTGCAGGTAACTAAACTATTTTTGCCCCCTTCTTTTTCAGCATCTCCAGAAACTCTTCCTCGCTTACTGTGTCCCTGAACTTCCTTATCTCCCTAACGGAGTCGCCTATTTTCGGGGTGATGATAGCCAGAAATTTGGCATACTCCACGGGGTCGAGCTCCCTCTTTGCGAGGTCAAAAACCTTCTCAAGGATTTTCATCTCCTCCTGCTTTGCTGCCATTTTTCCTCCTCTACGAACTCTACAGGGTTGCAAACCTTCATTCCATACAGCCTTTCTATCTCTTTCCCCTTTCTTACCACC
>Ga0256830_1001004_pt1 | contig 20633 bp, 21 predicted proteins | sample 128326metaG_FD_190537 | JGI IMG/M metagenome (GOLD analysis project Ga0256830, IMG submission 190537) | Hydrothermal vent microbial communities from Lau Basin, Pacific Ocean - 128-326 | ecosystem: Environmental > Aquatic > Marine > Hydrothermal vents | place: Pacific Ocean: Lau Basin | collected... | reverse complement strand
CCTTCGGCCGCGAGACAAAGGACCGAGCACCAGGAGATCGACGAGGAGGACCGTCGCCGGAGCGAGGAAGACGAGGAAGAAGACGAGCAGCCCCACCACCGGCATGTCGTGGGCGAGCAGCGACCAAGAGGCCGAGAGCAGCCGGCTCGACTGCTCGCCGCCCGGAAGGTCGAGGACCAGGAAGGGAAAGAGGTTGGCGATCACGAACAGGGGCGCCGCCGCCAGGGTCAGCAGACAGGCGTTCTCGAGGCCGTGCCCGCGACGCCGCAGCAGGAGCGCCCGGCAACGGCGGCACCGCGCGGTACCGCCCCGGGGCAGCGGCGGCACCGCGTGCAGAAGGTCGCAGTCCGGGCAGCGCAGGAGCGGCCATGATCGCCCGGATTGCACTCCCCCGCTGTCGTTTTCGCGGCCGGCGAGCATAGCCGGCATAGTTGACACGGGGATCGGCGGCTTGCAAGGGTTTGTCGGCGCTTCTTCTTGCGTTACCGGCGCGCTCGGGGATATGTGGCCGGCGGCAGGGGAGGAACCGCATGGCGGCACTGGTCTGGTGGGACGGACGCTGGCACGAGGAGGATCCGCGGATCCTCGGTCCGCTCGATCATGCCTTCTGGATGGCCAGCGTGGTGTTCGACGGGGCACGAGCGTTCGAAGATACCGCCCCCGACCTCGACCGGCACTGCGCCCGGCTCGTGGATTCCGCCAAGGGACTGCTGCTGCAGCCGACCATGGGGGTGGAGGAGATCACCGCCCTATGCCTCGAGGGGGTGCGGCGCTTTCCGCGCGGCAAGGCCCTCTACATCCGCCCGATGTTCTTCGCCACCCGCGGGTTCGTGGTCCCGGAGGCCGATTCGACCCGCTTCGCCCTCGCCATCCACGAACTGCCGATGCCGCGGGCGGACGGCATGACGGTGTGCTTTTCGGAGTTCCGCCGGCCGGCCCGGGACGCCGCCCCCACCGACGCCAAGGCGAGCTGCCTCTATCCCAACATGCAGCGAGCCCTGGCCGACGCCATGCGACGCGGCTTCCAGAACTGCGTCACCTTCGATCCCTGCGGCAACGTGGCCGAGCTCGCCACCGCCAATCTGTGGATCGTGCGCGACGGGGTGGCGATGACCCCGGTCTGCAACGGCACCTTCCTGAACGGCATCACCCGTCAGCGGGTGATCGCGCTCCTGCGGGAGGACGGCATCGAGGTGCGGGAGGCCACCCTCACCCGCCGCGACGTGATGGAGGCCGACGAGATCTTCTCCACCGGCAACTACGGCAAGGTGCTGCCGGTGACCCGCATCGAGGACCGCGAGCTGCAGGTGGGCCCGGTCTGCCGCCGGGCCCGCGCCCTCTACTGGGAGTTCGCCCGCAGCCAGCCGGTGGGCTGAGACCGCCGGCCGGCCTCAGGCCGCCTGCGGCAGCCGCAGCCGCCCCAGCACCGCATCCACCCCGGGCGCCCGCTCCACCACCTCGAAGGCGTCCGGCCGCACGTGCTTCTTGGCGATGTGCTCGCGCAGCATCTCCTCGGTGATGATCCCCTGCTCCAGGCATTCGCGCACGTAGGAAAAGAAGAGCGCTTCCTGGTTGGGATCGGGATGGCGGCGGTAGCGCGGCAGCAGGCCGTAGGGGCCGAACAGCACCCGCCGCGCCCGCATCAGCCAACCGAAGGGTGGGAAGGGCCGGAAATGCTCGACCGGGAGATAGTCCATCTTGAGGCCGGTTTTCCAGGGCTGGGTGGAGCGCCGGGTGGTGTGGAGCATCTTGGTTTCGGCGGTCAGCTTGTCGAAGTCGTTCCACTCCGGCTCCAGCGCGCCGATGGTCGTCGGATCCTCGCTCTCGAGCCCCATCCAGGAACGGTAGTCGAGCTCGCCGGTGAAGAGCTTGCCGAACTGTTCCTCCACCTTCCAGTGGGTGAGCTTGGCGCAGTCGAGGAGCATCACCGAGCTCGCGTAGCGGCCGCGCACGGCCAGCTTCACGCCGTCGTGGGTGCGACACATGATGGCCTTGCCCCCCATGTCGCGGCGGAAGAGTTCCAGCACGTCGCCGACGGCGAAGATGTCGGGATCGACCACCACCGCCCGGCCTTGGTACCCCATGAGCTCGGGCGGCATGAAGCGCAACGGCGTGAAGGACTGCAGATCGTCGTTGAGCCACGGGCGCCAGGTCCCGTCCCGCAGGTACAGCCGGCCCTCGTAGCGCGCGAAGAAGGGATGGTCAGCATGGGCGATGATGCGGACGTCGAAGGCGTCCGGATCCTGCGATTGGCGCCGCATGGAGTAGGCCGACACGAGGGCGCCGACGTACTGCTTTTCGTTGGTGTGCACGAAAACGCACCAGGGGCGGGTCATCTCCGGGCTCCTCTCGGTGGCAGGAACGGACCAGGGGAGCGCCGCGGCGGCCGGCCGGCCCGCGCCCGGGCTCCCGAGAAAAGGCTAGCGCATGTCGCCGTGGGGAGGAACCGTCTGCCGCCACCGTGCCGTTCGGTCGCGGCGAGGGTTTTCTCGTAATACGCGAGCTCGCCTCTTTCGGAAAAGCGCATCAGGTGATAACCTCGCGACGGTCCGGTACTCGCGGTGAAGGTTTGACGACGCGTATCCTTGTGTCTAAAGCTGACGGTGCTTGTGGCCTCGCCTGCCATCGCACCGCGGTGTCGGCCCCGAATCCCCCTTGGTGTCGCGAACGTTGAGGTGATCCAGATGTTCCGCAAAAAGGACCATGAACCAGCGCGCCCGGCAGAGCGGCCGGCCGATCCCTCCCTCGCCCGCCCGCAGGCGGAGAAGGTGAAGCCGGACCTGCCGCGCCGGCAGGTGGACCTGCCGACGGCGCCGGTTGCCGGCGAGAAGGCCGAATCGATGCCGGCCGAGGGCAAGCGCCTCATCGTCGGTCAGGGCATCAGCCTTTCCGGTGAGATCGAGGCCTGCGACCGCCTGATCGTCGAGGGCAGCGTCCAGGTCACCCTCAAGGAGACCCGGGCGATCGAGATCACCGAGACCGGCAAGTTCACGGCGGGCAAGGCCTCGGTGGAAGAGGCGGAGATCAGCGGCGTCTACGAGGGTGAGCTCACGGTCCGCAACCGGCTGCTGATCCGCAGCACCGGCAAGGTCACCGGCACCGTGCGCTACGGCGAGCTCGAGATCGAGCGCGGCGGCCGCATCTCCGGTTCCATTTCGATGCTCGAGGAGAAGAGCGAGAGCCCGAAATCGGGCGGCGTGACCAAGGCCGCCTCCTGATCCGGAAGCGCGCCCCCACCGAACGGGCCTGGGCGGAGACCGGCGATGCGGCAAAGGCGGTCGCGCGAGCGCGGGCCGGCACGGCTTCGCCGTCTCCGTCGGACCGGGATGCCGTTCGCCCTGCTGCTGCTGGGGGCCTGCGCCGCGGCCGAGCGGCCCGCGGCGCCGCGGGTGGAGACCCCGCCGGCGGCTGTCGCCGCCGAGCACCGCGCACGGGGATGGCCCGAGCTGCCGCCACGGGTGATCCTGGTCGGGGTCCGTGCCGCCGAACTCGAGGCGATGCTGGGGCGGCCCAGTCTGCGGCGGCGCGAGCCGCCCGCCGAATACTGGCGCTACAGCTTCACGGGCTGCATTCTCGACGTGTTCCTCTACCGGGATCCGGGCTCGGAGAAGCCCGAGGTGATCTATTTCGAGTTCCGCAACGTGATGCGCGCCCCCGGGCTCGACGGCTGTGCCGAATTCGCGGCCCGCTTCGAGCCGCCCCGGCTGCCCGAGGTTCAGGAACACTGACCGCCGCCCGGCGGGCGGCCGAGATGGGCGGCGAGATCGACCGCCCCCGAGCCCGGCGGCAGCGGTCTGGGCTGGCTCGGATGGGGCTTCCAGCCGGTCATGAAGAGGATCTCGAAGCTGGCCCGCACGCGCCCGTCGCCGACCGCGTAGTCCCGTCGATAGAGCTCGAGCGCGCGTCGCAGCACCGCCCGGCGCAACGGACGCCGCACATGGGCGGCGAGGACCGCGGTCTCCCCCATCGCCCGCAGATCGGCGAGCAGCCGCGCCGGATCGCGGTAGTGGACGGTGATGGTCTCGCGGTCGGCCACCGGCAGGGCGAAGCCCGCGCGCATCAGGAGCGCCGCCGCATCGGCGAGCTCGACGAAGGGGGCCACCCGCGGGGCCGCGCCGCCCAGGCATTCGAGCTCGGCGCGCAGCAGCACCTCGCGCAGTTCCCCGAGGGTGCCACCGCCGGGAAACGCCACCAGCAGCAGCCCGTCGGGTTTGAGACAGTGGCGGATCTGCACCAGGGTACCGGGGAGATCGTTGACCCTGTGCAGATTCATGATCCCGAGCACGGCATCGAAGCGGTCGGCGGCGAAGGGCAGCAGCTCCTCCTCCGCCACCACCGCCGGCCCGTGGCCGGCGAGCAGGGCCGGCACGCCGTCGAGGCGCAGCAGGAGCTCGGTGCCCGCGCGGGCGGCGAGCGCCCGGCTCAGCATCGGGCAGGCGGACGCCAGCTCCAGGATCCGGGGCAGCGGCCGGCGGATCTCGGCCAGCCGTTCGAGGAGCCGCGCCGCCACTTCCTCGTGCAGGAAGCTTCCGGCCAACAGCCGTGACGCCGCGCGCGCCCGGCGCAGGCGCAGCAGGCGGCGATCGAAGGGTCGGTGGGGATCGCTCATGGGCCGCATATGGGAAGACGGCCGACGCCGCCAAGGCCGCGCTCAGCCGCCCGGCACCTGGCGCATGGTCTCCGGCAGGAAGGTGGCGAGTTCGGGGAAGGCCACCAGTACCACCACCATCAGCACCATCAGCAGGAAGAAGGGGATCGACACCTTGGCGATGTAGTTGATCTCGTGGCCGGTCATGCCCTGCAGCACGAACAGGTTGAATCCTATGGGCGGGGTGATCTGGGCCATCTCGACCACCACCACGATGAAGATGCCGAACCAGATGGTGTCGATGCCGGCGGTGCGGATCATGGGCTCCACCACGGCCATCGTCAGCACCACCGAGCTGATGCCGTCGAGAAAGCAGCCGAGCACGATGTAGAACACGGTCAGCGCCGCGATCAGGGCGATGGGCGAGAGCTCCATGGCCGCGATCCACTCGGCCAGCGCCCGCGGCAGGCCGGTGAAACCCATGGCGAGGGCCAGGAAGGCCGCCCCCATGAGGATGAGGGCGATCATGGCGGAGGTACGCACCGCCCCCATCAGGCTCTCGGTGAAGGCCTGCCGGGTGAGCGCGCCCTGGCTCGCCGCCAGCAGGAGCGCGCCGACGACCCCGAAGCTCGCCGCCTCGGTGGCGGTGGCGAAACCGAAGTAGATGGAACCCAGCACCCCCGCCACCAGCAGCAGCACCGGCACGAGGTGGCGGGAGCGGGCGATCTTTTCGCGCAGTGGCAGCACCGGCTCGGCCGGCACCGCCTCGCGGTGCACGAGCGACCAGATGCCCACGTAGCCCATGAAGAAGCTGGCCAGCACGATGCCCGGCAGGATGCCGGCGATGAACAGCTTGGAGATCGATTCGTTGATGGTGACGCCGTAGACGATCAGGGTCAGCGAGGGCGGGATCATGAGCCCCAGGGTGCCGGCGCCGGCCAGGGTGCCGACGATCATGTGCTCGGGATATCCCCGACGCCGCAGCTCGGGGATCGACATCTTGCCCACCGTGGTGACGGTCGCCGCCGAGGAACCGGAGACGGCGGCGAACACGGTGCAGCCGACGATGTTGGTGTGCAGCAGCCGGCCCGGCAGGCGCGCCATCCAGGGGGCGAGGCCGTTGAACATGTCCTCCGACAGTCGGGTGCGGAACAGGATCTCGCCCATCCAGATGAAGAGCGGCAACGCCGTCAGCGCCCAGGAGGAGCTCGAGGTCCAGATGGTGGTGATCATGGCATCGCCGGCCGGCCGCGTGGTGAACAGCTCCATGCCGACGAGCGCCACCCCGAGGAGCGCGAGCCCGACCCACACCCCGGTGCCGAGGAGGAGGAAGAGGGTGACCAGGAAGACGACGGTGAGCCAGAACTCGTCCATGGCTATTCGACGGTCCCCGTGTCACCGATCCGCGACCCGCGGCCCAGGGCGATGCGCAGCAGGTGATCGGTGAGGGCGATGGCGAACACCACGGTGCCGATCGCCATCGACAGCTGGGGGATCCAGATGGGGGTCGCGTCCTGACCCTGGCTGACGTCGTTGATGAGATAGGAGACCCGCACCGCCTTGACGGCGTAGAAGGCGAAGTACCAGGCGAGGAAGCTGCCGATCGCGAGGCACCAGAGCTCGGCCAGGCGCCGCGCCCTTCCTTCGAGCCGGGTGAGCAGCAGGTTCACGCGGATGTGGGCGCCGTGATTGAGGGCGTAGGCGAGGGCGAAGAAGGAAGACGCGGCCATGAAATAGCCGGCGTAATCGGTGGATCCGGGAAAGGTCAGCCCCGCCCAGCGGGCGAAGATCTGGGCGAGGATGACGAGCAGCAGCACCAGCAGCGCGCAGGCGCCGATCACCCCGCAGACGGTGTAGAGCCCGTCCAGCACGCGTCGCACGAGAAGATGTCTCCCCTACCGCCCGGAGGCGCATCGCTCCGGACCGCGGGCCGGCGGACGGCGGTCTCGCCGCCCGCCGGCGACCGCTCACATGGACCGGTAGGTTTCGATGATCTGCTTGCCGGCGTCCCCGGCCGCCTCCAGCCACTCCTTGGTCATCTGCTCGCCGATCTCGACGAAGTCGGCCTTGAGCTGTTCGCTCGGCGGCTGCACCTTCATGCCGTTGGCGGCGAGCTGCTGCAGATACCAGCCGGCCAGGAGCTCGGATTCGAGGGTGCCCGAGATCTCCGCCATGTAGCCACAGGCGCGGAGTACGTTGCGGGTCGTGTCGTCGACCCCCTCCCAGGCCTGCCTGTTGACGAAGACGTAGTTGCGCGGCAGCCAGGCCTGGACGTCGTAGAAGTACTTGAGGTGCTCCCAGACCTTGCGGTCGTAGCCGGTGGAGCCGGAGGAGATGAAGCTCTCGGCGACGCCCGTGGCCAGCGCCTGGGACAGTTCGGCGGCCTCGATCTGCACCGGCTGGGCTCCCATCAGCTCGGCGAGGCGCGCGGTGGCGGCGTTGTAGGCCCGGAACTTGACCCCCTTCATGTCGGCCGCCGAGTCGAGCGGCTTCTTGGTGTAGATCCCCTGGGGCGGCCAGGGCACCGAGTAGAGCAGCACCAGGTTCTGCTCCTCGAGGATCTTCTCGATCACCGGCCGGGCGGCCTTCCACAGCTTCTTGGAATCCTCGTAGGAGGTGGCGAGGAAGGGCACGGAATCGAAGCCGAAGACGGCGTTCTCGTTCTGGTGCGCGGACAGCAGCCGCTCGCCGATGGGCGCCTGGCCGGTCTGCACCGCCCGCTTGATCTCGTTGCCCTTGAACAGCGAGCCGCCGCCGTGGACGACGATCTCGAGCTCGCCGCCGGTGCCGATCTTCACGCATTCGGCGAAGCGCTTGCCGTTCTGGGTGTGGAAGTTGCTGTCGGCATAGGCCATCGGCATGTCCCATCGCTCGGCGGCCGCGAGCGATCCCGCGGCAAGCAGTCCGGCGATGCCCGCCGCGGCAAACAGCAGTCTGTTCATTCTCCGCCTCCTCTCCACGGGACCGGTCTCCGAAGCGGGCCGGTCCATTCATGTGGGGACACGGTACCCATCGCGCTCGGGGCGGGTCAACCGCCAACCGCGGGTGGCGCCGCCGGCCCGACCCGCCTGCCGAAGCGCGTCGCCGTTCAGCCCCGGGCGCGCAGTCGCTCGAGGCGCCGGGCGGCGGCCTCGTAGTGCTCGGGACGGATGTGCCGGCCGAGGGTGGAGATCACGAGGGCCACCACCGCCGCATCGTCGGTGAAGCCGATGCCGGCCAGGAGATCGGGCACCAGATCGGCGGGTAGCACGAAATAGGCGACGGCGCCGGCGAGGACGCGGCGGACATGGGGCGGGGTGGCGGGATCGCGGGCGCACAGCCAGGCGGCCGTGATCTCCTCGGCGAAGGGGATGCGGGCGAACACCGCGGCCAGCTTGCGCCAGAAACGCCGACCGTCGGTCTCGGCCCGCTGGGCCAGGGCGGCCAGGGCTTCGAGCCCGATCATCGCTCACCTCCCGCGCACGGGGCGAGATGCCTGGTGCCCCTGGCCGGACTCGAACCAGCACGCCCTCGCGGGCAGCAGATTTTGAGTCTGCCGCGTCTACCCGTTCCGCCACAGGGGCACGGTCCGGCAGTCTAGGTGCGCACCGGCGCCGGTCAAGCGCCGGACGTCCCCCCGGCACCGCCTCCGGCGGGCTCGACCCGCAGCACGGTGCCCTCGACGCCGACCACCGTCACCCTCGTCCCGGCGGGAAGATCGGGCCCGGTGACCGGCCACACGGTGTCGCCCAGCCGGACCTTGCCGCTGCCGCCTCGCAGCGGTTCGAGAAGCTCGCATTGGCGGCCCACGAGCTGTTCGCCGCGCCGGTTCAGCGGCAGGCTCTCGTCGCGCGCCCGCAGCAGTCCGAAGCGGCGCTGCGCCCACAGCCAGCCGAGGACGGTGACGAGGCCGAGACCGGCGAAGGAGAGGAGCTGCCACTGCCAGGCGAGGTCGGGGACGAGCCACAGCAGGGCGCCGGTCAGGAAGGCGCTCACCCCGAGCCACAGGAAGACGAAGCCCGGGGCGAAGATCTCCACCACCACCAGAAGGGCCGCGAAGGCCCACCAGTACCAGAAGAGGAGGTTCATCCCCGTTCGTTTCCCTGCCAGGGGCCGGGACGTGCCGCCGCCGTGCCCTCCGCCGCCTGTTTGGCGAGCTCGGCGATGCCGGCGAGGGAGCCCAGCACGCCCGTCACCTCCACCGGCAGGATGAGGGTCTTCTGGTTGCCGCTCTTCGCGAATTCGGCGAGGGTGGTCAGATAGTTCTGGGCCACGTAGTAGTTGATCGCCTGGACGTTGCCGGCGGCCAGCGCCGCCGACAGCATCTCGGTGGCCCGGGCTTCCGCCTGCGCCAGCCGTTCACGGGCCTCGGCGTCCCGGCTCGCCGCCTCCTTGCGTCCCTCGGCCTCCAGGATGGCCGCCTGCTTCTCGCCTTCGGCCCTGAGGATCGCCGACTGGCGCTCGCCTTCGGCGAGCAGGATCTGGGCGCGCTTGTCCCGCTCGGCCTTCATCTGACGGGCCATCGCCTCCACCAGGTCCTGGGGCGGGGTGATGTCCTTGATCTCGATCCGGGTCACCTTGACCCCCCAGGGGGCGGTGGCCTCGTCCACCACCTGCAGCAGGCGGGCGTTGATCTCGTCGCGCTTGGACAGCGCCTCGTCGAGGTCCATCGAGCCCAGCACGGTGCGCAGGTTGGTCATGGTGAGATTGAGGATCGCCCGCTCGCGATCGCGCACCTCGTAGGCCGCCCGGGCGGCGTCCAGCACCTGCGAGAAGACCACCCCGTCCACGGTGACGAGGGCGTTGTCGCGGGTGATCACCTCCTGGGAGGGCACGTCCAGCACCTGCTCCATCATGTTGAGCCGGGCGCCGATGCGGTCGAGGAAGGGCACGATGAGGTTGAGCCCGGGACGCAGGGTGCGCACGTAGCGGCCGAACCGCTCCACCGTCCACTCCTCGCCCTGGGGCACCGACTTGACGCCCATGAACAGCAGCAGCAGGAGCAGCAGCACGAGGGCGACGACGAGGACGGAGAAGGCTTCGGCCGGCATGCTCGGGCTCCCGAAGAGGAAGGGTCCAATCGCGGGTTGTCCCGCCGCGGCGGTTTTACGCTCCCGCGTACGACTCCCGCAATCTCCCTTCTTGTGATCGGAGGCCGGGGCCTGTAGGCAAATGGACCTCCCAGCGGCGACGGGCGACGATCCACCTTGATACGGAAACTCTACGACTGGACGATGCGCATGGCGGCCGGTCCGCGGGCGGAATGGGCGCTCGGCGCGGTCTCCTTCGCCGAGAGCTCCTTCTTCCCCGTGCCGCCGGACGTGATGATCGTGCCCATGGTGCTGGCGCGGCCGCGACGGGCCTGGCGGATCGCCACCATCGCCACGGTGACGAGCGTGGTGGGCGGCGTCTTCGGCTATCTGATCGGCGCCTTCCTGTTCGAGGCGGTGGGGCGGCCGATCGTCGAGTTCTACGGCTACGCCGCCGAGTTCGAGCGGTTCCGCCTGCTCTACCTCGAATGGGGGCTGTGGATCGTGCTGATCGGCGGCCTCACTCCCTTTCCCTACAAGGTGGTGACCATCGCGAGCGGCGTGGTGGGCTATCCGCTCCTGCCCTTCGTGCTCGGCTCGGCGGCCACCCGGGGCGCGCGCTTTTTCCTCGAGGCGGCGCTGCTGCGCTGGTTCGGGCCGCCGCTTCGGGCGTTCATCGAGCGGCGGCTGGGCTGGATCACGACCGTGTTCGTGGTACTCCTGCTCGGGGGCTTCGCCGCCCTCAAGTTCATCTGAGGAACCGTCCGATGCGCCCGACGTCCCGGAACCTGGCGTGCGTCCTGCTGCTCTTGACCGCCGCCGGGCTGGGCGCCGCCTACGTGATGCAATACGGCTTCGGGCTCGAGCCCTGCGAACTCTGCCTCTACCAGCGCTATCCCTACATGGCGGCGGTGGCCGTGCTGGCGATCGGGCTCGCCCTGGGGCGGCCGCGGCCGGCGCTCGCCCTCGCGCTCCTCCTGTATCTGACCGACGCCGGTATCGCCCTCTTCCATACCGGGGTCGAGGCGGGGATCTTCGCGCTGCCGGAGGGGTGCGCGGCCGCCGGTGGGCCGGCCGGAGATCTGGCCGAACTCAAGGCGCGGCTGCTGGCCGCGGAGCCGCCCCGCTGCGACCGGCCGGCGGCGGTGTTCCTCGGGCTTTCCATCGCCGCCTGGAACGCGCTCCTCGCGCTCGGCCTCGCCGCCCTCGCGGGCCTCGCCCTCCGGTTCGCGGCGGACCGGGACGGCGGGGCCGCGGCCCGCGTCCGTTCGGCGGGAACGTGATAAGAAGGAGCCGGATCCAGGCATCGCAACCGGCCTTCGAGGGAGGAACGCCACATGCTGAAGACGATTCTGGTGGCCGTCGACGGCTCCGAGCACGCCAAGAAGGCGGCGCGTCTCGCCGGTGACTTCGCCGGCCGCTACGAGGCGGAGCTGGTGATCGCCCATGTGCTGGTGAACCGGAAGATCCCCGATTCGCTGCGTCGCATGGCGGAGATCGAACATCTGGTGGAGCCGGAGCCGCCGAAGTCCCTGGGACCGGGCATCCTGTCGACGGCGCCCGAGGACGATCTCGACGCCAAGATCATCGCCGCCCTCGGGGAGAAGATCATGGGCGACGCCGAGGTCATCGCCCGCGAGGCGGGGGCGCGCAAGGTCTCCAAGATGGCCCTCACCGGCGAGCCGGCCGATGCGCTTCTCGAGGAGGCGAAGCGGGTGAACGCGGACCTCGTCGTCATGGGCACCCGGGGCATGGGCGATCTCGGGGCGCTGCTGCTCGGCAGCGTCTCCCACAAGGTGATCCAGCTCGCCGAGTGCCCGGTGACGGTGGTCAAGTAGCCGCGTCTTCGCGCGCGAAGACGGTACGGCCGTCGACGAGCGTGCGCACGGCACGGCCGCGGAACTCGCGCCCCTCGAAGGCGGTGTTCTTGGAAAGCGAGCGCAGGCCGGCCTCGGTCACGGTCCAGCGCGCCCCGGGATCGAACAGCAGGAGGTCGGCGGCGGCGCCGACGGCGAGCCGGCCGCCCTCGATGCCGAGCAGCGCGGCCGGCCGCACCGTCATGGCGCCCAAGAGCTCCAGCAGGCCGATACGGCCGTCGTGCCACAGCTCGAGCGCGGCGGCGAGAAGGGTCTCGAGTCCCACCACCCCGAAGGCCGCCTGGGCGAAGGGCACCCGCTTGCTGTCCTGGTCCTGGGGGGTGTGGTCGCTCGCCACCACGTCGACGGTACCGTCGGCGAGGCCCGCGATCAGTGCCTCCCGATCCTCCTCGGTGCGGAGCGGCGGCGACACCTTGGCATAGGTGCGATAGCCCTCCACCTCGGCCTCGGTGAGCAGCAGATGGTGGGGGGTGACCCCGCAGCTCACCGGCAGGCCGCGGGCCTTGGCGGCGCGCACCACCTCGACGGCGGCGGCGGTGGAGACGCAACCCAGGTGGTAGCGGGCGCCCGTGGCCTCGACCAGACGCAGATCCCGCTCGATCAGGATCACCTCGGCGCAGGAGGGAATACCGGGAAGGCCGAGGCGGGTCGCCACCGCCCCCTCGTTCATCGCTCCGCCGGCGGCCAGCGCCGGCTCCTCGGGATGCTGGACGACCAGCGCGTCGAAGGCGGTCGCGTAGGCGAGCGCCCGCAGCATCACCCGCGCATCGGCGACCGCCCGGCCGCCGTCGGTGAAGGCCACGGCACCGGCTTCGCGCAAAAGCCCCATCTCGGCGAGCTGGCGGCCCTCGCCGCCGCGGGTCAGGCAGGCGCAGGGATGGACCTTGACCGATTTGAGCTTGCGTGCCCGCCGCGCGACGAACTCCAGCATGGCGGGATCGTCGAGGGGCGGCCGGCTGTCGGGCAGGGCGGCGAGGCTGGTGACGCCGCCGGCGGCGGCCGCCGCCACGGCACTGTCGATCCGCTCCTTGTGTTCGCTGCCGGGTTCGCCCAGGCGCACCCGCATGTCCACGAGGCCCGGCGCGAGGCAGAGGCCGTCGGCGGCGATGCGCTCGATGTCCGGGCCGAGCCCGTCGGCGCGCAGATGCGGGCCGAGATCGGCGATGCGGCCATCGCGCACCAGCAGCCCGCCGACCGTATCGAGCCCGCTCGCCGGATCCAGCAGCCGACAGCCGAGGAAGGCGAAGGGCCGGCTCATGCCGCCTCGCGCAGATGGCGGGTGAGGTGATCGAGGCAGGCCATGCGCACCGCCACCCCCATCTCCACCTGGTCGAGAATGGCGCTGCGGTCGATGTCGTCGGCCACCACCCCGTCGATCTCGACCCCCCGGTTCATCGGCCCGGGATGCATGATGAGCGCGTCCGGGCGGGCGCTCGCGAGCTTCTCCCAGGTGAGCCCGAAGAAGCGGAAGTATTCCCGCAGGCTGGGGACGAAGCTGCCCTGCATGCGCTCGCTCTGGAGACGCAGCATCATCACGATGTCGGCCCCCTCGAGCCCCGCCCGCATGTCGTGGAAGAGCGTCACCCCGTACTGGCGCTCCATGCCCGCCGGCAGCAGGGTGGGCGGGGCCACGAGGCGTACCCGGGCGCCGAGCCGGGTCAGCAGCAGGATGTTGGAGCGGGCGACGCGGGAATGGGCGATGTCGCCGCAGATGGCCACCGTGAGACCGGCGATGCGGCCGCGCCGCCGGCGGATGGTGAGGGCGTCGAGCAGCGCCTGGGTGGGGTGCTCGTGGGTGCCGTCGCCGGCGTTGATCACCGCGCAGCGTACGTGCCGGGCGAGCAGCGCCACCGCACCGCTGTCGTGGTGGCGCACCACGAGGACGTCGGGATGCATGGCGTTCAGGGTCATCGCGGTATCGATCAGGGTCTCGCCCTTCTTGATGGCCGAGGCCCCCACCGACATGTTGACGACGTCCGCGCCGAGCCGCTTGCCGGCGAGCTCGAAGGAGGTGCGGGTGCGGGTCGAGCTCTCGAAGAAGAGGTTGATCTGGGTGAGCCCGCGCAGGAGGGCGAGCTTCTTGTCGCTTCGGCGGTTGAGATCGACGAAGCCGTCCGCGGTCTCGAGGAGCGCCTCGATCTCCTCCGTCGCGAGCGAGGCGATGCCCAACAGGTGACGATGGGAACGCGGCGGGGCGGCAGCCATGGCGGCCGGATCATGCCGCGGGGCGCGCCCCTCCGCAAGCGTCGGGCGTTCAGCCGGAGGGTTCGGGCTCCATCTCCGCGCGCAGGGCGGCGGCCTGCCCGGCCGGCAGTTCCTCGATGTCGGCGAAGGTCAGCAGCTCGCCCGCCGCCACCGCCCGCCGCAGGCGCACGCCGTGGGCGAGACCGATGGGAAGCAGGCCTTCCCGGGCCGCCCGCGCCGCCGGCACGAGCTTTCCCCACACCCGATAGCCGCCCTCGCCGTCGAGCACTTCCCCGGCCGCGAGATCGCGCTTGGCGCAGGCCGCCACGTCCCCGCGCCAGGCCGCCGTGCTGCCGGTCGCTTCCCGGTAGAGGGCCGCCCGGGCGACGCTGATGCCGAGCTCGAGGCCGATCAGATGGTAGGGGCGCCAGAGGCTCGTGTAGCGGCCGCTCGGGTCGGTCACCATGCCGTAGTCGCGAAAGCAGCGGGCGGTGTAGTCGCCCGGCGCCTCGATCACCACGTAAACGCCCCAGCGCAGATCGTCGGCCACCGGGCGACCGTCGCGATGCAGGCAGGAGACCACCTCGACCATGCCCGCGGCCTCGAGGCAGCCGCCCGCCGCCCGCGGCCGCAGCACGGTGGCGAGATCACCGGTGCCGGCGGGGGGGAAAGCGAGCCCGTCGCGGGGGACGGAGAGCCCGGTGGCATTGGCAATGGCGGCCATCTCGATGGCCGACTTGGTGCCGTCGAGGAAGGAGTTGAACATCTTCGGGTTCATGCCCGAGGCGGCGGCGTGCTCGGCGGTGATGCCGTAGTGCTGCCAGACCGTGTCCGGCGTCGAGGCGTGGTAGGCGGGCAGGTATTTCGTGCCCTTGCCCGCCGCCACCACCGGAAAGCCGCAACTCCTGGCCCAGTCCACGAGCTCGCAGACGAGGGCCGGCTGGTCGCCGTAGGCGAGGCCGTAGACCACCCCCGCCGCGCGGGCGCGTCGGGCGATGGCGGGGCCGCAGAGCACGTCGGCCTCGACGTTGACCATCACCACGTGGAGGCGGCGCGCGATGGCGGCGAGGGCGTGGCGGGCGCCGGCCAGCGGATCGCCGGTGGCCTCCACCACGACCTCGAGGTCCGGGAGCTCGAGGGCGGCGTCGGCATCGGCGCACAGCGGCAGGCCCGCGAGCTCCTCCGCCGTCCAGCCGGCGGCGCGGAGATTGGCCCGCGCGCGATCGGGATCGAGATCGACCACGGCGGCGATCTCGAGACCGGAGGTGCCCCGCGCCTGGGCGAGGAACATGGTCGCGAACTTGCCGCAACCGATCACGAGGACGCGGACCGGTCGGCCCTGCCGGGCGCGCTCCGCGAGCCGTTCGCCGAGGTTCATGGCGGCGCTTCCCCTTCGCTCACCCCGCGAGACGGAGGGAACACGAGCCGACCCCCTGCGGTCAAGGACCACGGGCGACGGATGCGGCAAAGGGATGAAAAAGCAGGAGGCGCTCGCACGCCTCCTCTCGAGATCGGACCTGCGTGTGTGGGCTTGCGCCTCTTATGCGGTTATTAATACACGCATTCGCGACATCGGCCAAGGCCAAAATGCCGCACAATGAAGGCGATTTCTCAACTGAAGGTTTATTGACTCGGGATTTCCGCAGCGAGGGCGAGAGCACCGCGGGGCCGACCGGGTGGACAGGGGGCCGCCCCCGCCGGATCAGAGTCCGCGCTCGACCATCTTCTTCTTGATCTCGGCGATGGCCTTGGCGGGATTGAGCCCCTTGGGGCAGGTGTTGGTGCAGTTCATGATGGTGTGGCAGCGGTAGAGCTTGAAGGGATCCTCGAGCTCGTCGAGGCGCTCGCCGGTGGCCTCGTCGCGCGAATCGACGATCCATCGGTAGGACTGCAGCAGCACCGCCGGACCCAGATAGCGATCGCCGTTCCACCAGTAGGAGGGGCAGCTCGTCGAGCAGCAGGCGCACAGGATGCATTCCCACAGCCCGTCGAGCCTGGCGCGCTCCTCCGGGCTCTGCCGGTATTCCTTTTCGGGTACCGGCGAACGGGTCTGCAACCAGGGCGAGATCGATTCGTACTGGGCCCAGAAGGGCTCGAAGTCGGTCACCAGATCCTTGATCACGCTCATGTGCGGCAGCGGGTAGATGGTCACCGCCTCGCCCGGCACGTCCTCGATCGCCTTGATGCAGGCGAGGCCGTTGTGGCCGCCCATGTTCATGGCGCAGGAGCCGCACACCCCTTCGCGGCAGGAACGACGGAAGGTGAGGGTGCTGTCGACCTCGCTCTTGATCTTGATCAGGGCGTCGAGGACCATGGGTCCGCAATCGGCGAGGTCGATCTCGTAGGTGTCGATCCGGGGATTGCCGCCGGAATCGGGATCGTAGCGGTAGATCTGGAACTTCTTCGGCCGCTTGGCCCCGGGTTTCGCCGGCCAGGTCTTGCCGGGCTGGACGCGGGAATTCTTCGGCAGGGAGAACTCGACCATAGGTTGATAGCCCTCGTTGTCGGCCGCGTGTGTCAGTAGACCCGCTTCTGCGGCGGGAAGGGTTCGACCTCGTTGCTCAGCGTGTTCAGATGCACCGGTCTCGTGTCCAGCCGCGGCCGATGCTCGGCGTCCACCCAGCAGAGCGTGTGCTTGAGCCAGTTCTCGTCGTCCCGTTCGGGATGGTCGTCGCGGGCGTGGGCGCCACGGGATTCGGTGCGGTAGAGGGCGGAGTTGATGGTGGCCACCGCCTGCAGCATCAGGTTCTCGAGCTCGAGCGCCTCGATCAGATCGGTGTTCCAGATCCGCGAACGGTCCTCGACCCGGATCTCGGAAAGGCTCTTCGCCACCTCGTCCAGCTTCCGGCAGCCCTCCTCGAGACTGCCCGCCTCCCGGAACACGCCGGCGTAGCGCTGCATGGTCCGCTGCATGGCGAGGCGGATCTGACCCACGGGCATCGAGCCGCGGGCGTTGAGCAGCCGGTCGACCCGCGCGATCGCCGCCTCCCCCGCGTCCTTCGGCAGCGGCTTGTGGGGAGCGCCGGGGCGCACCGTCTCGGCCGCGTGATGGGCGGCGGCGCGGCCGAAGACGACGAGGTCGATGAGCGAATTGCCGCCGAGGCGGTTGGCACCGTGGACCGAGGTACAGGCGGCTTCGCCGACGGCCATCAGCCCCGGCACCACGGCATCCGGATCACCGTTCCTGAGCGCCACCACCTCGGTGCGCCAGTTGCTCGGGATGCCGCCCATGTTGTAATGGGCGGTGGGAACCACGGGAATCGGTTCCTTCGTCACGTCGACGCCGGCGAAGATGCGCGCCGTCTCGGCGATGCCGGGCAGCCGCTCGTGGATCATCGCCGGGTCGAGATGCTCCAGATGGAGCTCGATGTAGTCCTTGTTCGGCCCGCAGCCGCGCCCCTCGTTGATCTCGATGGTCATCGCCCGGCTGACCACGTCGCGCGAGGCCAGGTCCTTGGCGGTGGGGGCGTAGCGCTCCATGAAGCGCTCCCCCTCGGCGTTGGTGAGAAAGCCGCCCTCGCCGCGCACCCCCTCGGTGATGAGGCAGCCGGCGCCGTAGACCCCGGTGGGATGGAACTGCACGAACTCCATGTCCTGCAGCGGCAGCCCCGCCCGGAGCACCATCGCGTTGCCGTCGCCGGTACAGGTGTGGGCCGAGGTACAGGAGAAGTAGACCCGGCCGTAGCCGCCGGTGGCGAGACAGGTCGTGTGGGCGTGGAAGCGATGGAAACTGCCGTCCTCGATGCACATGGCGATCACGCCGCGGCAGGCGCCCTCCTCGTCCATCAGCAGGTCGAGGGCGAAATACTCGTTGAAGAACTCCACCTTGTTCCTGAGCGCCTGCTGGAAGAGGGTGTGCAGCATGGCGTGGCCGGTACGGTCGGCGGCGGCGCAGGTGCGGTAGGCCTGGCGCTTGCCGAATTCCACCGACTGGCCGCCGAAGGCGCGCTGGTAGATGCGGCCGTCCTCGGTGCGGGAGAAGGGCACGCCGTAGTGCTCGAGCTCGTAGACCGCGGCCGGGGCGTTCTTGGTCATGTACTCGATGGCGTCCTGGTCGCCCAGCCAGTCCGACCCCTTGACGGTGTCGTACATGTGGTAGCGCCAGTCGTCCTCGATGATGTTGCCGAGCGCGGCGTTGATGCCCCCCTGGGCGGCCACGGTGTGGGAGCGGGTGGGGTAGACCTTGGAGATGCAGGCCACCCGGAGCCCGGCCTCGACCATGCCCACCGCCGCCCGCAGCCCGGAGCCGCCGGCGCCGACGACGAGGCAGTCGTAATGGTGATCGGTGACCGGATAGGCGTTCGGCATGATCTCAGCTCCCGATCGCGACCTTCAGGATCGCGACGATGCTGGAGGTTGCGAGGGCGAAGGCCAGCAGCTTGACCGCCACCAGCGACCCCAGCTTGAGGGCGGGGCCGTGCACGTAATCCTCGATGATGGTCTGGAGCCCGAGGGCGCCGTGCCAGTAGGCGGAGATCACGAGCAGGATCATCATCGTGGCGTTGAAGTTGGAGCCCAGCCAGGCGCGGATCTCGGCATAGGGTGCGCCCGACAGCGAGACCATCGCCGCCACGAACCAGAGCACCGTGAAGACGCCGGCGATGGCGGTCAGCCGCTGCAGGATCCAGTGGCCGGTGCCGTGCCTCGCCGAACCGAGGCCACGTACGGCGGCGCGGGTGCTGCGCATCGGTCCCTCCCTCAGCCGAAGATCAGGACGACGAGCCAGGTGAGGATCGTGAGCCCCCCGGCGACGCCGATGACGAGATAGCTCGACTGTTCGGCGGTCTCCTTGTCGAGACCCACGCCGGCATCCCAGACCAGATGCCGGATGCCGTTCACGAGATGGAAGAAGATCGCGAAGGTGAAGCCGAACAGCACGAGCCCGCCCAGGATGTTGTCGGTCATCGCCCGCACCACGGCGAAGGAATCGGGGCCGCGGGCCAGCGCGGTGAGCCACCAGGTGAGCAGCAGCAGCCCGAGGACGAGCGCCACACCCGTGATGCGGTGGGCGATCGAGGTCGCCATCGTCAGGTACCAGCGGTAGATCTGCAGATGCGGCGAAAGGGGGCGGGCGGCCTGCCGAGCCATCTGGTCATCTCCCCGACGATCGGTGAATGCGCGCGGCGCGAAAGACGGCGGTATTTCGCACGCGCGGGATAGTACGGGCAAGGGGGTGGCTGTCAATCGGCGCCGCTACGGCTCGCCGCAGCGCCGTTCCGGGACTATTCGGCGGCCGCCGCCAGCGCCGGCTCGCGGACGAGATCGGCGGTCAGGCGGCGCAGCTCCTCCTCGTCCAGGGTCTCCACCTCCAGGAGACGCTTCGCGCAGCGTTCCAGGATCTCGCGGTTGCGTTCGAGGATGCCGAGGGCGCGGGCGAAGCAGTCCTCGACGATGCGCCGCACGGCGAGGTCGATCTCGCGCGCGGTCTGCTCGCTGTAATGGCGCTCGGTCACCACCTGCCCCGGCGCCGGCTGCAGGAAGGGGGTGCGCTCGCTCTCGTAGGCCACGTAGCCGAGCTTTTCCTCCATGCCGTAGCGGGTGACGATGCTGCGGGCGATGTCCGTGGCCTTGACGAGATCGTCGGCGGCGCCCGTCGAGAGATGGCCGAAGACGAGCTTCTCCGCCGCCCGTCCGCCGAGCAGCACGCAGATCTTGTTGAGCAGCTCCTCGCGGGTCATCAGGTAACGGTCCTCGGTCGGGCGCTGGATGGTATAGCCGAGGGCGCCGATGCCGCGCGGGATGATCGACACCTTGTGCACGGGGTCGGTGCCGGGCAGGGCCATGGCGACGAGGGCGTGCCCCATCTCGTGATGGGCGACGATCTCCCGCTCGCGCGGGTTGAGCAGGCGGTTCTTCTTCTCGAGGCCGGCGACGATGCGCTCGATGGCGCGGGTGAAGTCCTCCATGGTCACGGCGTCGGCCCGCCGGCGGGTGGCGAGCAGTGCCGCCTCGTTGACGAGATTGGCGAGATCGGCGCCCGAGAAGCCGGTGGTCATGGCGGCGATCTTCTCGATGTCGACGTCCCCCGCGGTCTTGATCTTCTTGATGTGGACCCGGAGGATCGCCTCGCGTCCCTTCTTGTCGGGGCGGTCGACCAGGATCTGGCGGTCGAAGCGGCCGGCGCGCAGCAGCGCCGGATCGAGGATCTCGGGACGGTTGGTGGCGGCCAGCACGACGATGCCGGTGCTGGGATCGAAGCCGTCCATCTCGGCGAGGAGCTGGTTCAGGGTCTGCTCCCGCTCGTCGTGACCGCCCATGGTGGGCAGGGAGGAACGGGCGCGGCCGAGGGCGTCGAGTTCGTCGATGAAGATGATGCAGGGAGCGTGCTTGCGGGCGCGTTCGAAGAGATCGCGCACCCGCGCCGCCCCGACGCCCACGAACATCTCGACGAATTCGGAGCCGGTGATGGAGAAGAAGGGCACGCCGGCCTCGCCGGCCACCGCTCTCGCGAGCAGCGTCTTGCCGGTGCCGGGGGGGCCCACCAGCAGCACCCCCTTGGGGATGCGGGCGCCGAGGCGACCGTAGTCCTTCGGGCTCTTGAGGAACTCCACCACCTCCTGGAGCTCCTGCTTGGCCTCGTCGACGCCGGCCACGTCGTCGAAGGTGACGCCGGTGTTCTTCTCCATGTAGACCTTGGCCTTTGAGCGGCCGATGGACATCAGCCCCCCCATGCCCTGGCGTTCCACCACGTGGCGGAAGAAGAAGGCCCAGATGGCGAAGAACAGGACGATGGGGATGACCCAGGAAAGGATCGTCCGGATCAGGGTGTTCTCCACCGTCCCCGTGAACTCGACCCCGTACTTCTTGAGCTCCTTCGCGATCTGCGGATCGACGCGGGGGGTGACGAAACGCAGCTTGCCGTCCTGGGGCTCGGCGAAATAGCCGGTGATGTACTGGTCGCCGACGACGATGCGTTTGACCTTACCTTCCTCGAGGTACTTCTCGAACTGGCTGTAGGGAACGACCTCGGTGGTC
>Ga0256830_1001003_pt1 | contig 20666 bp, 19 predicted proteins | sample 128326metaG_FD_190537 | JGI IMG/M metagenome (GOLD analysis project Ga0256830, IMG submission 190537) | Hydrothermal vent microbial communities from Lau Basin, Pacific Ocean - 128-326 | ecosystem: Environmental > Aquatic > Marine > Hydrothermal vents | place: Pacific Ocean: Lau Basin | collected... | reverse complement strand
ACTTCGTACAGGGGCAGGTCGTTGTTCATCTCGATTCCCCCTTGTCGTTTATGTAGTTATATAGACGTTCTGAGAAATAATATCAAGTAACATATATAAGTTATTGATATTTCTGGGTGCTGGGTGCTGGGTGCTGGGTGCTGGGTGATGGGTGCTGGGTGATGGGGGCTGGGTGATGGGGGCTGGGTGATGGGGGCTGGGTGATGGAGACCAGCCGCTACCGGCCGGCGATCCGGGCCGGAGAGGATCGGCAGCCAGCGGCCGGAGGTTGGAGAACTGGAGGTCAGGGACAAGCGGCCGCCCCCAGCAGCCGGGGACTGGGTGCCGGGAGAAACATGACAAGCTTCTGCGGGTATTTTTGGGAGTGGTGGAGTGGACCGATGCGGACCGGGATTTTTTCCCAGCAGCCAGCAGCCAGCCCCCAGCCCCTTTTACTGATTGTCCCGCAACTCCTGCAGCCGCCGGCGGATGTGTTCGGTGCGGCCCATCTGGTTGCCCAGGTAGTAGCCCAGGGTGAACAGGGCGGCGCCCAGCGCGACGATGACGGCAAACAGGGTCATGGACTTCTCTCCCAGCCGGTGGTTGTGCAGGATTCCCGGGTACTCCGCTGCGAAATGCACGGGTCGGGGTCACCCCTTAACTATCGTCTGTCGGGGCCGCAGTTGAAGTCCCGGATGGCCGGATTGTGATCGCCGTCGCGCCGGCGGGGCCCGGGAAGGTCAGCCTGCGCGGGAGGCGGGGGCCTGGCCGGTCCCGGCCACCGGCGGGCGGCCCACGGGTCCCATGCGTTCCAGCAGCGGGCGCGGCGGCAGGCCCAGGCGCTGCTCGTAGATGATGGTGTAGCCCAGGACCCGGCGCAGGTAGCCGCGGGTCTCGTCCAGGGGCACCGATTCCACCCACACGTCCGCCGGCAGGACCCGGGCCTGGGGCAGCCACTGGCGCACCCGCAGGCTGCCGGCGTTGTAGGCGGCGGTGGCCAGCACCTTGTGCCCGTCGAAGCGGTCGCGCATGCGCTTGAGGTAGCCCACCCCCAGGCGCACGTTGGTGTCCACCCGCAGCAGGTCGCGGCGCGAGCGCAGGCGCACCCGCAGCGACCGGGCGAGCTGGCGCGCGGTGTGGGGCAGGAGCTGCATGAGTCCCAGGGCGCCGGCATGGGAGCGGGCGTCGCGGGTGAAACCGCTCTCCTGGCGGATGACGGCGAAGGCCCAGGCCGGGTTGATGCCGAAGCGGCGCGATTGCTCCAGCACCAGCTCCCGGTGGGCCAGGGGGAAGCGCCGCTCCAGGTCGTCCCAGTACGCCGCCTGGCCGAAGGCGACGATGGCGCGGTCATGCCAGCCCCACTGGGCCGCGAGCTGGGCGGCCATGAGCAGCCGGGCCCGGTCCATGCCCGCCAGGGCGTGGTGCCATTCGCGGCGGGCGTTGACCACGTCGTTGACCAGGAACAGCTCCCGGGCCCGCGCCACCGCCGGGATGTCGTGGAGCCGGTGCAGCTCCTCGTCGGAGAAGCGCAGCGGCTGGCTCTGGATCCGGTACGGCATGCCCAGGTGGTCGGCGGAGAGGAAGGCGTAGTAGCCGCGGCCGGCCACGTTGAGCAGGAAGGTGGAGCGGGCCTCCTCCAGCCGGCCGAGGGCCTCCAGGGCCCGCCCGCGCCAGTAGCGCCAGCGCTCGCTGTGGCGCTGGTCCAGGGGCAGGCGATCCATCCAGGCCAGGGCGGTGGCCCAGTCCTCGTCCTGCAGGGCGGTGACGATGTAGCTCTCCTGCACCCGCAGGTCGGCCCGGGCCAGGGACAGCTCCTCCAGCCAGCGCCGGGCCTCGGCCTCGTCGCTCTTCAGCAGGGCCAGGGCCAGGTGGCGCTCGATGCGCTGGCGCTCGTGGGGAGTGAAGGGATAGCGCCCGCGCCAGGCCTGCCAGCGGCGGGCGGCGGCGACGGCGTCGGTGCGTGCCAGCCGCACCAGGGCATCGGCCCGGATCCAGCGGGCGATGCGGGCCTCCTCCGGGCGGCGCGGATCGTTGAACTCCAGCCGCGGGTTGCGCCGCACCCGGCGCCACAGGTCCAGCCAGTGGCGCTGGCCGGGACTCAGGTAGCGGCGCAGGTGCCAGGCCAGGCGGGGACGGCCGTGGCGCAGGGCCAGCCGCACGCGTTCCCACACCCGGGCGTCGTCCAGTCCCCCGCTGCGGTGCCAGGCGCGGATCACCGGGTCGCAGGCCCGCGGCAGGGAGCGGCCGGTGGGCCACAGCTCGGCCATGGCCGCGAAGGCCCGTTCCCGGTGGCCGGTGTGCAGCCAGGCCCGGGCGGCGTAGCAGCGCAGCAGCGGCTCGTCGGAGGGCCGGTAGTGGCGCAGGAAGGTGCGCCAGTGCCCGCGCCGGGCCAGGCGCAGGAGCCACTTCTGGTGCAGGCGCCGGGCCAGGGGTGTGCCCCGGTGGCGCTCGATGAACCCGGCCACCTCCGCCGGCCGGGCACGGTTGAGGCGCCGCACCAGCTCGGCGTATTCCAGATAGGGATACAGGGGATAGTCGGTGAGCCGGGCCTTGAGCCGGCGGTAGCGGTGGATGCGTCCCAGGGCCAGGGCGTGGCGGGCGTCCTGGTACAGCAGCCGCTGGCGGGCCAGCTTCTCGCCGTCGTGGGCGGCGGCATCGCCCGCCGGGGCCAGCAGCCACAGCGCCGCGGCCAGCATCGCCCCTGGGAAGTTCCTGGACATCACCACCCCGTGCCGCTGCATCCTGCCGTCCCTTTTCTTATATAGCATCCACGGGGTGGAATCGGCAGCCGGCGGCAAAAGTTGACCGCCGGGCCTGTGACGGGGCGCACACTCCGGCCCGGGTCCGGCGCTTGCTGGTAGAATACCGCCTTTCGGCCGCCGCCGGGGCCGGATGTGCACAACCCGGGACCACAGGTTTTCATCTCATGACCCGCAAGAAGCTCAACAAGTACAGCGCCCGCATCACCGAGCCCAAGTCGCAGGGAGCCTCCCAGGCCATGCTCTACGGCACCGGCCTCGGCGACGAGGACCTGGCCAAGCCCGAGGTGGGTATCGCCAGCGTCTGGTGGGAAGGCAACACCTGCAACATGCATCTCAACGACCTGGCCGAGGAGGTCAAGGTGGGGGTGCACGAGGCGGGACTGGTGGGCATGCGCTTCAACACCATCGGCGTGTCCGACGGCATCTCCATGGGCACCCCGGGCATGAGCTATTCGCTGCAGTCGCGCGACCTCATCGCGGACTCGGTGGAGACGGTCATGGGCGCGCAGTGGTACGACGCCTGCATCGCCATTCCCGGCTGCGACAAGAACATGCCCGGCGTGATGATGGGCATGGCCCGGATCAACCGGCCCGCGCTCATGGTCTATGGCGGCACCATCCGGCCCGGTCACTGGCACGACCGGACGCTGGACATCGTCTCCGCCTTCCAGAGCTACGGTGAATACATCGCGGGCAAGATCGACGATACCGAGCGCCACGAGATCGTGCGCCATGCCTGCCCGGGGCCCGGCGCCTGCGGCGGCATGTACACCGCCAACACCATGGCCTCGGCCATCGAGGCCCTGGGCATGAGCCTGCCCTACAGCAGCTCCACCCCGGCCGAGGATCCGGCCAAGCGCGAGGAGTGCCGGCGCGCGGGCCACGCCATCCGCCTGCTGCTGGAACGCGACATCAAGCCGCGCGACATCATGACCCGCGAGGCGTTCGAGAACGCCATGGTGGTGGTGGTGGCCCTGGGTGGTTCCACCAATGCGGTGCTGCACCTCATCGCCATGGCGCGCGCGGTGGACGTGCCGCTGACCCTGGACGACTTCCAGGCGGTGTCCGACCGGGTGCCGTTCATCGCCGATCTCAAGCCCAGCGGGCGCTACGTGATGGAGGACCTGCACAACGTGGGCGGCATCCCGGCGGTGATGAAGTACCTGCTGGAGCACGGCCTGCTGCAGGGCGACTGCCTCACCGTCACCGGCCGCACCCTGGCCGAGAACCTGGCCGGGGTCCCCGGCCTGGCCGAGGGCCAGCAGGTGGTGATGCCGCTGGAGGCGCCCATCAAGCCCACCGGCCACATCCAGATCCTGCGCGGCAACCTGGCGCCGGGCGGCGCGGTGGCCAAGATCACGGGCAAGGAGGGGCTGCGCTTCTCCGGCCCGGCCCGGGTCTACGACTGCGAGGAGGACATGCTCAAGGGCCTGGAGCAGGGCGAGATCCGGAAGGGCGACGTGGTGGTGATCCGCTACGAGGGCCCCAAGGGCGGGCCCGGCATGCCGGAGATGCTCACCCCCACCTCGGCCATCATGGGTGCCGGTCTGGGCAAGGACGTGGCGCTCATCACCGACGGCCGCTTCTCCGGCGGCTCCCACGGCTTCATCATCGGCCACGTGGTGCCGGAGGCCCAGGAGGGCGGGCCCATCGCGCTCATCGAGAACGGCGACCGCATCACCATCGACGCCGAGCGCAACCTGCTGGAGGTGGAGCTGGACGAGGCGGAGCTGGCCCGGCGGCGCGCGGCCTGGACCATGCCGCCGTACAAGGCCACCCGCGGCACCCTGTACAAGTACATCAAGACCGTGCGCACCGCCTCGGAAGGCTGCGTCACGGACGAGTGACCGGGCCGCGCGGCCATGCGCGATCGCAGCACGCGCTACGCCGTGATCTCCGCCGCCGCGGTGCTGGTCATGGTGGCGGCGGTGCTCTACCACAACGGCCGCGTGCGGCATCAGCAGTTCCGCGAGTTTCACCAGACCTCGGCGACCATCGCCGCGCGCGGCGTGGCGGCCGAGGTGGCGGCCTTCGTCAGCGAGACCCGGCGCCGCGTCACCCTGTTCGCGCGCGAGCATCGCGCCTTGCTGGAGGACATCGTGGCCCGGCCCGCGGCGCGCGAGGCCGGGTTCCGGCAGCTCAAGGCCCGGGCACGGGAGTTCTTTCCCCGTCACTTCGCGCTCACGGTGATGGATACCGGCGGCCGGCCGCTGATGGACGACTTCGAGGGCCGCATCGGCGAGGTGTGCCTGGCCGACACGCGCGAGTTTCTCACCCGCGGGCACTACCGGCCGCGCATCCATCCCAATCCCGTGGCCTATCACTTCGACACCATGGCCCGCTGGGGCGGGGACCCCCCGGGCGGGCTCCTGTTCGTGAGTTTTCCGGCCGAGTATCTCGGCCGCCTGCTGGCATTCCACCAGGGACCGCGGCACGTGCTGCTGCTGGTGGACCGGGAGGCCGGTGACCTCATCGAGGTGACGCCCGACGGTGCCCGCATCAAGTGGTCCCGGGACGACTACCATCTCACGCCGGCGGAGCGGAACCGGATCTTGGCCGAGGCACCGGTGCCGGGCACCCGCTGGAGCGTGGTGGTGCTGCACACCCCCGGCCTGTTCGCCGATCACGCCCGCGGCATCCAGTTCGAGGCCCTGTCCCTGCTCGCCGCGTTCCTGTTGCTGGTGATGCTGTCGCTGTCGGCCATCATCCGGGAAGGCCGGCGGCGCGCGGCGGCGGAACGGGCCAAGCGCACCTTCTTCGCCGCCGCCGGCCACGAACTGCGCACGCCGCTCACCGCCATCCGCGGCGCCCTGGGGCTCATCGCCAACGGTGTCACCGGCGAGGTGGACGAAAAGACCCGCACCATGGCGGCCATGGGGCTGGACAACGCCGAGCGCCTGGGCCGGCTGGTGGACGACCTGCTGGACCTGCAGCGCATGGAGGCCGGCCGCATGGAGTTCCGCAAGGAGACCCTGGGCCTGACGCGGGTGGTGGAGCAGGCGCTGCGGGCCTGTACGCCCTACGCCGAGCGTGCCGGCGCCCGCCTGCGCCTGGTGCGGTCCGAGCCGGACCTGCTGGTGCACGCCGACCCGCAGCGCCTGGAGCAGGTCCTGGCCAACCTGCTGTCCAACGCGGTGAAGTATGGCGCCGAGGGCGATACCGTGGAGGTATCGGTGTTCGCCCGCGACGGCCGCGCCCGGGTGGAGGTGGCCGACCACGGTCCCGGCATCCCGGACCAGCGGCGCGGCGAGGTCTTCGTCCCCTTCAGTCGCGCGGGTGGCCGTCGCGAGACCGGATCCGGGCTGGGACTGTACATCGCCCGCACCATCGTCGAGGCCCACGGCGGCCAACTGGGCTACACGCGCACCGGCGACGGGCGCACCGTGTTCTGGTTCGAGCTGCCCCGGGTCCAGGGGACGAGGGACGAGGAGCGAGGGACGAGGCGGGAAGACTGAAACCGCAGCGGTCGTTCCCGTTCTCCGGCTGCTGCGGGCCATGGCGGCCACGGCGGCAAAGCTGGTAAGCTTGGGCCGCTCTTGTCGCGGGCGAGACCATGATTCCGTTGCACGACGACAATCCCACCACGCTGACGCCGGTGCTGACCATCGGTTTCATCGTCGTCTGTTCCCTGGTGTTCTTCTGGCAGCTGTCGCTGGGGCCGGATGTCCAGCGCGCGGTGTTCAGCCTCGGGCTCATTCCGGCGGTGTTGTTCGGCACCGAGCAGCTCCCGCCGGAACTGGTGGTGGTGCCGCCGGTGCTCACGGTGTTCACGTCCATGTTCCTGCACGGGGGCTGGATGCATCTCATCGGCAACATGCTCTACCTGTGGATCTTCGGCAACAACGTGGAGGATTCCATGGGGCATGCGCGCTTCTTCCTGTTCTATTTTCTCTCCGGCATCGCGGCGGCCATGGCCCAGGCCCTGTCGGCACCCGGCTCCACCGTGCCCATGATCGGAGCCAGCGGCGCCATCTCGGGCGTGCTGGGGGCCTATCTCATGCTCTATCCCCATGCCCGGGTGCTGGTGGGGATACCGCTGGGGTTCTTTCTCTACACCGTGCGGGTGCCGGCCATCGTGGTGCTGGGCTTCTGGTTCGTGCTCCAGATCCTCAACAGCGCCGCCGCGGCCGGAGGCGGCGAGGAAGGCGGCGTGGCCTGGGGCGCGCACATCGGCGGTTTCATCGCCGGCATGGTGCTCATCCCCTTCTTCACCCGCCACCGTCTCGGCATCCTCGACTACTTCCGCTGACAGCCATGGCCGGCGATCCCCTCCGCGAGCTGCAGGCACGCCTCAAGGCATTCGCCCGCGCGCGCGACTGGGAGCAGTTCCACTCGCCCAAGAACCTGGCCATGGCCCTGGTGGTGGAGGCGGCGGAACTGGTGGAGCACTTCCAGTGGCTCACCGAGGAGCAGAGCGGCAACCTGCCGCCGGACAAGCTGGCCGAGGTGGAGCTGGAGCTGGCCGACATCTTCATCTACCTGCTGCGCCTGACCGAGGAGCTGGGGGTGGACCTGCGGGCCGCCGCCGAGCGCAAGATCGCCATCAACGAGGAACGCTATCCCGCCGACAAGGTGCGCGGCTCGGCGCGCAAGTACGATGAGTATTAGGGTGCTAGGTGCTAGGTGCTAGGTGCTAGGTGCTAGGTGCTGGGTGCTGGGTGCTGGGTGCTGGGTGCTAGGTGCTAGGTGCTGGGTGCTAGGTGCTGGGTTCTAGGTGCTGGGTGCTGGGGGGCTGGGAGCCCGTTGTGGTTCAAGGGGATGATTGCGGGGGCCGATAAGACAGACAGGTCCACAGTGATTCCCGGGAGGTGCCGCCATGAAACAGGCACGCCCACACGTCTATCCCACGCCGGAGGAGGCCGGCGTCCGCATTCCGCGCCACCTCGTCGCCGACCGCTTCCGCTCCGGGTTCTCCCACGCCCTGCACGGGGGCCAGATCACCGAGGTGGCACAGCTGCGCCAGTCCTTCCGCGAGGGCTACCGTGCCGGCAAGCTCTATCTCAAGGCCCTGCGCCAGGCCCAGGGCGTGGTGGCGTTCCCGGTGCTGGGGCGCATCCGGGTGCGGGCGCGGCCCCACTGAGCGCGGCGCCGCGGCCGGCTCCCGTTCACTCCGCGCGCAGCGCCTCCACCGGGTCCAGGCGCGCGGCCCGCAGGGCGGGCACCACGCCGGCGGCCAGGCCGATGCCCACCGCCACCGCCTCGGCCAGCAGCACGAAGCCCGGCGCCAGGTGCACCGGCAGGTCCGGCAGCAGGGTGTGGGCCAGCCAGCCGCTGCCGGCCCCCATCACCAGGCCGGCGCCGCCGCCGGCGGCGGCCAGGACCGCGGCCTCGCCCAGGAACAGCCACAGGATCTGCCGCCGGCGCGCACCCAGCGCGCGCAGCAGCCCGATCTCCGCGGTGCGCTCGCGCACGGCGATGGTCATGATGGTGAGAATGCCGATGGCGCCCACCAGCAGGGAGATCCCGCCCAGGGCGGCCACGGCGAAGGTGAGCACGTTGAGCACCGAGCCCAGCACCTCCAGCATCTGCTGCTGGGTGGTGATGGTGAAGTCCTCGCGCCCGTGGCGGGCGGTGAGGGTGCGGCGGATGAACTCCACCACCGTGTCCACCGGCGTGCCCTCGCGAAAGACCACGTCGATCTCCATGAGGTTGTCACGGTTGAACATGGCCAGGCCACGCGCGGTGGGGATGTACACGGCATCGTCGAGGTCGAAGCCCAGCACCGTGCCCTTGGGTTCCAGCACGCCGATCACGCGGTAGCGCTCGCCGCCGATGCGCACCCGCCGGCCCAGGGGATTGCGGGTGCCGAACAGCTCCCGCTTGAGCTTGGCCCCGAGCACCGCCAGGGCCCGCGGCGAGGTGGGATCGTCGTGGGGCAGGAAGCGGCCGGTGCGGATGCGGAACCGGAACGCGGTGGGCATGTCGGGGCCGGTGCCGTAGACCGTGGTGCGGCGGCTGCGGCCGCCCCCCTCCACCTCGGCGTTGCCCCACACGAACGGCACCGCGGCACTGACGAAGGGGGCCCGGCGCAGGGCCAGGGCGTCCTCCATGGTCAGCGGCCGGGTGGTGTTGATGATGCCGGGCGAGGCACCATGGGTCTGGGTCTTGCCCGGGTTCACGGCCACGATGTTGGTGCCGAACTGGGTGAACTCGGCGACCACGAACCGGTGCAGGCCCTCGCCGATGGAGGTGAGCAGCACCACCGCCGCGATGCCCACCGCGATGCCCAGCGCGGTGAGAAAACTGCGCAGGCGCTGGTGGGCCAGGGCCCCGGCGGCCAGGCGCAGTGCGTCGCCGGGCCTCACCGTCTCATCTCCGGGCCAGGGCCGCCACCGGGTCCAGGCGCGCCGCCCGGCGCGCCGGCAGCAGCGAGAACAGGGTGCCGGTGCCCACCGCCACCAGCACGCCGGCCAGCGAGGCCCACCAGGGGGCATGGGCCGGCAGCACCGGGAAGCCCAGCCGCACCGCCCAGCTCCCGGCCTGTCCCACCACCAGCCCCAGGCCGGCGCCGGCCGACGACAGCAGCGCCGCCTCGGTCAGGAACAGCAGCAGGATGGTGCGGGGGGCCGCCCCCAGGGCCTTGAGCAGGCCGATCTCGGGCCGGCGCTGGGTCACCGCCACCAGCATCACGTTCATGATCAGGATGCCGGCCACGCCCAGGCTGATGGCAGCGATGCCGCCCACGGCCAGGGTCAGGGCACGGAAGATGCGATCGAAGGTGGCCAGCACCGCGTCCTGGGTGACGACGGTGACGTCCTCCTCGCCCTGGTGCCGCTCGCGGATGATGCGGATGATGTCCGCCTTGGCCCGGGGGATGTCCTCGCGCGAGCGCGCCTCGACGATGATGCGGAACAGCGAGGGGTTGTTGAAGATGGCCTGGGCCGAGGCCACGGGAATGATGACCAGCTCCCCGGTGTCGACGCCGATGGAGCGCCCGGTCGGGGACAGGATGCCGATGACGCGGAAGCGGTATTCGCCGATGCGCAGCCAGCGTCCCAGCGCAGGGGTGACGCCGAACAGCTCCCTGCGCACGGTTTCCCCGATGACGCACACCGGCTCGGCGGCATCCAGTTCGCCGCGCGGCAGAAAGCGCCCGCGGCGCATGCTCCAGCGGCGGATGGCGAGGAAGTCGGCACTGGTGCCGAGCACGAGGGAGTCGCGCTGGCGTGCCCGCCAGGACACCACCGAGCCGCCCACGCTGATGGGGGCGATGCGGCGGATGTGGCGGCTGCGCAGCAGGGCGCGGGCGTCGTCCAGGGTCAGGTCGCGCGGGGTCTCGCCCATGAGGGTGGTGGGCACGCCGCCGCGGGTCTCGGCCCGCCCCGGCAGCACGATGAGCAGGTGGGTGCCCAGCGAGGCGAAGCTGTCGGCCACGTAGCGCCGCGCGCCTTCCCCCAGCGCGGTGAGCACCACCACCGCGGCCACGCCGATGCCCATGGCCACCAGCATGAGCAGGGTGCGCAGGCGGTACCCGCGCAGGGCACCGAGGGCGAAGGCGGCGACGTCACCCGGTCTCGCCATGGGCGGGATCCCGGGCCTGGTCGGACTGGATGGCGCCGTCGACGATGTGCACGCGGCGGCGGGCGCGTCCGGCGATGCCGGTGTCGTGGGTCACGACGATGAGCGTGATGCCCTCGTCGTTGAGCTGCTCCAGGATGCCGATGACCTCGGCCCCCGAGTGGGTGTCCAGGTTGCCGGTGGGTTCGTCGGCCAGGATCAGGGCGGGCTGCATGACCGTGGCCCGGGCGATGGCCACGCGCTGGCGCTGGCCGCCGGAGAGCTGGTCCGGCCGGTGGTGCCGGCGGTCGGCCAGGCCCAGCCGGTCCAGCACCGACGCCGCGCGCTCGGCACGCTCTTCCGGGGCGATGCCGGCCAGGAGCATGGGCAGCTCCACGTTTTCCTGCGCGGTGAGGCGCGGCACCAGGTGAAAGAACTGGAACACGAAACCGATGGTGCGGTTGCGCACCGCCGCCTGCTGCTCGTCGGACAGCAGGGTCACGTCCTCGCCCCGGAGTTCGTAGCGTCCGGCGGTGGGCCGGTCCAGCAGGCCGATGACGTTGAGCAGGGTGGACTTGCCGGACCCCGAGGGGCCGGTGACCGCCAGGTATTCGCCCGCCTCCACCGTGAGGTCGATGCCGTCCAGCGCGTGCACCACCTGGTCGCCCACGCGGAAGTCGCGGCGGATTCCCTGCAGGCGGACCAGGGCGGTCATGGTGCCGGCGGCGGGGTTTCTTCTTCCGGTACCGCGCGGGCGCCGTCCACCACGCCCTCGCGGCCCAGCGACACCACCACCCGCTCGCCTTCCCGCAGGCCGTCCAGGACCTCGGTGTACTCCCAGTTGCTCAGGCCCGTGCGGATGCGGCGTTCGCGCAGCACGCCGGCGTCGGCGTCGTAGACCAGCACCCGGCCGCCCTCGAGCACCGCCTCGGTGGGGACGCGCAGGGCGCCGGTGCGCTCCTCGAGGATCACCTCGAGGTCGGCCGAGTAGCCGGGCAGCATGTCGCGGCTGTCTCCGGCATCGGCGAACTCCGCCTCCACCTCCACGGTACGGGCCTGCTTCTCGCGGTCCTGCACGTAGGGCGCCACCCGCCGCACGCGGCCAGGGAAGCGGCGGCCGGGAAAGGCGTCCAGCGTGATGCGGGCAGGCATGCCGGTGCGGATGGCAGGGGCGTCCACCTCGTCGATGGGGGCCGAGACGTACAGGCAGGTGGTGTCCACCAGGTCCACCGCCGGCGGGGTGGCGACGCCGATGGGCGACGGGGTGACGAACTCGCCCACCTCGCCGTTGATCTCGGCGACGATGCCGGCAAAGGGGGCGCGCAGCCGGGTCTGGTCCAGGTTGGCCTCGGCCAGGGCCAGCCGCGCGCGGGCCACCTCGACGCTGGCCCGCGCCGCCTGACAGGCGGCGGCCTGGGCCCTGGCCTCACCCTGGGCGCGTTCCACGTTTTCGATGGCGGCCAGGCCCTTCTTGAGCAGGGTGGCCTGGCGCCTGGCCTCGCTGCGCGCCACCTCGGCCCGGGTGCAGGCCTGCCGGGCCTGGGCCGACGCGGCCTCGGCCTCGCGCCGGGCCAGCTCCACCTGGGCCCGGCGGTCGGTGTTCCAGATCTCCAGCAGGAGCTGGCCCTTCTCCACCCGGTCGCCCTTTTTCACCGGCAGGCTGGCAATCTGCCCGCCCATGGCCGGCGACAGCCGGGCCCGGTTGCAGGCCTTGATGGTGCCCGCCCGGGTGTTGGCCACGGTGGCCTGGACGGTGCCCCGTTCCACGGCGCGCAGGACCACCGGCACCGGCTCGGGCCGGACCAGCAGGGCGTAGCCTCCCGCCAGCACCACGGCCGCCAGTGCGGCGGCGATCCACCTGGCCCGACGACGCATTGTCATGACTGCTCCTTGCAACGAGGCTGCATTATTCCACATCCTGCGGCACGTTGCGGCGGCGGTGCCGTGCCTGCTACGGTGATGGACCGTCGTCGGCCCGGCCCCGTTCCATGACTTCTCTTTCCTGTCTTTCAGCCGGCACCAGGGTGGGCAGGTGGTGACCACGTCGTTCACCTGGCCGGTGGTGCGCCCGCGAGTGGTGGTGAGCCGCTGCCTCCTGGGCGAGGCCGTGCGCTACGACGGCGATCACCGGGCCAGCGAGGCGGCCGCGGCCCTGGCCGCGGTGTTCGAGGTTGTCCCGGCGTGCCCCGAGGCCGAGGCCGGCCTGGGCGTGCCGCGGCCGCCGGTGCAGCGGGTGGCCGGGGGCGGCGAGGTGCGCGTGCGCGGCGTGGAGGATCCGGGGCTCGACGTCACCGCAGCGCTGGCGGCGTTTGGTGCCGGCTTCGTGCAGCGGCATGTCCCCGTGCACGGGATGGTGGGCAAGGCCCGCTCGCCCAGCTGCGCCGCCGGCGACTCGCCGCTGTTCGACTGCGCGGGACGGGTGCTGGAGGAAGGGGCGGGTGTCTTCGCCGCCGCCCTGCGCCGCGCCTGGCCCGGGCTGCCGGTGGCCGACGAGGCCGGCCTGGCCCGGGCGCCGGCGCTTTTCGCCGGGCAGGCGGCGGTGTTCGCCCACTGGCAGAGCCTGGGCGGGACGGCGGCGCCGCGCGAGGCGCGCCTGCAGTTTCATGCCGCCCACCGCCTGCGCCTGCTGGCCCACGACGAGGCCGTGCTGTGCCGGGCCGGGCGCCTGCTGCTCGCGGACCCGGCGGCCTATATAGAAAGCGTGATGCAGGCTCTGGCCCGGCCGCCGGACACCGCCGGGCACGAGCGCGCCCTGGCGCGCGCCCGCCGGCGCCTCGCGTCGGGCCTGCCGGCGCCGCGTTTGCGGGCCCTGGACGAGGTGGTGGCGGCCTGGAGGGCAGGCACCGCCCGCCTGGAAGCGGTGCGCGAGCGGCTGCGGGAGCTGGCGGCGGAGGCGGGCGAGGCGGACCTGGCCGGGGCGTCCTACCTCTGGCCCCACCCGGCGGAGGCCGGGCTCAGCCCTGCGCCAGCAGGTTGCGCAGGTCGATGATGGCGGCGTTGGCGGGCGAGATGTAGCTCACCAGGGTCTTGGAGTAGTTGGCCAGCCAGCCCAGGGGGTCGCCGTTGAGGACCACCGGGCTGGAGGGTTCGCGCTGGGTCTGCTCCAGCAGGCGGATGATCTGCTGCAGGCTGGCCTGCGCGCGCTTTTTCTCCAGCACGTCCTTGAAGTCGATCTCCACCGCGCGCAGCACGTGGAGCAGGGCCCAGGTGTAGCCGCGGGCCTCGTAGAACACGTCGTCCACCTCCATCCACGGGGTCCTGGCCATGACCAGGCCCGGCGCCGCCGTGGCCTGGCGCGCCGCCGGGTCGCCGGCCAGGTCGGTGTTGACGCGCAGCTCCTCGACGCTGGCGTTGAGCCGCTGGGACAGGCTGCCCAGGCGCTTGCCCGCCACCGCCAGCAGCTCGCTCAGGTTGTCGGCGCGGGCGTAGAACTGGGTCCGCGTGTCGGCGGGGTCGGCCAGCCGATCGAGGTAACGGCGCAGGTGGTTGATGCCGCGCCGGTATTCGCGCTCGGTGGGCGGAAACAGCCACGAGTCGTTGTCGAAGTTGAACAGCGGTTCGGCCTCGGCCAGGTCCGGGTCTTCCACGCCCTGCGACTGGGAGCGGGAAAAGTCGTTGCGCAGCACGTGCGCGGTGTCGCGCACCATCACCACCACCCCGAATTCCCAGCTCGGGATGTTGTCCAGCATTTGATAGGTGCCGAACAGCGACACCGGCGGCAGGCGATCGTTGCTGAGGTAGCCGCCGGGCTTGTCGAACAGGGTGCGCATGAGCCGGATGACGGTGGCGGTGGTGACATAGCCCGGCACCAGCCGCTGTTCGTCGCCCCCCGCTTCCTCCAGGGCCGCCGCCCGCACGTCGAACGGCTCGGGCTCGCTGGTCCAGTACATGCCGAGCAGGTACAGCAGCAGCGCCAGGGTGATGGCCACGGTGCCCGCGGCCCACAGCGGCCCGCGGGCGCGCCAGGTGTCGGGGTGCCAGGCCCCGGCCAGGTCCGCCAGCCGCCGGCGCAGCCAGGTCCAGGCGCCGCGCAGCGGGGCCAGCCAGCGGGAGAGATCCGGAGAGGGTGCCATGACGTGTCCGTTCCCTGCTTGCGACGCCGCTATCGTATCCCGGCGGTGCGGCACGAGTAAACGCGGGACATCACCGTTTGCATTGCGCCGGTGGCTGGGGTATGAACGCAGCAGAATCGAATGCGAGGAAACCATGGCACCGGACTGGTCATCGTGGTGGCAGGCGGCGGAGGCGTTCGGGCCCCGGCTGGCGGGCGCGCTCGCCATCCTGGCGGTGTTCTGGATCGCCAGCCGCATGGTGCGCCGGGCCCTGCGGCTGCTGGCGGCGCGCAGCGAGCCGGGGCGGCGCGAGGTCATCGGGCTGCTGGCCCAGGCGGCGCGGGTGGCCCTGGTCCTGGTGGGCTGGGTCTCCGCGCTCGGGACCCTGGGCATCGATGTCACCGCCATGGTGGCGGGCCTGGGGCTCACCGGTTTCGCCCTGTCCTTCGCCCTCAAGGACGTGCTGGCCAACGCCGTGGCCGGCGTGCTCATTCTTTTCCACCAGTCCTTCCTGTGCGGCGATCGCATCCGCACCGCTGGCCACGAGGGCGAGGTGACGGCCATCGACCTGCGCTACACCCGGCTGGAGACCGATCAGGGCACGGTGCTGGTGCCCAATTCCAGGCTGTTCACGGACAGCGTCCACGTGCTGCGACGGGGCGGCGCATCGTGAGCCGGCGCATCTACGACGGGTGCATCGTGAGCCTGGAGACGGATCGGCGCACGCTGCCCAACGGCGAGGTCATGGAGGTGGAGATCGTGCGCCATCCCGGGGGCGCGGCGGTGGTGGCGGTGGATGCCACCGGCGCGGTGTGCCTGCTGCGCCAGTACCGGCCGGCCCTGGAGCGCTGGCTGTGGGAGCTGCCGGCGGGCAAGATCGATCACGGCGAGCCGCCGGCCGGCACCGCCCGCCGCGAGCTGGCCGAGGAGACCGGCATGCGGGCCCGGCACTGGCGGCCGCTGGGGGCGGTGGTGTCGTCACCCGGGGTGTTCACCGAGGTGGTGCACCTTTACCTGGCCACGGAACTGACGCCAGGCCGGACCCGCGTCGATGCCCACGAGGTGTTCGAGGTGCATTGGGTGCCCTTTGCCGAGGCCCTGGAGCGCGCGCGCGGCGGCGACATCGACGACGCCAAGACCGTGGCGGGGCTGTTCCGTGCCGCCGTTCATCTGTCGTGATCCAGGCCCTGCTGGAGATGGCCGTGCTGGTGGCGGCGGGGGTGGCGTTCCGCCGCCTGTCTCCGGGCGTGGCGGATGCCGCCGCCATGCGTGCGGCCCTGTCGCAGGTGGTCTACGACATCCTGCTGCCGGCGCTGGTGTTCCGCGTGCTGGTGCGAAGTCCGCTGGGCGGCGAGAGCCTGGTCATCAGCGCCACCGCGGCCTCGGCGGTGCTGCTGGCCCTGGGGACCACCCTGCTGCTGGCGCGGCGGCTGCCGCCGGCGGCCCTGGGCGCGGTGGCGCTGGCCTCGGCCTGGCCCAACGCCACCTACCTGGGCCTGCCGGTGCTGGAGGCGGTGCTGGGCGCGCGCGGCCGCGGCATCGCCATCCAGTACGACCTGTTCGCCTGCCTGCCGCTGCTGCTCACGGTGGGCCTGGCCCTGGCCTCGCGCCTGGGGCAGGGCGGTCCGCCACAACCGGTGTGGCGCCGGCTGGCGGGGGTGCCGGCCCTGTGGGCGGTGGCGGCGGCGGTGGCGGTGCAGGCCGCCGGCCTCCAGGTGCCGGCGCTGGCGCAGGCGGTGCTGGATCGCCTGGCGCCGGCGGTGGTGCCGTTGATGCTGCTGGTGCTGGGCATGGGCCTGGAGTTCCGCCGGCCCGGCGCCCGGCGCTGGCGCTGGGTGGGCTGGGTGCTGGCCTGCCAGCTCTTCCTGATGCCGGCGTGGGTCTGGGGCATCACCGCGCTGCTCCCCCCGGGGCCGGAGCTGCGCACCGGCCTGGTGCTGGAGGCGGCCATGCCCTCCATGGTCCTGGGCGTGGTGATCTGCGATCGCTTCCGCCTCGACACCGGCCTGTACGCGGCCGCCGCCGCGCTGAGTACGGTGGCGGCGCTGATCACCCTGCCCCTGTGGCATGGGGTGTTGTAGGCGGGGGGCGGCACAAGGCCGGGGTGCCGATGAGGGTTCACCCGCCCCGGCGCAGGCGGGCCCGGACCCGGGTGCTCCTGACCAGTGCCTGGTCGATGATGCACGGGTACAGGCGCACGTAGCGTTCCACCGCCTCGGGCTGTTCCGCCGCCGCCTGCTCCAGCTCCCGGCGCAGCGTCTCGTCGAGACCGTGCAGGGTGAGCAGGCGCGGGGCCTGCCGGTGCAGGTAGCGATCCAGCAGGCGGCGGTGGCCGGCGTCGGCCCAGTGACGGGCCAGCAGGAGGGGCGGGATCTGGTCGGCAGGGACGAACCTGCCGCCGTTCACCGGTTCCAGGCCATGGTCGCGGCGGCGGAACCAGGCGCTGCCCGCGGCGGCCTGGTTGACGGCGCGGGCCAGCGCCCGCGTGTCCTCGTCGAGGGGTTCACCCAGGGGCGCGCCGGGAGGCTCGGCCGCGTGCCAGCGGGCCGTGCGCGACACCGCGGGCTCGGTATCCAGGCGGCTGGCGACGAGCGCCAGCGGACTGCCGCCGGCATCGAGCAGCCAGTGTTCCAGATGGTCGGCGGGGGCGAAGGGCACCTGCCGGTGGAGCGGTTCCAGCGCCGCCACCATGGCCTCGGCCCGGGCCCAGGCCTGGTCGAGATCGGCCATGGGATCGAAGGGATACTGGACCAGGCCTTCCCCGGCACTCCAGCCGGCGAACACCATGAGCCGTTCACCCGCGCCTTCCCCGCTGACCCCGCCCCACCAGAGGGGATTGCGCGTGCTCACCCTGACCTGGATCTGCCAGTGCAGGCCGTCGTCGCTCAACGCCCGCGCCGAGTCCGTTTCCACCGTCTGCAGCATCCCGCGAAACGGGGCCAGCAGTCGCGTGGCGTAGCAATGGGGGGACGGCACAGACATGAACCTGTCTCAAGATTCCCCGCGGCCGCGTGCCGGGCGATTTTCGGTGGGAGCTGGCGGGCATGGTTGTACAACAGGACAATACCGGCGTTTTGGCCACGGAGGGCCATCGGGGTGAAAATCGCCGGCGCCCCGGGGGGTTGCGAGCCACGGCCACGCCGGCGGCGTTGCGCCGCTGGCCCGTACAGCGGGTACTGTGCTGCGCGGCGCGCCTTGCCGGTGCGGCCGTGGACTCACAACGCGACGCGCGCGGAATTCTGAGACAGGTTCATGGAACATGCGTGCCGCAACCTGGTTGTGGTTATCATACGGGATGTCGCACCGGCGCGGTGAACAAGACCGGGGCCACCTGTTTCACCACCCTGCCACGGGACGAGCCGCCACATCATGCAACCGCTGGGGGATCTGCTGCTGGCACTGGCCATCGGCCTGCTCATCGGCCTGGAGCGCGGCTGGGAGCAGCGCGAGGCGCCCGAGGGCAGCCGCATCGCCGGGCTGCGCACCTATGCCCTGGTGGGCCTGCTGGGCGGGGTCTGGGCGCTGCTGGGGCGGGACTTCGGCGACCTGGTGCTGGGGGCCTCGCTGCTGGTGCTGGGGGCATTGCTCATCGTCGCCCGCTGGCAGGACATGCGGCGGGACAAGGACGTGGGCATCACCTCGGCGGTGGCCCTGTTGCTGGCCTTCGCCCTGGGGGCGACCGCGGTGCGCGGCTTTCGCCTCGAGGCGGCCTCGCTGGCGGTGCTGGCCACCGTGCTGCTCAGCCTCAAGCCCCTGCTGCACGGCTGGCTGCGCCGAATCAGCGGCGCCGAACTCAACGCCTTTCTCAAGCTGTTGCTCATGGGCGTGGTGCTGCTGCCGGTGCTGCCCAATCGCGGGATGGGGCCATGGCAGGCGCTGAACCCGTTCGAGATCGGCTGGATGGTCCTGCTCATCGCCGCCATCTCCTTCATCGCCTGGTTCGCCATGAAGCTTGCCGGCGTGCGCCGGGGCGTGCTGTACACGGCGTTGTTCGGCGGGCTGGTGTCCTCCACCGCGGTGACCATCAACTTCTCGCGCATGGCGCAGGCCCCCGGGGCCCGGCGCCTGGCCGGTGCCGGCATCCTGCTGGCCTGCGGCACCATGTTTCCGCGCGTGCTGGTGCTGGTGCTGCTGGTGCAGCCGGCACTGGCCGCGACCCTGACCCTGCCGCTGCTGGTCATGGCCGCGGTGCTGATGGTGGTGGCACTGTGGGACTGGCGCCACCGGGACGACCACGCGGTGCTCGACAGGCCGCCCATCGACAGGCCGCTGGATCTGTCGCTGGCCTTCAAGTTCGGCCTGTTCCTGGTGGCCGTCATGCTGCTGCTGGAGGCGCTGCGGCGGTTCATGGGGGAGACCGGGGTCTATCTGCTGGGCGTGGCCTCGGGGGTGATGGACGTGGACGCCATCACCCTGTCGCTGGCGCGCAGCACGGGGCCGGACCTGGCCGCGCGGGTGGCGGCGTGGGGCATCCTGCTCGCGGCCGTGACCAACACCCTGGTCAAGGCCGGCCTGGCCCTGGCCATCGGCGGCCGCAGGCTGGGCCTGCGGGTGGGAGGAACGATGGTGGCGGCGGTGGCGGCCGGTGCCGCGCTGGCGGCGCTGGTCTGAACGATCACTCCGGGACCCGGTGGCGCAGGATGCATTTGCCTGCCAACGCACCGGCGTGCAGAGGACAGAGCACAGAAGACGGAGGACAGGAAATCTCGGGGTGCCATCGCACAGCGCCCGTACCGGGTTCCTGACGGAAATCATCTTCCCTCTGCGCCCTGGGCGTCCCGGCGCCTTTGCGTTGAGGTCGTGGCGGTGAAATCAGGCCACGGTGGCCGGTGTTTCGGAACAATTGTTCAGATACCGGCGCGGAAGTCGATCATGCGCTGGGTGGCGCGCAGGGCGCGGCGGCGGATGTCCTCGTCGATGGTGATCTCGTTGGTTCCCGTTTCCAGCACCGCGGCCAGGTTGCGCAGGCCGTTCATGGCCATCCACGGGCAGTGGGCGCAGCTCACGCAGGTGGCGCCGGCGCCGCCGGTGGGTGCCTCGATGAAGGTCTTGTGCGGGGCGGCCTGCTTCATCTTGTAGAAGATGCCGCGGTCGGTGGCGACGATGAAGGTGTCGTTGGACAGCCGGCGGGCGGCGTCGATGAGCTGGGTGGTGGAGCCCACCACGTCGGCCAGGGCGATGACGTCCTCCGGCGACTCCGGGTGCACCAGGACCGCCGCCTCCGGGTGGGCCGCCATGACCTGCCGCAGCAGGTCGGCCTGGAAGGCCTCGTGCACCACGCACGCGCCCTGCCACAGGAGCATGTCGGCCCCGGTCTGGTCCTGCACGTAGCGGCCCAGGTGGCGGTCGGGCGCCCACAGGATCTTCTCGCCCCGCTGGTGCAGGTGGCGCACCACGTCCACCGCGATGCTGGAGGTGACCACCCAGTCGGCGCGCGCCTTCACCGCGGCACTGGTGTTGGCGTACACCACCACCGTGCGGTCGGGATGGGCATCGCAGAAGGGCACGAACTCCTCCGCCGGGCAGCCCAGATCCAGCGAGCACTCCGCGCCCAGCTCGGGCATGAGCACGCGCTTTTCCGGGTTGAGGATCTTGGCCGTCTCGCCCATGAAGCGCACCCCGGCCACCACCAGCGTGGTGGCGGCATGGCGGGCGCCGAAGCGGGCCATCTCCAGCGAATCCGCCACGCAGCCCCCGGTCTCCTCGGCGATGAGCTGGAGATCGTCGTCGGTGTAGTAGTGGGCCACGAGCACCGCGTCCTGTTCCCGCAGCAGGCGCCGCACCCGCTCCATGAGCGCCTCGCGCTCGGCGGGGTCGTGCACCCGGGGGTCCGGCATGGGCGGGACCTGGAATGCGGGGGGTTGCAGCGGCCGGGTCTTTCGCAGCGGTGAGGCCATGAATTTGCCCTGTCTTGCGGCAACTTGCGCGAATGTTAACAGAATATGGCCCGCCGCCCGGCCCCTTTCAATCCCCCCAAATGAATAGAAGCTGTCTCGAAATCCCCCGCGGCCGCCCGCGGTGACCCTGTCAACCCCCTGCGGCCCCGTGCGTTGTGTGCTTCAGGAGGGCCGGCACGGGGCCGGCCAAAGCAAGGGGGAAAGGCATCATGATCAAATGGATACGCAGAATCGCCGGCCGCGGGCCGGCGGCATGGCTGCTGGCCGGCGGCCTCGCGGTCCTGGCGGCCTGCGGTGGCGGCGGTGGAGACGGCACGGCCACCGGCGACCAGGGCACGGTGGTCATCGGGCTCACCGATGCCCCCGGGGACTTCGTCACCTACACGGTGGATGTGGTCTCGCTGACGCTGACCAAGGCCAACGGGGTGGTGGTCCAGGCCCTGCCGGTCGACACCCGGGTAGATTTCGCCCGGCTCACC
>Ga0256830_1001002_pt1 | contig 20670 bp, 16 predicted proteins | sample 128326metaG_FD_190537 | JGI IMG/M metagenome (GOLD analysis project Ga0256830, IMG submission 190537) | Hydrothermal vent microbial communities from Lau Basin, Pacific Ocean - 128-326 | ecosystem: Environmental > Aquatic > Marine > Hydrothermal vents | place: Pacific Ocean: Lau Basin | collected... | reverse complement strand
CGGCGCCGGCGGTTCGACCTCGCTGGTCCTCCTGCCCCTGGAGCTGGCCGGCATCGGCATCCTGGCTTCCCTCGTCGGCACGCTGGTGGTCAACACCGAGAACGAGGAAGCCATCCATTCGGCCCTGTTCCGCGGCCTGCTCCTGGCCTCCGGTGTCCTGGTCGCCGGGGCATGGGCCCTGACCTCGGGCGTCGTCGGCCACGATTTCGGCCAGTTCAGCGGCTCCAGCCTGTTCCTGGCCATCCTGTCGGGCCTCGCTGCGGGCATCCTCATCGGCAAGATCACCGAGTACTACACCGCCTTCGAGTACCCGCCGGTGCGGCACATCGCGGCGCAATCGGAGACCGGCTCGGCGACGAACATCATCGCCGGGCTCGCCGTCGGCATGAAGTCCACCGGCCTCCCGGTGCTGGTCATCGGCGCCGCGATCTGGGTCAGCCACCACTACGCCGGGGTTTACGGTATCGCGCTGGCTGCGGTCGGCATGCTCTCGACCCTCGGTATCTCGCTCGGTGTCGATGCCTACGGCCCGGTGGCCGACAACGCCGGCGGCTTGGCCGAGATGGCCGAACTGCCCGGCGATGTGCGCGAACGCACCGATGCGCTGGACGCCGTCGGCAACACCACCGCGGCCATCGGCAAGGGCTTCGCCATCGGCTCGGCGGCGCTCACCGCCCTGGCCTTCTTCACCGCCTTCGGGCAGAAGGCCGGTGTGGGGCTCGGGGTCAGCGAGCCCATGGTCGTCATCGGCCTCCTCGTCGGCGCCATGCTGCCGTTCCTGTTCGGCGCCATGACCATGGAAGCCGTGGGGCGCGCCGCCTTCTCGATGATCGAGGAGGTCCGACGCCAGTTCCGTGAGATCCCCGGCATCCTCGATGGCACGGCCAAACCCGACTACGCTTCGTGCGTCGCCATCTCGACCAAGGGCGCCATCCGCGAGATGATGCTCCCCGGCCTGCTCGCCGTGGCTGCACCGGTGGTGGCAGGCCTGATCGACGTCCGGATGCTCGGCGGCCTGCTGGCCGGAGCGCTGGCCTCCGGCGTGATGCTGGCCATCTTCATGGCCAACGCCGGCGGCGCATGGGACAACGCCAAGAAGTACATCGAGAAAGGCAACCACGGCGGCAAGGGCTCCGATGCCCACAAGGCCGCAGTGGTCGGCGACACCGTCGGCGACCCTTTCAAGGACACCTCGGGGCCGTCGCTCAACATCCTCATCAAGCTGATGTCGGTGGTGAGCCTGCTGCTCCTGCCCTTCTTCACTTGATCCGACCACGGCCGGGGGCCGATCGAGGCCCCCGGCTGCGCGCTAGGATCGGGGCGGCGGCCCCGCTGCCCCACCCCGCACCTTGGACCTCGAGCAGAGCAAGAGCGAAGCCCTCCACCTGGCGAAGTCCCTCGCCCAGGAGGCCGAGGCCCACAAGGGCGAGGACGTTCGCATCCTCGACGTCGGCGATCTGCTCTACCTGACCGACTACTTCGTCCTCGTCACCAGCCAGAGCGCTCGTCAGACGAAGGCGATCACCAGCGCTCTCCGGGTCGAAGCCAAGCGGGTCACCGGCGAGCCGGGGCACGAGGAGGGTAGCTCCGGGTCGGCCTGGGTGTTGTGTGACTTCGGGACGGTGGTGGTGCATGTGTTGTCGCCGGAGGGGAGGGAGTTCTATGGGCTCGACCATCTCTGGCACGACGCGAAACTGGTCCCATTCGGTGGATCAAGTGGCGAAGAGGAATCCCGGCCGCATTCGCTCGGGCCAGCGCCAGCGGAGTAGCTCGGGGATCGTCCCCATCCTCCGTGCCGCCCCCACTGCCATCCCGGGCGTCAGGCCGGGGGTCTGGTTCGTGAGGCGCCTGACGTAGTTCCGCCACGCAACCCAGACCCAAAGGTGGTCGCGCAGTCGATGCCGGAGCTTGCTGGCGCCCCAACTCCTGCGCACCAGACGCGATACCTGATCGCGGAGCATGGCCAAGGAATGGTTGGCCGCAAAGAGGGGATTCTCCCGCGTTCGTTCCTGCTTCGAATGGACACGAACGTGGATGCGCCGACGGTCGGGGAACGCCCGCCGGAACAGGCCCGGGTAGGACGTCTTCTTGTCCGAGATCAGGAGCGGACTCCGACAACCAGGGCTCGAAGCAGCCCAGATTTCGAGGCAGGCCCGGACCGCCGAGTTCGAACGATTCTTGCGGGGGCCGTGCAGAGCCTCCAACTCCTCCTTGCGCCGAGCCCTTCGCCCCTTCAGGTTGCCACGGGGCGGCAGAGTGGCGACTTCGACGGCGACCACGAAGAATCGTTCTCGATCGACGAGGACCGGGACCGTCACGGGCTGCAACCTGCGGTCACCCTCGAAGGTCTCGAGTTCGTCGAGGCAGCAAGCACCGAGGATGCCCCGATGTGACGACAGGGCAGCGAGGTGGAGACGCTCGAGGGCCGGTCCCCACCGCCGCAGCCTGCGGTGCACGCTCTTGCGATCGACGGCCAGCATCCGGGCGGCCTGACGATGGGTCACCTTGGAGACCAAGGCGCGGAAGATCGCGGAATCCTTGTGCGGCAAACGATAGTGGTGGTCGAGGCGGAAGGTCTGTGTGGAGAACCTGCGCCGGCAGCTCTTGCAGCGAAAACGCTGCACCCTTCGGCCGTCGCACCGTCGACGGTAGGTGCCGGCGAGGTAGTAGGTGAAGGGCAGGCCCCGGGCACGCGTCGGGCATGTCCGGTACGGGCAGAAGGGAGGGCGGAATCGCATGGTCGTCGTCCAGAGCGCTCGGACGACGGAGACGACGAAGGAGCCGTGGCGAGGTCACACGATTCTTCCGAGAAACGATCCACGGGAAAGGGCCAGTTTCCTCTGGGGAGAGCAGGCACAAAAGGAAGTGGGCGCCCCCAGAGGGGCGCCCACGAGCGTTTCGGACAGAGCGTCCGAATCCTTCCGGTCGATCAGCCGCCGAAGGCGAGATCGAGCGTGGTCCAGAAGGTGGTCATGTTGTCCAGCGTGCTGCCGGACGGATCGGTCAGGGCGTAGCCGAACCAAGCAGCGACGTTCCCGTTGAGTTGGGTGCCGACGGAGAGATCGAACTCGTCGTAGTCGGTGCCCGGGGTGTCGATGTTGATGTAGGCGAAGCGACCGGTCCAGCCTTCGGCAGGGACGAGACCCAGGCCGATCTGGAAGGTGTCCACGTCGGTGGTCCAGATACCGGTGGTGCCGAGGACGTCGGCGAAACCGGCGGCGTTGTGGTACTGGTTGCCGTAAGCGGTACCGACGGCGTTCACACCAGGAACGGCGAACTCCTGACCGGCGCTGGAGAAGGACACGTCCAGAGCACCGGACTCGACGCCCGGCAGGCTCTCCAGGGACTCGAAGTCGATACCCAGACCGACGTACCAGGCCGAATCGCCCATGCCGCCGAAATCGTACTGGGTGTATTCCACTTCGTACCCGACGCCCGCGAGCTCACCAGAGAGGTCGATGCCGAGCCAGGTCTCGTGAGTACCGGAGGCAGTCGTGTTGCTGGAGGTCTCGTCGCGGATCCAGTACGGGGCGACGTTGATCGGACCCGTCGCTTCGACCATGTCGAAGTCGAAGTTGAAGGCCGCGATGTAGATCATGTCGTCGGTGGCGGTCATCCCGTTCTCCACGCCGTTCAGCATGGCGAAGTGGAAGTTGTAGCCGCCCATCGGGTGGTCGTACCAGATGCCCGAGAAGGTGGTCACGAAGTTGTCCCACTCGTCCGAGCCGAGCAGGCGGCCCGAACCCGGGGTGTAGTAGCTGCGACCGATCTTGGCGGTGCCGCCGTCACCGACCAGCGAGTCCACCGCGACCCAGGCGCGATCGAGGTGATCGCCGAGGGAGTTGGAGGGCGCGAGCGGGTCGGCCATGTCCCAACGTCCGGCCATGGAACCACCGAAGGCCTCGGCGGCGTAGAACCCCACGAAGGCGCGGGTGTTCTCGGTCACCTGGAAGCCGAAGTTCAGGCGGGTGCGGACGTCGATGTCGCGGTTGTTGGTGTCGTTGCCGTCGTCGAACCAACGGTTACGAGCACGGAAGTCACCACTGATGGTGACGTTGGACTGGGCAGCGGGAGCGGCGAGTCCGTCGTTGAGATCAGCCAGAGCACGCTCCAGGCTGTCCTCGCTTTGTTGAGCGACGCCCTGCGAAGCAAGGGCGAAGGCGGCGAATGCCGCGAGAGAGAAAAGGCGAACCTTCATTCCGAGTCTTCCTCTTGGGCCCTGATGGGCTCTTCGGGGTTCACGTCGGGGCCTCCACGGAGGGTGACCGACGCTGGGGTTGGTTGTCACTCTCGCCCCAGTTGGGAGCCGAGGGCGAAAGTTGGCGGAACATTCTGCCGTAGCGGCAGCGGGAATCAAGCGCGAATGGACGAGAATCCCGGAGGCGCAGAGGGCCTCGGGGGGAACATCGGCAGGTCCCCTCTCGGTTTTCCCCTTTCCTCACCACCATCTGGATTTCCCCATCTCATTGGCCGCCAATGAGTTAGGCATGAACCACGCCCCTCGGAGCGGATGGCGGCGCGCGCAAGTCGCCTTCGACCAAAGACTTGCGCCCGAAATGGCATTTTCCGGCGCATGCGGAGGTCGTTCTCCCCCCTTGACGCGCGCCAGCGACGGCCCGACCCTCCCCGCGTGCGCGTCCTCCACCTCCACGACGCCCCCCGGATCCGGGGTGGAGCGACCTCCTATCTCCTGCGCCTGATCGAGGAGGCACACCACCGCGACCACGTCCAGGGGTTGTTCTGCCTGGACGAGCCCTTCGAGCATCCTCTCCTGGCCTTCCAGGGCCATTTCGCCTACTCCTGGCCCACCTCGGCCCTGCGGCGCCGACGCGACTTCCAGTTCGGCCACGAACCCCTGGCCGCCGCCCTGCGTGAGGCCCTCCGCGCCTTCCGCCCCGACCTGGTGCACGTCCAGAACTGGCTGCCCTTCCGGACCACCGTCTTCCCCGTCCTCTGGAGGGCACGCATCCCCGTGGTGATGACCCCCCACGACTACACCTTGGGGGATCCCAATCCGTCCCGGCAGGAGCTCCGAGGGTTGCAGGGCCTGGGAAGGCGCATATTCAACGCCTGGGGCTTGTCTTCGGCCCGAAAGGCGGCCTTCCTCGCGGTCCGGCGCTTCCTGGCCCCCACCGAGGCCCTGGCCCGCGACCTGCGCCTGCCGCCGGACCGGACCGAACTCCTCCGCCTGCCCATCGCGCCGGTCGCCGAGCCGCCGCCCTGGCCCGACGATTCGCCGCCTCGACTCCTCTTCGCCGGCTCGCTGTTCCACAGCAAGGGAGTGGACCTCCTCCTCCAGGCCCTGGCCCGCGCCGGGGGGCCGGCTGCCGAGGCTCGGCTCGAGGTCGCCGGCGAGGGCGACCGTGCCGGCGCTCTCCTCGAACTGCGTCATGCGCTGGGCCTGGAGGAGCGGGTCCGCTTCCTCGGCCACCTCGGCTCCCAGGCCCTCGACGAAGCCTATGGCCGGGCCCACCTGCTCGTCCTGCCGAGCCGGGTTCCCGAGAACAGTCCGCTGACCGTCCTCGAAGCCGGCGCCCGTGGGCGCCCCGCGCTGGCTCCGGCCGCCGGCGGCGTCCCGGAGCTCCTCCCGCCCGATCGTGGCTGGACCTTCCGCCCCGGTGATGCGGACGACCTCGCACGGAGCCTGGAGCGGGCCCTCGCCGACCCCGCCGAGCTGCGGCGGCGCGGCGCGGCGCTCCGCGCCTGGGTCGAGGACACGTGCTCCCCCGAACGCCATTGGCGCCGCGTCGAAGAGGTCTGGCGCGAGGTCCGCCAGGGATTGCCCATCGAGCCGGCGCGACGCACCGACTCGAGACTGCACGAGGGCCGGCGATGACCTCTCACACCATCCTCCTGGAGGGGCACCGCCTCGTCCGCGGCTCCGACCTCGGCGGCATCGACTCCTACTGGCGCTCGTTGGTCCCCGAGCTCCTGCGCCGCGCCGACGACGAGTTCCGCTTCCTCGTCCTCACCGCTTTCCTGAACCCACGGCACCGCCGTGCGGTGGAACGCCTCGTCGCGGCCGGGGCGGCGGTCCGCCACTGGTGGGCCTCCCCCGAGTGGCTCTACGCGACCCGCCGCCTCGGCGGTTCCTTCGAGTGGTTCGCCGGCCCGCACGACCTGGTCCACCTTCCCGAGCCGGTCCTGCCCCTCGCCAGCCGCGGTCGCACGGTCGTCACCGCCCACGACGTGATGTACCTGCACTTCCCGCAGTACCTCGAACCCCAATGGGTGCGACGCCTGCTCGCCGGCACCGAGGAGCTGGCGCGAACCGCCACCCTCTGGATCTGCGTCAGCGAACACACGCGCGACGAGCTGATCCGTCACTTCCACGTCCCCCGCGGGCGCACCGTGGTCGTCCCGCACGGCGTCGCGCCCGCGTTCTTCGCCGCGGCCGAGGCCCCCGTACGCGCCGACGAGGTCGCACGCCGCCTCGGCTTGGCATCGGATGGCTACTTCCTCTTCGTCGGCTCGGTCGAACCCAAGAAGAACCTCCCCGTGCTGGTCGAGGCCTTCGCCCGCGCCGCCGCCCAGGGGCTGCGCCGCGACCTCGCCGTCGCCGGGCGGGCCGGCTGGGGCGACGAGGCGCTGCGCGCCACCCTCGACCGACACCCCGAGGTCCGCGACCGCATCCACTTCCTCGGATTCGTCGAACAGGACGACCTGCCCCCTCTCGTGGCGGGGGCCCGGGCCCTGGTCCTGCCATCGCGCTACGAGGGCTTCGGGATGCCGGTGCTCGAGGCGATGGCCGCCGGCACTCCGGTCCTGGTCTCGAACCGCGGCGCTCTCCCCGAGGTCGCCGGCGACGCCGCCCGGCTGTTCGACCCCGACGACGTGGCCGGCCTCGCCGCGGAACTCGAGCGGTTGGATGGGGACGACGGCCTGTGCGAAGATATGGCGCGCCGCGGCCGGCGCCGAGCCGCTCCCTTCACCTGGGAGCGCAGCGCCGCCGAGACCGTCGAGGCGTACCGCCTCGCCCTGGACCTGCCCCGATGAAGCTCCTCTTCGACGCCACCGCGATGGCGCTGGCCGACTACCATCGCGGCGGGGCCTATCGCTACGGGTTCGAGCTCCTGCGCCACCTGCCCGACGCCCTCCCCGAGGGCTGGCGGGTGCAGCCCTTCGTCGGGCGGATCCACCCCCGTCACGCGGCGCGCACCCGTCGGTTGCTCGCCGACCTCGGCGATCCCGCGGTGGTCCGCGGCCGCGTCCCCCAGCGCCTGCTCCGCCGCGTGGAGCTGCCCGCCGAGTGGAACGCCGGCCGCCACGACCTGTTCCACGGGCCATTCGACCTGGTACCGCCGACGCGACGCGCCGCTCGGGTGGTCACCATCCACGACCTCGCCTTCCTGCGGGCCCCCGAGGGACTGCCGGCGGAGTGGATCGCGGAGCGACGCGCCACGGTGCCCCCGAGCGCGCGGCGCGCCCATCGCGTGATCACCGTCAGCGAGTTCTCGCGGCGTGACTTGATCGAGCTGCTCGACCTCGACCCCGAGAAGGTCGTCGCCATCCACCACGGCATCGGCGCCGAGTTCCGCCCGACCGAGGACCGCGGGGCCGACCTGGCCCGGCTCGCCGAGCGCTACGGCATCCGCCCCGGATTCGTCCTCTACCTCGGCACCCTGCAGCCGAACAAGAACGTCGAGGGCCTGTGCGCGGCCTACCAGCTGCTTCGCGAACGTGGCTTCCCCGGACAGCTCGTCCTGGCCGGGGCCGAAGGCTGGCTGTTCGACGAGATGTGGGAGCGCATCGTCGGACGCGGCCACGACGCCGGGGTGCTGCGCACGGGGTTCGTGGACGACGAGGACATCCCCAGGCTCTACCGCGCCGCCGACGCCTTCGCCCTGGTCAGCTTCCTCGAGGGCTTCGGCATCCCGGTGATCGAGGCCATGGCCTGCGGCACCCCCGTGGTCGCCGCCGACGCTTGTTCGCTGCCCGAGGTCGCGGGCGACGCGGCGCTCCTCGCCGACCCCGACGACCCCTCGTCCATCGCCGACGCCCTCGAGCGGGCCGTCGGCCCCGAGCGCGAGCGGCTGGTGGCCGCGGGACTCCGGCGTGCGGCCGAGTTCACCTGGCCGCGTTCGGCGGCCCGTCACGTCGAGGTCTATCGTCACGCCCTCGAGGAGGCCCGGGGATGAGCACAGCTCCGGAACGCCTGCGCTTCTCGGTGTTCGTGCCGACCCTGAAGCGGCCGGAGCTCCTGCGTCGCAACCTCGAGGCCCTGGCCGCACAGACGCGGCGGCCCGACGAAATCCTCGTCTCGCTGCGCCCCGACCTCGATCCCGAGGGCGTGGCCGTCGTGGACGCCTTCGCCGCCGAACACCCGGAGCTCGTGGTGCGCAAGGTCCTGCTCGACCGCCCCGGCATCGTGGTCGCCGAGAACGCTCTGCTGGCCGCCGCCGAGGGCGACGTCGCCTGCCTGCTCGACGACGACGCCATCGCACGCCCCCGGTGGCTCGAGAACCTGGCGCGGCACTACGAGCGGGACCCGTCCGTCGGCGGAGTCGCCGGCCCGGCCATCGACGTGGTGGACGGCGAGCCCCGCGAGCGGCGCGCCCGCCATCGCAGCAGGGTGCTGTTCCCGGGCCTGATCCTCGACCAGAACACCCGTCACACGGACCGCGTCGTCGAAGTCGACCACTTCCGCGGCGCCAACATGAGCCTGCGCATCGCGCCGCTACGCGACGCCGGCGGCTTCGAGACGGCCCTGGTCGGTGACTGCTTCCGCTTCGAGCTCGCCGCCTGTCTCGCGGTGAAGCGCCGGGGATACCGCCTGCTCTTCGACCCCGAAGTCGAGGCCGACCACCACGAGGCGCCCCGGACCGGCAACACCGCACGGTTCGCCCCGGAGACCATCCGCAACAACGCCTGCAACGAGACCTTCGTCCTGCTCGGGCACTATGGGTGGTTCGGGCGGCTGTGCCACCTGCCCTTCGCCTTCCTGGTCGGAAACTTCCCCGCGCCCGGCCTGGCCTGGGGCCTGGCCGGAACCCTGGCCCGACCGTTCTGGCCATCCCGCCACCTCCACGGCCTCCGAGCGGTCGGACCGGCCTGGCGCGGGCGGCTGGCAGGCCTCCGTCTGTGGCGCGAGCGGCGCCGCGGCGCCCGACCTTCCCAAGAGAAAGGGGAGGGGAACGGGTAGACTTCCCCCACCGGCGCCCGCCTCCCCGCCGGGGCTCCTCCGCATGACCCCTTCGACCGGACCGATCCAGCTGCTCTACCAGCGGCTCTACGTCGTCGTCGTCGTGACGATCGCGGCGGCCCTCGCGGCTTGGTTCTTCTCCGAGCGGGTGACCCCGATCTACCGCTCCCAGGCGCGGATCTTCCTGCCGATGCGGGGCGATGCCTTCTCCCTGACCAGCGAGGAGGCCAACATGCCGACCGGGCCTCGCCTGCCGACCGGAAGCGCCGAGCTCCTCGACTCGCTGATGGGCCTGCTCGAGGCCGCCGACCTCCGGCAGCTGGTCGCGGCGCAGATCGAAGGGCGGACCAGCGCCGATCTCGAGAAGAGCGTTTCCTTCGCGGTGGACAAGTTCAACCGGGTCACGATCTCGGTCTTCGACCCCGATCCCGAGATGGCCCGCCGAATCGCCGAGACCTACGTCCGCGAGTTCCGGGTGCGGCTCGACGAGACCACCAAGGCCGCGATGCGCTCCAACGCCGACCTCCTGGTCCAGGCGATCGAGGACACCGAACGCCAGATCCACGAGTTGGAGCAGGAGCGCCTCCGCTTCCTGCAGGGCAAGGGCACGGTGGACTACTCCACCGAATTCGCCATGAAGTCGGAGGAGGTCGCGCTCTACCGACGGCAGGTCGCGACGCTGGACGCCAAGGTGGCTTCGGCCCAGCAGGGCATCGCGGAACTGGAGCGCCAGCTCGCCGAGCGGCCCGATGCGACCCCCGAGAACTTCGTTCCCCGCAGCCGGTCCGAGGTCCGCAACCCCCGGCTCGACCAGCTCGCATCCGAGATCCGCGCCGCCGAGGTGGAGCTCGCCGAGCTGAAGACGAAGTACCGGCCCAAGCATCCGGACGTGGTCGCCAAGGAGGAGCAGCTGAAGCTGCTCCGAGACGAACTCGCCTCCGAGTCGGAGCGCATCGCCGGCACCGAAGAGTTCGGGCCCGACCCAATGCGCGAGGATCTCGAGAAGCAGCTGGTGACCCAGCGCATCGCGCTCGAAGCGGCCAACGGCGAGCGGGCGCGCTACCAGGAGCTGCTCGAACGGGCCCAGGCCGAGCTCATGGCCCTGCCCGAGGTCGCCAGCAAGCTGGAGGACTTCGACTCGCGGCTCAAGAAGCTGCGCGAGACCCTGTCGTTGAGCCGCAGCCGACTCAACGAATTCCAGCTCTACCTCAAGCGCGACACCAGCTACCTCGGCATCGCCGAGGCTCCGGTCGCTCCGCAGACGCCCTACCTGCCGCGCACCGACCTCGCAGTCCTCGCCGGCGCCCTGCTTGGGCTGGTGCTCTCGGTCACCCTGGCCGTGGGAATGGTCCGCGCCGCCGTCTTCCGGCAGGAGGCCCTGTGGTCTTGAGCGTCCGCGACCGACCGGAGTTCGAAGAGATCCCGGACGACGTCAAGGACCTCCTCGACGAGGAGATCCGACGAGAGGTGTTCGACGCGCTCCTCGCGGAGGCCGTCGCCCGCAAGGAGCTCCCGCCCCCCCCGGAGACCTGGTTCGACAAGTGGCCCGGCAAGCTGCTGGGCATCGTCACCCAGCTCGAAATCGGTGCGCTGATCGGGGTCGTCTCGGTCGCCCTCGTGCTGTTCCTGATGCGCCAGCTCACCACCGTCCTCTGACCCCTCTTCCGTCCGATGTCCGGCCCCGTCACCATTCGCGACCTGCAGCGCCACAAGGAGGAACTGCTCCAGCGCTACCGTGCGGCGCGTTTCGAGGAGATGATGTCCGAACTGCGCATCGAGGCCGAGCGCGAAGCCGAGTTGGACCGGTGGCCTTGGAAGGGAGAGTTCCGTCCCCGTGAGGAGGTCCTCTTCTGGTACGCCGAGCGCAAGCGCTGGGACCGGCGCTTCCTGATCGATCTCTTCGTGGTCGCCGTCGCCCTGGCCTTCGTGCTCTCGATGTCGCCGAAGCTGATCAAGATCCTCCTGCCGCTGCCGATCGAAGCAGGCGGTTAGGAACCGTCCGAGGCCTCCCTCTCATCGGCGGGACCGAAGCCGATCGGGTCCGCCGCCTGCCGCGTCGCGGCTCGACGGGCGCCGAGCAGCAGGTCGTCCAGGCCGACCGCCTCCCGACCCTCGACGAGCACGTGACTGGCGGCGAGCCGCAGCGCGGTGCGGATCTCGCTGCCCGTGAGCTCGACCGCGGCGAGCCGGTCCAGACCGCCTTCGTCCAGTTCGAGGTCGAGCGCGGCGACCGCGCGCCGCCACAGCACGCGGCGCTCGGCGCGACCGGGGCGCGGGAAGGCGATGCGATGCTCCAAGCGCCGCAGGATGGCCTCGTCCAGGCCGTCGGGGGCGTTGGTGGCGAAGACCAGGACCCCCGGGAAGGCCTCGACCTCCTGCAGGACCACGTTCACCAGGGTGACCTCCCAGCTGCGCTGGGCGCGGTTCCGGGGGAACAGGAACGAGTCGGCCTCGTCCAGGAACAGGACCGCCCCCAGGTCGGCCGCCTCGGCGAAGAGGGCGGCGACCCTCTTCTCGCTCTCGCCCACCCAGCAGCTCTGGAGCCGGGAATGGTCGCCGACGAGGAGCGGGCGGCCCAAGGCGTGGGCCACCGCCTCGGCGGCCGCGGTCTTGCCGACCCCGGGCGGGCCGTGGAACAGGGCGGTGGTGCCGCGCCCCTGCTCGGCGACGAGGGACGCGGCCAGCCGCGACAACGCCTCCGGGTCGCGCGCCCGACGCACGAAGGCGTCCAGGTCGCGGCGGACCGCGGGCGCGAACACGAGGTCGTCGAGGGCGAAGCGCGGGCGGCGCAGGCTGCCGGCCGTCGCGACCCGCTCGGGCAGGCCGAGCCGGCGGCGCGCCTCGTGGGTCAGGACGAAGCCAACGTCGCACAGTCGCCAAGCGCTCCACGAGTCTTCGCCGCCCTCCTCGGGCACGCGCTCCCGTGGACGCACCCAGGCCGGGCACAGTGGACCGTCCGCACGCAGGAGGCGCAGGACGGCCGGGTCGAGGCCGCCGTCGTCGGAAAGGGCACGGGCCAGACCGCCGCCGGTGACGAGGTCGGCACGGCGGGCCTCGAACAGACCGAGGTCGGCGGCCCACAGGACGAGGAGGACCGCGGCCTCGGTCGGAGGGCGCCCGGCGAGCGCATCCCGAAGCGGCTCGGGGCCGAACTCGGAGACGGCGTGGAGCAGCGCGTCGCGGTGGGCGCGCAGGGGGGAGCGCCGCACCTTGCTCCGCCCCCCGAAGGCGAACCGCAGGCCACCGCCGGGCATCCAGTCCTCGGTCTCCAGGAGGACCCGCCGCAGCTCGACCTCGAGCTCGCGGGCGTCGGTCACGGTGCGGCGACGCGGGCGCTCGCCGAGCAGGAGGGCCGTCGGAACGGGGCCGAGGACGAGGTTGGCGTCGCAGGGCCTGGAGTCCTCGTCGCGCTCCAGGACGAGGAGGTCGGCGGCCGCCAACGGCGCGCCCGGAGCGAGTCGTGCGTGGACCGCCACCGGGTCGTGGCCGAGGGACTCCAGCAGGCGGAACAGGTCTTCGAGGTCGGTGAGGTGGACCCGGTCGGCGAGCAGGCCGAAGTCGGCGGCGACCACCGCCATCAGGATCTCCACGTCCAAAGGCTCCAGCCCGGCCTCACGGGCGAGGACGGCGAACGGGGCACGGCTGCGTGGCGACAGCATGCAGGCGACCAGCCGCTCGCGGAGACGCTCGGCGACGTGCTCGAGCCGCCCGACGAGGTCGAGGTCGTCGGCCCGCTCCAGGGCGTGGGCCACGCGCCACAGGAGGTGGACGACCCGCAGGACCTCGCGGTCGTCGCGGAAGGTACGGCGACGACGGCGCAGCAGGGTACGGGCGTCGCGCAGGGTGAGGACCGCAGCGCGGTCGGAGGGGTCGAAGAGGAAGGCGTCCATGCCCCTAGGATCCCAGACGACTGTCGCGTATCGTGTGACACCGATGCAGAAATCTCCCTCCGTCCGCAATCGCCTCGACCGCCTCCAGGCCATCGTCGAGGCCGCCCGCAAGGCCGCCAAGGACCCGTCGCAGCGGGTCACGGCGACCGGGCTGGCCCGGGACCTCAGGGTAACGCGCCAGACCATCCAGCGCGACCTGGCTTTCCTGCGCCGCGACCGCAACGCTCCCATCGAGTACGACCGGAGCCGCGGCTCGCTGGTGCTCGCCGAGCCGACGTGGAGATTGCCCGACTTCGAGACCAGCGAGGAGGAACTGTTCCTGCTCGCGCTGGCTTCGCAGGCCGCCTCCACGTTCGGTCACACCCCGATCGGCGATTCGCTGCACACCTTGTTCCAGAAGATCGCCGCCCGTCTCGGCGACGAGATCTCGCTCGTCCCCCAGCTCCTGCCCAGCCAGTTCTCGTTCCACGTCACCGGCGTCCACGAGATCTCGTCGAAGACGTGGGGGCAGGTCGTGCGTGCGCTGCGCAACGGCACCTACCTCGACATGGACTACCGCGCCGCAGGCTATCACGGATCGAAGCGCTACCGCGTCGTTCCGCTCCACCTCGCCTGCATTCAGAACGACTGGTACCTCGTGGCCCAGCGCCAGGACAAGGACGAGCCCTTCGTCTATGCGCTGTGGCGGACGTCGAACGCTCGGGCGGCGAAGGTCCAGGCGCCGCACGTCCCCTTCGACCCGGTGAAGTACTTCCAGGCCCGCGCCCAGCGCTTCGTGCCGACGGGCGGGCGCAAACCGGTACGGGCACGGGTCCGCTTCACCTCCGGCACGGAGAGCTGGGCGCGCGAACGCATATGGCACCCGGACCAGGTCGTCAGGCCCCATCGCGACGGCAGCACCACCGTGACCCTGCCGCTCGGCAGCGAACGCGAGGCCCTGCGCTGGGTGCTGCAGTGGGGCAGCCAGGTCGAGGTGCTCGCGCCCAAGGCCCTGGCCGAGGCGGTACGCGCCGAGGCCCGACGCATGGCGCGCGGTCGGGTCAGCCCTCGCCGCGCAACGCGGGCGACAGCTCGGCGGGGGTGATGCGGCCGTCGCGCGCGAAGGTGGCGGCCCGCTGCAGCTCGTTCTGCAGTTCGCGCACGTTGCCCGGCCAGTCGTAGGCCTGGAGCAGCGCCATCGCCTCGTCGGTCACCTCGGCCGAGGGTTCACCGCGCTCCGCCTGCCGCGCCAGGAAGTCGCGAACCAGCGCAGGCACGTCCTCGCGCCGCTCGCGCAGCGGCGGCATCCGCACCGTGATGACGGCGAGCCGGTAGTAGAGGTCTTCGCGGAAGCGGCCGTCGGCGATGGCCCGTTTCAGGTCGCGGTTGGTGGCGGCGACGACGCGGACCTCGGCGTGTTCGACCTTGCTGGCCCCCACCGGCCGGTACTCGCCCTCCTGGAGGAAGCGCAGCAGCTTGGCCTGGAGCTCGGGGGGGATCTCGCCGATCTCGTCGAGGAACAGGGTGCCGCCGTCGGCCTCGGCGACATAGCCGCGACGGTCGCGGTGGGCGCCGGTGAACGCTCCCTTGACGTGTCCGAAGAGTTCGGCCTCGAGCAGGGTCGGCGGGATGGCCGCGCAGTTCACGGCGACCCACGGTCCGCGCCGGCGTGGCCCCTGCTCGTGGAGCGCCCGCGCTGCGAGTTCCTTGCCGGTTCCGCTCTCGCCAACGACCAGGACCGGGACCTGGGTTCGGGCCACCTTGGCCAGGACCGCGTACACCTCCTCCATCGCCGGAGCGGTGCCGACCATGCCGAAGCGGCCGGCGACCCCTTCGGCCGCGGCCGCCGCGGCGGCGCGCCCCGACTCGGCGCCGAGCCAGGCGCGCAACAGCTCGACGGCGTCGGCGCGCTCCTCCGCCTCGGCCCGATCCAAGCGATCGAGCAGGTGCCGCAGTTCCTCGCCGAGCCCGCTCATCGCGCCGTCAGGTCCCCGCCGTTCAGCAGACGCCAGCCGCGCACCAGGTAGGTCGCGCCGCTCACCAGGGTCAGGGCGATCATCGCCAGGAAGACGCCGAAGAACACCACCGGATCGCGGAGGTGGTCCAGGAAAGGAAGGTGCAACGTCGCCGGGACGCCGCCGGCGGCGCCGAGCGCGATGCAGACGAAGATGGTCTGGAGCACCATCTTCCACTTGCCGAGGCGCTCGGCCGGGAAGGCGAGACCGCGGCTCTCGACGAAACCGCGCAACGCCGTCACCAGGAACTCGCGGGCCAGGAGCACCACGTAGGCCCAGACCGGCATCACCTCCCACGGGTCACCAGGGCGGGCGAAGGCGTCGAAACGGATGAGGTAGGCCATCGCCCCCAGGGTCAGGACCTTGTCCACCACCGGGTCGGCGACGCGGCCGAGCGCGGTGACGGCGCGGTAGCGTCGGGCCAGCCAACCGTCGAGCGAGTCGCTGGCGGCGGCCGCGAGGTACCCCCAGAAGGCGAACTGCATCGCCGGCGACGGCCCCGGCGGCCCCGCGACCGCCCGCTCGAGCGCGGCGAAGACCCCGACCGCCACCACCAATCGGGCGAACGTGACCAGGTTCGGGGCGTGGCGCAGGCTCATGCGGGGGCGTCGAGGGGTTCCGCCACGAGATCGTAGCCGTCCGCGGCGACATAGCGCACGTCCACCAGGGCGCCCGGGACGAACCGGCGTTCCGGGTCCTCGATGCGCACCACCCCGTCCACCTCGGGGGCGTCGTGGACGCCGCGGCCGACGGCCCGCGCGCCGTCGTGGCCGTCCACCAGCACCCGGTCGGTCGTGCCGACCAATCCCTGCTGGAAGGAGGCGTGGACGTCGGCCTGCTGGACCATGACCCGATGGAGGCGCTCGCGGGCCTCTTCGTCGGAACAGCGGCCCGCCATGGCCGCGGCGGGAGCACCGGGCTCGGGGCTGAAGGCGAAGGCGCCGAGACGCGGGAAGCGGAACTCGCCGAGGAAGGCCAGCAGCTCCTCGAACTCGGCCTCGCCTTCACCGGGGTGCCCGACCAGCACCGTGGTCCGCAGGGTGATGCCCGGCACCTCCTCACGGAGGCGCTCGAGCAAACGGACGACGCTCTCGCGCGTGCCGCCGCGTCGCATCGCCTTCAGCACAGGCGTCGCCACGTGCTGGATGGGCACGTCGAGGTAGGGCGCCACGACGTCCCCGTGTTCACGCATGACCTCGCAGAGCTGCCACGGGAATGCGTTCGGATAGGCATACATCACGCGCAGGCGGCGCAGCTCCGGGACCTGCGCCAGCGCAGCGACCAGGTCCGGCAGGCGCGGGCCGCCGGGGCCGAGGTCGGTCCCGTATCCCGTGGTGTCCTCGGCGACGAGCACCACTTCGGCCACGCCTTGCGCGACCAGGGCCTCGGTCTCGGCCACGACTTCGGCCACCGGCTTGCTCCGCTGCCTCCCGCGGATGCTCGGGATGATGCAGAACGCGCACCGGTGGTCGCAGCCGTGGCTCGGCCGTAGGTAGGCATGGCTCCGCGGTGTCTGCAGCAGGCGGTGGAACTCGCCCCGCGGTCGCGCCACGCCCTCGGGCGCGACCTCGACGACCTTGCGACCCTTGAGGACGTCCTCGACCACGCGGGCGATGCCGGAGTAGTCGGACAGGCCGAGGAAGGCGTCCACCTCGGGGAAGCGCGCCGACACCTCGGGAAGGAACTTCTGCGGCAGGCAGCCGGCGACGACCACGGCGCGCAACCGCCCTGCGCGCTTGCGCTCGAGCAGCTCGGCGAGCGCACCCTCGGATTCGTCGCGGGCCTCGCCGAGGAAGCTGCAGGTGTTGAGGACGGCGACGTCGGCCTCGTCCACGTCGCCGACCAAGGCATAACCCTCGGCTCCGAGCCTTCCCAGGATGGTCTCGGAGTCGATGAGGTTGCGGGCGCAGCCGAGGTGGACCAGGGCGACGCGCACGTCCCGCGTCGGGCTGACGGTGGTCATGGCGGAGGGCCGGGCGGGCGACGGACGGGGCCGCGTCGCACTCCCGAGGCGGTGATTCTACGCGCCGAGCTTCTCCTTCTGGCGCTCCTCCCACTCCTCGAGCGTGATCAGCACCTCGCGCGCCTTGGAGCCCACGAACGGGCCGAGCACACCCTGTTCGGTCATCAGATCGATGAGCCGGGACGCCCGCGTGTAGCCCACCGACAAAGCACGCTGGATGAGGCTGGCCGAGCCGCGTCCGCTCTGCAGGATGACGCGCACCGCGTCGTCGAACAGCGGGTCGTCCACGGCGCCGGCGCCGGCGGTGCCGCCTTTCTCCTGGACCAGGTCCTCGAGGAACTCGGGCTTTCCGTGCTTGCGCAGGTGGTCGCAGACCTCGCGCACCTCCTTGGTCGAGACGAAGGCGCCCTGGCCCCGCACCAGTCCGGCCGCGCCCGGAGGCCGGTAGAGGAAGTCGCCGTTCCCGAGCAGCGACTCGGCGCCGCCTTCGTCGAGGATGACGCGGCTGTCGATACCGCTCGTCACCCGGAACGCCATCCGCACCGGGAGGTTGGTCTTGATGAGCCCGGTGACGACGTCGGTGCTCGGCCGCTGCGTCGCCACGATGAGGTGGATGCCGGCCGCCCGCGCCTTGGCTGCCAGCCGCGCGATGGCGGTCTCGACTTCCTTGCGACTGGTCATCATCAGGTCGGCCAGCTCGTCGATGACGATGACGTAGTACGGCAGGGTGTCCGGGAACTCCTCGGCGTCGTAGAGGTCGCCCAGGACCTCCTTCAGCTTGCGCTCGCCGAGCTCGTTGTAGTCGGCGACGTTGCGCACGCCGGCCAGTTTGAACATGTGGAGCCGGTCCTCCATCTGCCGCACCGCCCACTCGAGGACGAACGGAGCCCGCTTCATGTCGGTGACGACCGGGCACAGCAGGTGCGGGATGTCCGAGTACACCTGGAGTTCGACCTGCTTGGGGTCGATGAGCACCATCCGCACCTGGTCCGGCGTGCGCGTCAGCAGCATCGTGACCAGGATGGAGTTCAGGCACACCGACTTGCCCGAGCCCGTGGCGCCGGCGATGAGCATGTGCGGCATCACCGCGAGGTCCTCGGCCGCGGGGCGTCCCAGCGTGTCGCGCCCGAGCACCATCGGCACGCGTTTGGACTCCCACGACAGATCCACCTCTTCGTAGACCTCCTTGAGCCGGACCGGGTCGCGCTCGAGGTTCGGGACCTCCACCCCGACGGTGGACCGCCCCGGCAGGGGGTGCACGATGCGCACCCCATGGGTGCCCAGTGCGACTCCGAGGTCGTCGATCTGGTTCTTGAGCCGGCGCACCGAGACGCCGGTCCCGAGCTGCACCTCGAACATGGTCAGGGTCGGCCCCCGCTCGGCGCCGATGACCTCGGCCTGCAGGCCGAAGGCGTCGAACGCCGATTGCAGCTTGGCGCCGAGGCGGTTGATCTCCTCGCGCTGGTCCTCGTGACTGCGCCGCTTGCCGGCGACCAGGATGCTCGCCGGCGGCAACGAGTCCAGGCGGGGCTTGCGCTGCCTGCGACGGCGGGGTGCGGCTTCCTCGTTCGGCACCGCAGCCCCGCGCGGCTCGGGCTCGATGCCGATGGGCGGCAGGTCGAGGACCTCGTCGCCCTCGTCTTCCTCTTCCTCTTCGTCCTCGTACGCCTCGTCGTCGTCCTCGTACCCTTCCTCCTCGTATTCCTCCTCTTCGGCGTATTCCTCGTCCTCCCAACCCTCCTCGTCCTCGCCGGCCCCACCGTCGCCGTCGCCGTCGGCCGTTTCGGCTTCCGCTTCCTCGATGGGCTGGCCGTGCAGGGTCAGGCGACGTAGCCTCGGCCCGTCGCCTCCTTCGGCTGCAGCGGCGGCAGGCCCCTCCGCGCCTTCCACCTCGTAGGGACGGACCAGGTCGTGAACCCACGCCACGATGCGACGCCAGACGCGGCGCAGCGCCCCCGGGGGCTTGGGCTCCTTCTCGGCTTCGAGGGGAAGTTCCTGCTGGCGGAACGGGGCCGCGCTGCGGCGCAGGAGGTCGCGCACCAAGGGCACGAAGGCCCACTCGGTCGCGAGGAGGAGGCTGACCAGGGTCAGCGCCGCGAGCAGCAGGGTCAGGCCGACCGGCCCCAGCGCTTCGGTCAGGGGCGGGAGCACCGTACGGCCCAGGACGCCGCCGTGCCCTTCGGGAAATGAATTGGTCGGAAGGGGGTCGCCCACGGCCTGGCCGATGAGCGCCACGCAGCCGGCCAGGAGCAGGGTGCCGACGAACTTGGGCAGTCCGTCTCCTTCGCCGCGCTCGCGGAAGATGCGAGCCAGCCCCCAAAAGGCTCCGAATGCGGGCAAGACGAAGGCGCCGAGTCCGAGGAAGACGACGAGCCACTCGGCGAGGTTGCGGCCGACCAGACCGCAGACGTTCCCCTCGCCCTGCCGGTAGTCGAAGAGCGCGACCAGGGTGAACAGCGAGAAGGCGGTCAGGGCGACGCCGAAGGGTTGCCGAGCGCGCTCGCCGACGAGCAGCGCCCAGAGGCGGGAGGACGCCCAGGCCAAGGCACGGCCGACCGCCTGGACCGCGGCTCCCACTGCGCCCAGGAGCGCGTGCAAGCCGGCGCCGACGTAACCCGCCTGCTCGGCGAGCCCGCTGGTGCGCCGAGAGCGCGAACGCCCACCCTTCCTGCTCGACTTGCGTCCCAAGGTCGGCCCCATCCTAGGGGGAGGTCCCGCGGGAATCAAAGCGGCGCCGGGCATTCCGCCTGCGAACGCCGTTCGGGAGCCACATCTTGGGGCCGTTCGCGCCCTCCCACCCCGAAGGGCCGGTCAGTACATGACCTGGAGGGGATTGGTGGTGCGGCAGGTGGTCAGGTCCAGCGCCTGGAGGTGGACGCGGCCCTTGTGAAACCACGGCGAGAGGCGGGTCGGGGTGTGGGCGCGGCCCTGGAAGTCGGCCAGCGTCAGGAAGGCCAGGGTCGGGGGATTGCGGAGCTCGAGCAGCGTCCCTGCGCAGGGGCGGCCTGGTGGAATCACCGTCGGGCCGCCCGCGCCGATGGAGTAGGCGAAGAGGACCTTGCCGTAGGGCGTCATCCCCGTGGCGTGCGCGCTCATCAGGTCACCACGGCGGCCGCGCACGCCCAGCGCGGGCGGGGCGGGGTTCGGGCCGTCCAGCCACTCGATGGCGCCCATGAGGCCGCGCCACTGCGCATACCCCACGTATCCCGGGATCCCGGTCTTCGGGTCCACCACCATCAACATCTCCTCCTGAAGGTAGATGGTCCCATCCGGACGGAAGGCCATGTTGGCGGCGATGGGAGGGCCCACGAAGCTGGGGTTCACATCGGTCGGCTGCGCCGTCTGCGGGTCCAGGGTCATCAGGCCGAAAGCGCTATCCCAGATCCACACCCGCCCGTCGTACCACTCCATCGCGTCCAAGAACAACAAGCCCGTGTCGCCAACGAGGGTCGTATGGCCGGTTCCGAGATCGACGGTACTGAGCTTCCTGGACTCCAATCCAGAGAAGGAGTCTTTGGTAATGGCATAGAGGACGTCGCCCGGACCAAAAGCCAATGCGGTAATGGAGAGGACATCGGTCTGGCAGACGAAGGTCTTACGGCCGGTGGCAGGGTCGATCTCATAGATTTCGGTGAGGGTGCCATTCGCCGGCCTGCCACCGACGTAGACCCGCCCCTGACT
>Ga0256830_1001001_pt1 | contig 20682 bp, 16 predicted proteins | sample 128326metaG_FD_190537 | JGI IMG/M metagenome (GOLD analysis project Ga0256830, IMG submission 190537) | Hydrothermal vent microbial communities from Lau Basin, Pacific Ocean - 128-326 | ecosystem: Environmental > Aquatic > Marine > Hydrothermal vents | place: Pacific Ocean: Lau Basin | collected... | reverse complement strand
CAGATAAGGGTTACGATGAATAGCCCCAATCCTGATTCATTGTCATGTCTAGCAGGCGGCGTTTTTCAAGGTAGATGGTGCTTACGTACTGAACTTTTTTGCTCAGAGTGGGTTGGAGCGAAGGGGGCGGAATGAAGGTAACTATCCTGCTGGCTATCAACCGCCTGAATGGAACTTTGAACTTCCCTCTGCACAAAAATGAGGTTTGATCAATTCATCTTTCATGCCCCAGAGTATTTGTATTTTTTTATTGGCGAGATTATCGGTCTTGTTTTCTAAAGATGCAAACCATTGGCTGGAATTTTTCAGTTCTCTGGCGAATACCCAGGTAGAATGGCGACTTTGTGCATCGGGAAATGCTTTTATATATTGCTGATGCTATTAATGTTAGGCGTGTTATTCACCGCATAAGATAATCCTATTGGCCCACCAAAATCGTGTACGACGAGGTTGATAGATTCTAAATCCAGTTTATCTACAAACTCTTGTAAATTAGCGGCATGCTGTTCTGGTGTGTAACTGAAATTTTCTGGTTTTTCAGATAAGCCAAAGCCTAAGTGGTCGATGGCAATACAACGGAAACTTTTTGCGAGTTCTTTTATCTGGTTTCGATACACAAACGACCATGTGGGAGTGCCGTGTACAAAAAGGAGAATGGGGCCTTCACCTTCGTCGATGTAATGCATGTTCCCGCTGGAGAGTTTTATGAATTTTGAGTCAAATGGATAGGCTTCTCTGTCAAGCCATTGAGGTGAGGAATGTGGTAAAGAATATTTTACGCGAGACATGTCGAGTTCTCCTTTCTGGGGGTTGGAAGTGCAACCTGATAAAAATGCAGCAGTCACTAAAAAGAGGATTTTTTTCATAAATGAAATGCTCCTGGGCGATTGACTTAGATGGAATCGATATGATAGTAAGCTATGGCTGACTATAAGGTTAATAATAGTTTACTAAATGAGTTTTATCGATAATCTTGTACGGACAATATTGTTGATTCTGGTAGTGTTTTTCGACTAGCATACTGGTCAACTGACGGATGCAGGTTTATGAATACCGGATACCCTTGAGTTTTATCTGGATAAAACGAGATGTTTGTTCTGTTTGTTTATTTTACGGATAGGCAAGGTGGATTAGCGAAAGAATGAGAATTTTTCTAACAGATGCAATCAAATAATGCAAAACCTAACGCCGAAGAGACGCGTGGTTGTTCGCCATCTCTCAGCAAATCTGCGTTGTTAACAGAACTATGCAGGATATTGCCCACGAGTTCAGTCTTATCCGCAGAAGAAGATTTACGCCCCTATGAATGTGATGCGTTATCTGCGTATCGACAAATTCCGCTCATTGTCGTGTTACCGGATACGATTGAGCAAGTTCAGCAAGTCATGGCACTTTGTTACGCGCATCACGTACCTGTTGTCGCACGCGGCGCAGGCACGGGTTTATCAGGGGGAGCACTGCCGATAGCCGATGGCATTGTCTTAAGTTTGGCAAAGTTCATGTCAATTCTGCAAATTGACCCGATGGCGCGCACGGCCAACGTACAACCCGGTGTTAGAAACTCTGCCATATCTGCGGCGGTTTCTGAGTATCAATTATATTATGCCCCCGATCCGTCATCACAAATCGCCTGTACGATTGGCGGCAATGTTGCCGAAAATTCGGGCGGTGTGCATTGCTTGAAATACGGTTTAACCGTGCACAATATTTTACAAGTCAAGATGGTGAATATGCAGGGTGAATTAATCACTTTGGGTTCACAAGCTTTAGATACTAATGGTTACGATTTGCTGGCGTTAATCACTGGTTCTGAAGGCATGCTTGGTGTCATTGTTGAAGTCACCGTACGATTACTGCCAAAACCCGCACGTGCCCAGGTCATGCTGATTGCATTTGATGCGGTGGAAAAGGCGGGTAATGCGGTTAATAAAATTATCGCAGCGGGGATTATACCGGCGGGCCTTGAGTTAATGGACAAGCTCGCCATTCGTGCAGCAGAAGATTTTGTACAGGTCGGTTATCCATTAGATGCAGAAGCCATCCTATTATGTGAGCTAGATGGTAGTCATGAGGAAGTGTCTGAGCATACAGTTACCGTCAAGCAGTTGATGCTGGAGTGTGATGCGATTGAGGTACGCACCGCGCGAGACGAAGCAGAAAGACTCGCATTTTGGAAAGGTCGTAAAGCAGCATTTCCTGCAGTAGGGCGCTTGGCTCCGGATTATTATTGTATGGATGGAACGATACCGCGTAAACATCTCGCGCATGTCTTAAAACGAATTAATGAATTATCAACGGAATATGATTTACCCGTTGCCAATGTTTTTCATGCGGGCGATGGAAATCTTCATCCGCTCATTCTATACGATGCAAATACGCCCGGTGAGCTTGCAAGAACAGAAGCATTTGGTGATAAAATTTTAGAACTTTGTGTGCAAGTGGGTGGTTGTATTACGGGAGAGCATGGCGTGGGTATCGAAAAAATAAACCAGATGCATCATCAATTTAATTCACAGGAACTCGCGCAATTTCATGCGATAAAATATGCATTTGATCCACGAAATATGTTAAACCCTGGCAAAGCAGTGCCCACACCTAAACGCTGCTCTGAATATAAAACCTTGCCCAATATCAAGTCCGAAAAAAGGCAGATGAGTTAATGAATCAGGATATTAGCCAAGAGTTACAGCAGCAAGTTAAAGAGGCTATCACTCATCAGCAACAACTCAATATTGTTGCGGGTAATTCAAAACAATTTTTAGGCAGATTGCCCCAGGGTGAAACCTTGGATATAGGCAAGCATACTGGTATTGTAAATTATGAACCGGTGGAACTAGTCATTACGGTACGTGCTGGAACCCGTATAAAGGAATTATCCGACACCCTTGCAGAGCATGGACAGATGTTGGCTTTTGAACCCCCCATGTATAAGGGAGCTGCAACGATTGGAGGTACGGTAGCCGCATCGTCTTCTGGCCCCGGAAGACCGTATCTAGGTTCCGTCAGAGACTATGTGCTAGGCGTGAAAATGCTTAATGGTCAGGGTGAAATTGTTCGTTTTGGCGGAGCAGTTATGAAGAATGTTGCCGGCTATGATTTGTCGCGATTAATGGTCGGTGCGATGGGTACTCTCGGAATACTTCTTGAGGTGAGTTTAAAAGTTCTGCCGATTCATTCAAGGGTTTTAACCACGACTAAGTATGTGCCTGAAGCCGAAGCCTTAGAGCTAATGAGTCGTTGGGCTGCGTTGTCATTACCGCTGACCGCAAGTTTTTACTCAGGGAATCGTTTGTATTTTAGATTGAGTGGTTCAGGTAAGGCGGTTGATGCTGCATTTGAGCATATCGGGGGCGAGTTACTGAGTGAGGGCTGCGAGCACTGGGCTTCATTACGCGAGCATACTTATCGTTTCTTCCATGCTGAAAATAGCGGTGATAATCCTAGTAGGCGATTGTGGCGCTTATCTGTGCCGCCAACCAGTGTTCCTATTGCGTTAAAAGGTAAAAAAATTATTGAATGGGGTGGGGCTCAGCATTGGTTACTCAGTGATGAAGCCCCCGAAATTATCTTTCAAGCCTGTGCCAACATCGGCGGACATGCAAGCTTGTTTCGAGGATCCGCGACTGATCGTGCGGCAGAAGTGTATCAACCGCTTACGCCCAGCCTTTTTGCATTGCATCAGAATATCAAACGCGCCTGTGATCCACATGGCATTTTTAATCCTGGGCGGCTTTATGCTGAACTCTAAGAAATGGGAACGCCACAACTTCCCCGTTTGGCATCAAGTATAGAGATTATTAATGCAAACTAAGATAGCTGAATTATTTAAAAATACCGAAAATGGAAAAGAGGCTGAAGCCATATTACGTCGCTGCGTTCATTGTGGTTTTTGCACTGCAACCTGTCCTACCTATCAACTACTTGGTGATGAATTAGATGGACCACGCGGACGAATTTATTTGATCAAACAGATGTTAGAAGGCAATGCAGTCACCGCGAAGACTCAATTACATTTAGATCGCTGTCTCACGTGTCAATCATGCGAAACAACATGTCCTTCTGGGGTACGTTATGCACGGCTTATTGATATTGGCCGCGAGGTATTGCAAACGCAGGTGAAACGACCGCTGAAAGATCGTTTAATCAGAGGCGCCTTGCGAAAAATAATACCTTATCCCGAGCGATTTAGGCTATTGTTACAAGTGGCTCAATTTATCAAGCCAGTATTGTCGCAAAATTTACAAAAAAAAATCCCCCAAGATGAAAAACCAGAATGGTCTAAACACACTCCCTTAAACCTTAAAATAGCGGATTTCATAAAACCAGCTTTACCTAAAAAACTCAAACTTAAAGTCCCGGTTATTGATTACAACCCACATTGGCCCAAAGCTATACACTCTCGAAAAATGCTGATTTTTCCTGGTTGTGCTCAATCCGTTGTTAAACGTTCAGCGAATGATTACGCGGTTAAGATTCTTGATCGTTTAGGCATTAGTCTAATTGAAGCGCCAAAATCGAATTGCTGTGGCGCGGTGAGTCATCATTTGTCCGCGCATGAGGAAGGCTTGAATTTTATGCGCCGGAATATAAATGCTTGGTGGCCGACGATTGAATCAGGTGTTGAGGCCATCATAGTGACTGCAAGTGCCTGTGGTGTCATGCTAAAAGACTATGGTGAGTTATTAAAGCAAGATCAGGACTATGCCCAAAAAGCGGCTCGTGTTTCTGCGTTAAGCAAAGACATTAGCGAAATATTGGCGGATGAGGATCTTGGTTTTTTAGCCCTGAATGCGGCGGGAAAAAAAGTTGCGTTTCAGTCTCCTTGCACGCTACAACATGGACTCCAGCTTGCTGGAGTGGTGGAGAAAATATTATCACAGCTAGGCTTTGAGTTAACATCTGTTACAGATTCACACCTGTGTTGTGGCTCTGCGGGTACTTATTCCGTGTTACAGCCAGAGCTATCCAAAAAATTAGAAAGTAATAAATTGCACGCATTACAACAAGGCAATCCAGATGTCATAGTAACCGCTAATATTGGTTGTCACTTACACTTAGAAAAAAATGCTCAAGTGCCGGTTAAACACTGGCTTGAATTGGTGGGTGGCTTGATACAATTGGAATAATTTAGGTTTAGATAATTTATCGCTGTTTTAAAAAACGTCATTGTATGGCTTGAAAAAATAAAGCGCCTTGATGGCTCTGTGGATGTATTTTACGAAAATAATGCAACACTTTTAGCTTGTGCATATAGTTTTTTTCCCTGATGTAATTCTAATGCGGCTGCTGATTTACGGGTAATACGGGATAATATAGCGGTATTTTCTATCAGTAAACGAACGGTTACGTGGGCTTGTTCTTCAGCAACAATCTCTTCAACAATCGCAGGAAAAATATTCAATATGCTGGTATTTGATTGATGCTCCAGGGTAAGGCTTACATCACGTGCAGCAACTCTCAAGCGCGCAGTATGACCCAAGGTTAAATTTTTACGTTCCACGGTAAAGCGCCCACCTGGAAAATCTAGATAACTTAAACCATATTCATGGTCGTGTGCGATGACTGTTGCTTCAATCAGTGCTTCAGCATCATTGTGGTGTGCGAGAGGAAGATCAAGACATGTAAATAGTTCATGGATTGGCCCAGTGGCTACTACTTTTCCTTCGTCAATCAGTACTAGATGATCTGCTAGTTGTGCGACTTCATCGTGTGAATGACTCACATAGATGATCGGAATATTGAGTGATTGATGAAGCGATTGCATATAGGGCAAAATTTCTTGTTTTAGCTTTTTATCGAGTGCGGCCATTGGCTCATCCATTAGCAATAGCTTTGGACTGGAAGCAAGTGCGCGCGCAATGGCAACTCGTTGCCGTTCGCCACCGGAAAGTGTATGCGGTTTGTGGTGTAATAAATGCCCTATATTGAGAAGTTCAATCACCTGTTCCAGTTTGATGTTATGTTCTGATTTGCTGATACGTTGAAAACCATATTTTATATTACGCAATACATTTAGATGTGCGAATAAACTGGCTTCTTGAAAGACATAAGCGAGAGGTCGCTGGTGTGTAGGGATAAATATCTGCCCATCTTGCCAAACCTTATCGCCTACTTTTAGATAGCCATTAGCATGTCGCTCAAGTCCAGCGATGGCTCTGAGTAGGCTGGTTTTGCCACAGCCCGATGGACCAAACAAGGCAGTAACGCCGTTAGCAGGAATCGCTAAATCAAGCTTGAGAGAAAAATCGCCGTGTTTGATGTTAAATTTAATATCGATGCTCACGAATGGATTATCCTGAATCGGCGGTTTAATGCATATACGCTTATTAGCATTAAAAAAGACATCAATAATAAAATACCGGATAGCCAATGTGCATTCGTGTATTCTAGGCTTTCAACATGATCATAGATTGCGATGGATACCACTTGTGTTGCGCCAGGTATATTGCCACCAATCATCAGTACTACCCCAAATTCCCCAAGTGTATGTGCAAAGCCAAGTACGCTAGCGGTTAAAAAACCTGGGCGAGCCAAAGGAACGGCAATGCTAATAAATCGATCCCAGGGTGAAGCGCGTAACGTAGCTGCTACTTCAAGTGGCCGACGTCCTATGGCATGAAATGCATCTTGCAATGGTTGAATAACAAATGGCAATGAATAGATTACTGAGCCAATAACTAGGCCGCTAAAGGTAAAGGCTAGGGGGCTACCACCGAGTGCCTCCATCAGGCCTCCAATAGGGCCGTTGGGGCCCAGTGTTATTAAGAGATAGAACCCGAGTACCGTTGGCGGCAATACCAAAGGCAGAGCAACGACTGCCTCTATTACAAATTTAAATCGCCAACGAGTACACGCCAGCCACCACGCTAATGGCGTACCCAGTAAGAGCAATATCAGGGTGGTAATGCCTGCAAGCTTTAATGTGATAAATAGGGCGGTGAGGTCAGATTCATTCAGCATAGGGCTGGGCTAGAATTAAGATCAATATTATCTAATTTTAACACTGAATAGATTCTAATGAGAATCTTTTAATGAAGGATCCTAGGGAGTATCGTATCCATATCTATGGATAGTCTTTAAGCCCGCTGTACTACGCACAAAAGCGGAAAATGCATGCGCTGCTGCGTTGTCTGTGAGCAAGACGGCTTGTTGCTCAATGGGCGTGTAAAGAGTTTGCGGCACTTTCCAGAAAGAGCCTCCGAGGTCATTATCCCCTTGTTTGATTTGTGAGTAAGCGACAAAGCCTAATTCAGCATTGCCGCTTCTAACAAACTGAAAAGTTTGGTTTATGTTTTCACCCCGTACAATGCGACCCGTGAATTTTTTCCATAAATCCTTAGCGGTTAATAGCTCTTTTGCGGCTTTACCATAAGGTGCAAGTCTAGGATTGGCGATGGCTAGATAACGAAAACTATTCTGCGTTAGAATCGTTGCATTGGAATCGACGAATTTTGCTTTAGGACTCCATAAAACCAGTTTGCCAATGGCGTAAGTAAAGCGGGTTCCGAGTAAGGCTACCCCTTCTTGTTCCAGCCGTTTAGGTCTATCAATATCGGCTGCGAAAAAGAGATCAAAGGGTGCACCATTCACAATTTGTGCATAATGTTTTCCGGTGGAGCTAAAACTTAATGTGACTTTATATAAGGAATTCGCCTCAAATTGTTTAACCAGGGCAGTCATGGGTTTGGCAAAATTACTGGCGACAGCGATTCGGATTTCTTGCGCCGAGGGTGTTGTTGCAGTTAGTGCGATTATGGCTAAAAATAGTGAGCTGAATAATGTTTTTGCAATCATTCTAAAGAGTATTATCTAATTATATTCATAACGCCACGGGTATATACCCGTGGCGTTTGAGATATAGGTTTTTAGTGTGTGTCATATTCAGTTTGTGGCAAGGCGAAATAACGAGTAATAGCAGGCCTATTGTGAGAGATTTCAACGCGGCCACGAACTGAAGAGGGTGTGCAATAACACCTAAATCTCAATCGTTACGGGTATAGTTAACCACCTAACTTTGACATGAAGTTAATTACTTGCTGGGGTTTATCAATAAAATTATGACTTTCAGGTTTTTTGGTTATTGCATTGATAATAAGCGTCTTCAATTCTGCATCTGTTTGCCCTTGGCGCATGGGTTCTCGCAATTCAAGCGCGTGATCATTGCCAAGGCAAAGATAGAGTGTGCCGGTAGAAGTGAGACGTATACGGTTACAGTTATTGCAGAAATGTTGCGATATTGGTGTTATGAATCCAATTCGAAGAGCCGTGTCTTTGACTTGAACATAACGTGCTGGCCCCCCACCTGGCATGATGCTCGGAATGAGTTCAAAGTTATTGGCTAAACGTTTTTCGACGGATTGAAGATCTAAATAATATTCATAAGCTTTTCTTCCGGCAGCGCTAATCGGCATGGTCTCAATGAAGCGTAAAGTAAAGCGGTTATCAATGCAAAAATTAACCATATCTTCAAATTCGTCATCATTGACATCTTTCATCGCGAGCATGTTGATCTTGATCGGGTTAAATCCTAACTCCTTGGCGATCATTAAACCATCCAGAGTGTCGCTGATATGTCCGCCATTGATTTTTTGAAAACGATCGGCTCGTAAAGTATCTAGACTGACGTTGAGTCGATTTACGCCAGCTTGTTTAAGTTTTTCCGCTTGTTGTACCAGTAAGCTGGCATTTGTACTTAAGGACAAATCATCGAGCCCTGGTAATGTAGAAAATCGTGTAGCAAGTGCAGCGAGATCTTTATACAACAGAGGTTCCCCACCGGTGAACCTAACATGATGAACACCTAGCTCGGTAAATATTCTCACTATTCGAACGATTTCATCTTGGGTGAGTTGTAGTGAAATTCTGCTGAAGTTATTAAATCCTGTGGGTAAACAATAGAAACAGCGTAGATTACATTTATCTGTTATGGCAAAACGAAGATAGTCAATTTTTCTGCCATAGGGGTCTATGAGTTGAGGTCTTGGTTTTTTTGCATGAGTGTTAACCTTAGGACTAGGAACTTCAATTTTAGGAGTTTCAGTTTTGCTACTTTTTATGATTGGAGATTCGGAATTATCATTTGCGTGTTCTGTATCAAGTGTAGCAGTTTTGAACTCGTTAGGTTTTTTGTTATTTTCTATTGCGGAAACATTGTTAGGTGCTTTATTCTTTTTTAGTTTGGATGTGAAGAATAGACTCCATTTAATAAAAAAGTCAGATAAAACTAATCGGTTTCCAATGCTCAAAATAGATTCATCCTATGCTAAATAGTTGTCGAGTGAATAGATTATTTTTAATTTTTCTAGCCGAGGCAAGAAATTTTATTGGGCAAAAACTATGTCGCTTGAAGAACAGGTTACGAAGAGGGGGAATTCTTCGCCTAGGAGGCTGTCCGAGAATAGAGAACCTACTGCGAAAAATCTATTTCGGCACATTTTCCCGAATAAATTCGTTAAATAAAGCCCACTATTCGCCTTATTTATTCGAAAAAGTGGGTTTTAAATAACTTTCCCTCGCTACGATTTCTATTCTCGGACAGCCTCCTAGGCATACTACCTTGCGAGTTGAATATTTCCAAGTAATTCGAGACAATTCTGCGATTTTAATTTCTGTCTTATCCCTAAGGTCAATTTATACACCCACAAAAAAGCCGCTCAGTGAGCGGCTTTTTGGCAGCGAGAAGGCGATACCTTAGTCGGTTTTGCAGACTAATTCTTCCATGATTTTTCCGCTTTCAACTTCATCAATGATTTTTTGGTACTCAGGGTTAATGGGGCAACCGCATGAGTGTTCTTTGGTTGCGTGTAAGCGTGCTTGCTCCATATGCCAATGTGCTACTTTTAAATGTTGATCAACATTCATTCTTTATTTCCTTTTTCATAGTGTGGATTAAGGTTGTCAGATGCTCATTGTATCAATTTTTCAGGTCTGAGCAAATACCTAGTATTTAACTGAGGTATTTGTCTAATATTTATGCAGAAAGCTCGTGAAATTTGTCATTTAAACCTATCGTCCAACTTAAACGGTATCGAATATATCGAAATAATTCAATTATATGCAGTCATTAGACGATAACTTTTCTGTAAATCTGCTGGCTGCGCGACCGCGTTTAAATTTAAGAATATTTATAGATTAAAAAAAGTCAATGAAATCAATAGCGCCTTCATCTAGTTCATCGTCACTTTGGGTGGAAAAAACGAATTTATTATATGCGGGAATACCAATATCCGTCGTAGTTACTTTATTAAGTGTGCTATTCATAAGCTATTTACAAAAAGATTTGTTGGGTCTTAATAGTCTTGCAATATGGTTTTCATTAATCCTGTTGATAATCGTTATTCACCTGGTTTTAATGTTGGTTTATCGACGTTCAGGGATAGATCATCGTAACGTCGGTACTTGGAATTCTCTCTTTGTTATCAGTACAGCAATCGCGGGCATAGTATGGGGTAGTGCAAGCAGCTTAATGTTTCCCCATCATGATTTTCCCCACCAGGTTTTGCTCGCATTTGTTGTCATTGGAATGACGGTCGGAGCAGTTACCGTACTGGCAGCAAGCAGGATTGCTACTTTTGTTTTTATTCTTCCCGCAGTGCTACCGTTAGTTAGCCATTTTTTTTTGCTAGAGGGCGAAATATATACCTCAATGGGTATTATGACTTCGCTCTTTTTAATAGTGTTAGTCGTAAGTACTCTTCGATTCAATAATACGATTAAGGAAAACCTTCAGTTAATCAAGCGAACGGAATCTCGTGAGTTGGAATTACTGCAAAGTAAACGATTTCTTGAGCAATCAAATAAGTTGGCTAATGTGGGTGGATTTGAAATAACATTGTCACCTAAATCTGTTTATTGGGCTAAACAGACCTATGCTATTCATGGGCTGAGTGAATACATTAATCTTGATCTGCAAACCATATATTCTTTTTTTGCGGCTGAAAATGCCGAAAAATTTTCGAGTGCGCTTGAAAAGTGCGAGAAAGAGAATCAGAAATTTGATATAGAAATTCCTCTTAATGAAGTTTCTAACCAATATAAATGGGTCAGAATCGTCGGCCAACCGGTATTAGATAATGGATCTGTTGTTGGAATTATTGGTACTTATTTAGATATTAGCGCGAGCAAAAATATTGATAAAATGAAAAACGAATTCATTTCTACAGTAAGTCACGAGCTGAGAACACCACTGACCTCAATTCGTGGTTCACTTGGTTTATTAAGTCATGGTTTAAAAGATCAGGCTTCAGAGGAGCAAAAAAAACTATTAAATATTTCAAGCAACAACACTGAGCGATTACTTTTTCTGATTAATGATATTCTTGATATTGAGAAAATAGAGTCAGGTAAAATGGAGTTCTATTTGCTTAAGGAGAGAGTTAAGCTTTTACTGAAATACTCAATAGAAATAAATCAATCATATGCAGACCAATTTGATATTGAATTTGTTCTCGCGGATGACATTCCAGAATTAACCATTGAAGTTGATGCCGGTCGCTTTGCTCAAGTGATGACAAATTTTCTTTCCAATGCAGCAAAATTTTCCAACAAAGGCGCAAAAGTAGATATAGCAGTCCATGTTGATCATAATCAGGCCGTTGTGACGGTGACGGATTATGGGAAAGGGATTCCCAAAGAATTTCATGCCAAAATATTTCAAAAATTCTCGCAGGCCGATGGATCGAGCACTCGTCGTTACAGTGGGACGGGCCTCGGACTCAATATATGTAAGTCGTTGACTGAAAAAATGGGTGGCGAAATAGGCTTTACCAGTAAAATAGGCCAAGGAAGTTGTTTTTATGTGAAATTTCCACTTAATTGAAGGCGCTGATGAAGTAAATACTGCCTAGGAGCCTGTCCGAGAATAGAAATCGTAGCGCACGCTCTAGCATATCCATGTGCTTCGCAGCATAAGGCCATCCGTGGCCAAAAGGGAAAGTTATTTAGAACCCCTTTTTTTCGAATAAATTAAGGCGAATAATGGGCTTTATTTAACGAATTTATTCGGAAAAAGGGGCGAAATAGATTTTCCGCAGTAGGTTCTCTATTCTCGGACAGGCTCCTAGCCCCTCTATTTGATTATTGATACAATCCCGCTCCGGGTGTATACATATGCCCTGAACTCATTAATACTCAGTGGGTGGAGAGTGCTAAACCTACGTTTTTTAGAGGAAACTATGTCTGATTTTAAGAAAGTTGTTTTGGCCTATTCTGGTGGTTTGGATACATCCATCATCTTGAAATGGCTGCAAGATAAATATCAATGTGAAGTTGTTACGTTTACCGCTGATATTGGACAAGGCGAAGAAGTAGAACCCGCACGAGCTAAAGCTAAAGCGGCAGGTGTTAGTGAAATTTATATTGATGATTTACGCGAGGAATTTGCACGTGACTTTGTCTTTCCTATGTTTAGGGCGAATACCTTATACGAAGGCGAGTATTTGTTAGGCACTTCAATCGCCAGACCCTTGATTGCTAAACGCCAAATTGAAATAGCGAACGCAACTGGGGCTGCTGCAGTATCGCATGGCGCAACGGGTAAGGGTAATGACCAAGTACGATTTGAACTCGGTTATTATGCCTTAAAACCCGATGTTAAAGTGATTGCTCCATGGCGAGAGTGGGATTTGAATTCGCGTGAAAAATTACTGAGTTATGCGGAAAAACACGGAATTCAGATAGACCGAAAGCATGGAGAAAAATCGCCGTATTCAATGGATGCAAATTCATTGCATATCTCGTATGAAGGAGGGCGTTTAGAAAATCCATGGAACGAACCGGAAGAGAGTATGTGGTTATGGACGACTTCACCAGAGAAAGCGCCTGAGCAAGCAAGGTATTTAGAACTGGATTTTAACAAGGGTGATGTCGTTGGTATAGATGGTGTTGCGAAATCTCCAGCGGAAGTAATGCAGGATCTCAATAAACTCGGTGGTCAAAATGGAATAGGGCGAGCGGATATTGTAGAAAATCGTTATGTCGGCATGAAAGCGAGAGGCTGTTATGAAACGCCTGCTGGTACCATTATGCTAAAAGCACATCGTGCCATTGAATCGATCACCTTAGATCGTGAAGCCGCGCATTTGAAAGATGAAATGATGCCACGGTATGCAAGTCTTATCTATAACGGTTATTGGTGGTCGCCTGAGCGTAAGATGATGCAAGCGATGATTGATGACTCGCAAAAAACAGTCAATGGACGGGTTCGATTGAAATTATACAAGGGTTCGGTCGTCGTCGTCGGGCGGGAGTCAGGCACTGATAGCTTGTTTGATGAAAATATTGCTACATTTGAAGATGATGCAGGCGCTTATAATCAAGCCGATGCTGAAGGCTTTATTCGATTGAACTCACTACGACTGAGAACGGCTGCTGCGAAAAAGAAACAGTAGAGAGTTTTACCGGGTTTTTTGCACATTTATGCTGTATGTGAACATAGTCTCATTAATTCATTAAAAATTAATTTATAGTCAGTCTATGTTTTAGATAGGCTTGTTTTAAAGGAGCTTTTTGATATGAAAACTTCAATCTGTAAATCAGACTCTATGGTTTTTAAATATGCAGCGACTGAATTGAAAGAAAAACGTCAAAAGGCTGTGGAGCGTGGCTTGGTATTGGTTTTTTCTTTACTCTGTTTGATGGCGATTTCAAATATTAGTTATTTAATCTAAGGAATGGGCACGCAATAACTTCCCAGTTTGGCATCCCTAGGTTTAACCTAGTTACCGCATTTTTTACCAAAACCGAATACCAATGACCAAATACGGTTGTAACTCACCATAGGCATCTAAGCCCTTGGCAATACCGACTCGATATTCTGTTTGTGCACGATATAATAATGTCGTTTCTAATGAGAGTTCGGCGCCGATACTTTTACTAAAACCGGGTATCGATTGTTCCCTTCTAAACCAGGCGCGCCCTGCTTCTGCGAATAGATTGCCGGTTAGTTTATTAAACCCTATAGGTGGCAAGATGAGACCTGTTTCAATCAGTGAGACAGGGAATCGCCATTCTAAAGATGCGAATTGTAATATGTCGCCAAAACGTCCATTGGTAAAACCATTGAGCGGGTAGCCTCTGAGTCGGGTGCTTCGGCTGCCGCCAATAATTTCATTCGAATTTCCAATTCGGTATTCTTCACTACCAAAGAGAGCAAATGGAAAGTCGCCTTTACTTGAAATATTTGCTTCTGCATTCATTCGGAATATCGTTTTTTGGAGAGCAGGTGAGGCCCAAAAAAATGAAGACATGAGCGCATTTCCTTCAAGACTACTGTAAGATCGGTAGGTTTTTTCATAAGTGCTATCGACACTAAAACCGTTTTGCAGAGTGACTGCGCGACTTGCGGATTTAAAATTACTAAAAGAAGCTCTTAAGCCAGCAATTATGTAGGTAGCACTTGTTGTAGCGGCATTAATACTTTGTGGAAAGCTGTCATTAGGTGTCCACGTTTTATAATCCATACCAGTAGCTAAGCCAAGCCGGTAATTATTTTTTAGGATGGAGGTTGATAGTGTGGAAGAAAGACTGTCAGTATTTTCGAGATCGAACTTTAGCCCACTCGTTGTTGTTTTGTAAAAATAGCTTCGGGTATAACCTAAAGAAAAATCAAAACGATATTTTTGAAAAATATATAACAAATCTACATACGGTAATTCATCATCGCTGTTATACGATGCGGCGAGACTAGTATAATTCCATCCTAAAGGATCTACCGCCGAAGTAAAAAAACCGAGTTGCTTGCCGTTGGAAGCAACAATGGGTTGCCACCATTTAGGAATGAGACCTTTGAGTGCTGAATAATGCTTGTGCTCAAGAATGGGTGAGGGTTTATCTCCTGAATACATCGCTCGAGATACATTCAAGGTCTCTTTATTAGCAATTTTTTCCTGATAAACCAGAGGTGTTTGTGATGTTTGGAATACATCGAACCCCTTACCGGAAAGCCCAGCGTAGATTAACGTGTTATTAGGCATAAAGCTCGGGTGGAAAGCACCGCCAAGAACATTGCTATGCTTGAGAATTTTTTGAGTGTCGATATTTTGTGAGTAAATATTATAAACACCGTCATAATCTGCGGAGTAAATGACATGCTTGCCGTCAGCGCTAAAGCTTGCCTGACCTTCAATATCGGGTGTATTCGTAATAGCTGTCCAGCGTTTAGTGCTTAGATCGAAGATTTCAATATTCCAACCTTGGGGTTTGCGCCAAACAGCAGCGACAATTTTATTTTCATTCGGAGACCAATCTATATCTCCAAGATATACTTCATGATCTGACTCCCATAGGATTTCTAAAAATTCACCGGAACTGCTTAATAAATCAAGTCTGTGTTTGGCTTGTTTTGTTTTAACCGCGGCGATTTGAGACCCATCTTGGTTCCAGCTTGCTTTTCCATAACGAGCATTATGCGTTAATCTTTGTTGTTTTCCGGTTTTTTCAGAAATGATATAGAGATCAAAATATACATTGATATTTTTTGAGATATCAAATTGCGGCATGAGCACGCCTTTTTGTGGATGAAAATCAAAGGCCCCTCCATAAATGTCTCGTATGTGTGATTTTTCATGGGTTTCAGTATTCATTCGCCAGAGGGCTCTTGGAGTGAAACCATCATTTTGGATAAACAAAATTTGTTTATCATCAATGGCTCGAGAAAACCCCGATTGCAGCCCGCTTTGTGTAATATTTCTGCCCTCGACTAAGCCTTGTTTTTTTAGATCCAAAATTTCGGGAGAAAATTTATTAATGAGATATTTTTCGAATTCTTGCCAAACAAAATAAGTCGTTTTGCCGAAGGTTTGATAAAATGGAATATCGATAAGATAAGGAATGGGAAAATCACTTTGATGTTGCAAATACTCGTGCAGTTTTTCTTTTCCATAGATTTCTTCAATAAATTGAAAAAAGTAGACACCATAGAGATACCAACTGACCCCCTGTGGCCAAGATTCGACAGACAATGTTATCTGACCCAGAGATTTAATCCCGGATTCAACCTCCATTCTCATTAATCCGCTAATATAATTGCTTTGTCCGCGACCAATTTTGGCTTTGAGATCAGTTTCAAGATGAGTAGCCAAACCTTCGGTTATCCAACGTGGTAGATACATATTTGGGAAGAGCAGATAATGGCGTCCAAATGCTCTGCGTAAGTGTAGTGGGAAGCCATCTGCCTTGTCCAAATGCAAGATATGGGTGTATTCATGTAGAAATATGAGTTCTATCCATAAATCAAAATCTTCGAGTCCAGCAATATCATTTGGCGGAGCCAAAAAAAGGACAATTCGGTTTGTAGGGATTACCCGAGCATTTGCATTTGTGAAATCTGTTTTGTCGGTCAGTACAACATCTGTTTTATCGCCAGGTTGCCACGCAAAATATTCGGATAAACTCTCATGAATAGACTCGGCTCGATGATATAGACGTTGAACAATGTGTTCGTTTTCTGCTAAATAGTGATAACGAAAATGTTTACTTTCAGTGGTTAGCCATTGGCCATCCGTAGAAAATTTTTCAGCATGCGCGGATGCCAGCGCAAAAAAAGTTAACAGTAGTAGGATTATTCTCATTTTTATTCAGAGCATCGTTCTGTGATTTATTGATGCTCAAACATCAATAGATCCTAGTGTTTTAATAAAAACTTTTGATTTTCGTTGCAGATTGTAGAGGGCCTGTTTTTCTATCGGTAATGAGCCAATATCAGATGCTTGAAAGCCGCGTTCTTGAAACCAGTGTGCAGTACGTGAGGTTAAGACAAATAATGCATTAATCGTTGAATTACGTAGTTGTTTTTCGATGGTTAATAATAAGTGATCGCCACGTCCTTCTTTTTGATAATCAGGATGAATGACAAGACAAGCAAGTTCGGCAACGTGTTCTTTGGGGTATGCATAAAGTGCAGTGCATCCAATAATAGTTCCATCACGTTCTAACACCATGTAATGATTAATCTCGGTTTCCAGTTTTTCTCTGGAACGGCGAACGAGAATACCTTCTATTTCTAATGGCTCGATGAGTTCGAGTATGCCGCCGATATCATCAATCGTAGCTTGCCGTAGGACATCATAATTGTCGGCGGTTACCATGACGCCCACACCATCGCGGGTAAATAATTCGAGTAATAGGCTGCCATCTTGTTCGCGGTCAATGATGTGAGCGCGCGACACCCCGTTTTTTATGGCATGGGTTGCATATTCTAAATGAATACAGGATTCAGGTTGGGTTTTGCTGAGTGTGCAGGCCTCGTTGGCATTGAGTTGATGATGCGAGAAAAAGGATTTTGAGTGCTCGTCACTATCTGATAGATAAATAATTTTATCGGCGTTGAGTTGTACCGCAGTCGAAGTGGCGACTTCTTCAGCGCTCATACTGAAAATCTCTCCGGTGGGTGAATATGCAATAGAAGATAACAATACAATCGTATTGTTATCGAGATTTTGACGAATGCTCTCTGTATCGATGCGCCGGACTTCGCCGGTATGCGCAAAATCAATTCCCTTTTTTACGCCGACAGGTCTTGCGGTGATAAAATTGCCACTTGATACTTTTATCCGCGCACCGGCCATTGGGGAATTTGCAATACCCATGGATAACATGGCTTCAATATCCATGCGCACACTGCCTACGGTTTGCTTGACAATTTGCAGCGTGGCTTCATCGGTTACTCTGAGCCCGTCAATAATTGTAGACTCGATGTGTTGAGCTTTAAGTTGAGTCTCAATTTGTTCTCGTGCGCCATGAACAAGGCAGAGCTTAATGCCGAGACTATTGAGCAGGGCAATATCATGAATAAAACTGGAAAACCTTGGATCTGCAACCGCTTTGCCGCTGAATAACACGACAAAGGTATGGCCTCGGTGTGCGTTGATATAGGGAGCGGAATGGCGAAACCAATTGACTAATTGTTGCGGGTTTATTGACTCGGGCAAAAAATCTTCTCCGTAGCTTGAATGAGCATTATTTAGAGCTTTACTGATTCGTTTATAAGTCTAATACAATCAATATGTTATCATGTTTTGTGTGCGGCGATCCAGTTTATTGAATAATCCGAGGTTTGTTTATATATTACGGTTTTATAAGAAAAAATCTTGATCTTTGTTTTTTTGCAATAACACCTATATCTTAAATATACAACCATTGGAAAGTTTGTGGTTTTACTTTTCAGAGAACCTCTTAATAATTTTTGCTACAATTATCCGCTGTTTTTTATGTTATGCACTACTTAGCTCGTCAGTGATCTAGGTTTAATTTTAGAGAGTATTGTAAAAATGCCAGATTATCGATCAAAAACATCGACCCACGGCCGAAATATGGCGGGCGCGAGGTCATTATGGCGTGCCACCGGGATGACCGATGCGGATTTTAATAAGCCTATCATTGCGGTTTCGAATTCGTTTACTCAATTTGTACCTGGCCATGTACATCTAAAAGATATAGGGCAGCTAGTCTGTCGCGAAATTGAAAAAGCGGGGGGAGTGGCCAAAGAGTTTAATACTATTGCGATTGATGATGGAATTGCAATGGGACATAGCGGCATGTTATACAGCCTGCCTTCACGCGAGATTATCGCGGACTCTGTGGAGTATATGGTGAATGCGCATTGTGCGGATGCGCTGGTTTGCATCTCAAATTGTGACAAAATTACGCCGGGAATGTTAAACGCTTCGTTACGCTTAAATATTCCGGTGATTTTTGTTTCGGGTGGCCCCATGGAGTCGGGTAAAGCGGTAATGAATGGGCAAGAAATTCATCTGGATTTAGTGGATGCGATGGTTTCAGCGGCAAGTCCTGATCAGTCCGACGAAGCTGTGGCAACCATAGAGCGATCTGCTTGTCCGACATGCGGATCATGCTCGGGTATGTTTACCGCAAATTCGATGAATTGTTTAGCGGAAGCGCTTGGCTTAGCATTGCCCGGTAACGGCAGCATGCTCGCGACGCATGTGGATCGTAAAACCTTATTTTTAGAGGCAGGTAAGCGCATTGTTGAAATCAGCAAGCGTTATTATGAACAAGATGATGAGTCGGTTTTACCGCGCAGTATTGCGAACTTTAAGGCATTTGAAAACGCCATGTGCTTAGACATTGCGATGGGTGGCTCAACAAATACGATCTTGCATTTGCTCGCAGCTGCGGAAGAGGCTGGGGTAAAATTCACCTTAGATGACATTGATCGATTATCGCGGAAGATACCTAATTTATGTAAAGTCGCACCGAGCACGCAAAAATATCATATGGAAGATGTGCACCGTGCGGGGGGAGTCATGGGTATTTTAGGTCAATTAGATAATGCCGGTTTGCTTAATCAAGATACGCCCACCATCCACAGCAAAACGATGTTAGATGCTCTGAATCGATGGGATATTACGCGCAGTACGGATGATCAGGTGAAAAACTTTTATTCAGCGGCTCCCGGAAATATACGTACGACCGAGGCATTTAGTCAGAGCAAACGCTGGCCTTCGTTAGACACTGATAGGGAAAGCGGATGTATCCGAAATATGCAACATGCTTATAGTACAGACGGAGGTCTGGCAGTGTTGTTTGGCAATATTGCGCAAGATGGTTGCGTGGTAAAAACCGCAGGTGTGGATGACAGCATATTGAAGTTTTCTGGCCTAGCGCGAATATTTGAAAGCCAAGATGCGGCAGTAGAAGGTATTTTGGGGGATAAGATCCAAGCAGGCGATGTGGTTATTATCCGCTATGAGGGGCCGCGCGGTGGCCCGGGTATGCAGGAAATGTTGTATCCGACGACTTATTTAAAATCCAAGGGCTTGGGTAAAACCTGTGCGTTAATTACCGATGGGCGTTTTTCTGGAGGAACCTCCGGATTGTCTATCGGCCATGTTTCGCCCGAAGCTGCAGAAGGTGGCAATATTGCGCTGGTTAACGAAGGGGATACCATTGAAATTGATATCCCGCAACGAAGCATACATCTCGCTATCTCTGAAACGGAGATGCAACAGCGTCGCGCGGCGATGATAGCGAAAAAAGCCCATGCTTGGAAACCTGAAAATCGGCAACGCATCGTATCCAGCGCACTGCAAGCCTATGCGGCGATGACGACATCGGCAGCCCGCGGCGCCGTACGTGATGTGACACAGTTAGGCGGTAACTTAAACCTAAATTCCGCAGTTGACCGCTCCGAGAAGGAGTTAAGTTCATGAGCATATTAACTATTCGAGTGAATCTCAACTTCACCTTTTGGGTGAGTGCGCTACGACATGAATAGCCCGCTTTTAATCACGACTAGCGTCGTTGCGAATCGTTGCAATAGCGGGCTATTCCGCCTCATCGCGCCTCGCTATTCACGCTTAAAAGCGCACTCTTCATGCCGTCCAACTGCGGATTTTAGGTTAAACACTAAGAAGGATTCCTAGAGTATCCGTATTTATTAATAGTAAACTGAGGAAAAACCATGATTAAAATGCAAACCAACCACGGCACAATAACCATTGAATTAAACGAAAAAGAAGCACCGATTACCTGTGCTAACTTCAAGCAATATGTTGCAGAGGGTTTTTTTGATGGCACTATTTTTCATCGAGTCATTAATGGTTTTATGGTTCAAGGCGGTGGATTTGAGCCAGAGATGAAGCAAAAAGAGACACGTGAAAATATTCAAAATGAAGCTAACAATGGCTTGAAAAATGACATCGGAACGTTGGCAATGGCGCGAAC
>Ga0256830_1001000_pt1 | contig 20690 bp, 20 predicted proteins | sample 128326metaG_FD_190537 | JGI IMG/M metagenome (GOLD analysis project Ga0256830, IMG submission 190537) | Hydrothermal vent microbial communities from Lau Basin, Pacific Ocean - 128-326 | ecosystem: Environmental > Aquatic > Marine > Hydrothermal vents | place: Pacific Ocean: Lau Basin | collected... | reverse complement strand
GCGGGAGCGCTCCCAGCACCAAAACAAAGAGATCGCCCTGCGAATGCTCAAGGCGAAGCTCTACGAACTCAAGCGGCGCCAGCAGGAGGAGGAGCTGGCCAAGCTCAAGGGGGAGCAGAAGAGCATCGAGTGGGGCTCGCAAATTCGTTCGTACGTGCTGCAGCCCTACCGCATGGTCAAAGACCACCGCACGGGCGTGGAGATCGGCAACGTGGACGCGGTGCTCTCCGGCGAACTCGATGAGCTGATCGAGGCCGCGCTGCGCCAGCCCGGGAGGAGGAACTGAACGGAGGGGAAGCCCTGCCCTTAACGGAGGGTTGGAATTGAGGCTTATTGGTAAGACCACTTGACCATCTGACCGAAATGTGCTAGGATCTCGACCACCATGGCAGAGTTCAAGAAGATCCGGACGAAGAAGAAGAGCACCTATGCTTTGGAGCAAATCGTGGACGCCATCCGCCGGGGGGTCTACCGGGCGGGCGATCGACTGCCCCCAGAGCGGGAGATGGCCGAGCAGATGGGGGTGAGCCGTCCTTCGATGCGGGAGGCGATCAGCGCCCTACAGCTCGTGGGGATCTTGGAGAGTCGTCCGGGGGACGGTACCTACGTCCTTCGGAACCTCACGAACTTCGAGGAGGAGTACCGCGCGCGGTTGCTCTTGGAGCAGAGCGAGAGCTTGGAGGAAGCCTTCGAGGCCCGTCGGGTCTTGGAGGAGAGCGTGGTCCGTCTTGCCTGCCGCAAGGCAACGCCTCGCGATCTCCAAGCGATCGTCGAGGCCCTAGCTCAGATGCGGCGGGCTGCAGAGGCCCAGGACTTCGAGGAGTTCACCGCGGCGAACCATCGCTTTCACCAGGCGATCGCAGCCGCCACCCACAACTCGCTGGTGCTCCGAGCCCTCGAGCCGCTCCTAGAAGTGCTGCGCCAGCAGCTCCCCCGTCGGCTGCGGGAGAAGTTCTACCAAGAGGACTCCCGGAAGTTCGAGGAGACCTATGAGCTCCATCGGCGGATCTATGAGGCGATCGCGTGCCGAGACGCCGCTCGAGCCGTCCGGGGCATGCGGCGGCACTTCGAGCTGCTGGAGAGGGACTTGGAGATGGCGGACTAACGGGGGAGGGAAAGGGGGTGATACCTTTCGCCGAAGCGGTTGTGGAGAAGAAGAGGAACGGCGGACGGGTCGATAGACCGCAGAGACTTGCCCTGTGATTGCGAAAAGGAGAAAGGAGGTCGCGCGATGACGGAGGAGAGGCGGGAGGGCCTTCCGGAGCCGGAGAAGGAGCGGATTCGCAAGGAGCTCAAGTGGGCGTACGACTTCGACCCGAAGGACCCGCTGTTTGGTTTGAGCAAGGCGGATCTACGCGGGCCGAAGATGAGTCGTCGGACGGTCTTGAGGCTGCTGGCGGCCGCGGGGATCCTGTCGATGGGGCACCTCCTGCCCAAGCCCATGGGACGGATTGCCTATGGACAAGTGGGAGGGGAGCTGACGGCCGGATGGGCCGGAACGGGCGAGATCCGCACTCTCGACCCGGCGCAAATCAACCAAGTCCTCCAGTTTCAGATCGCCTCGAACGTGCTGAGTGGGCTCACCCACATCAACGCCGACCTGATTGCCGAGGGGGATCTGGCCGTCGACTGGACGGTCTCCGACGACGGGACGGAGTGGACCTTCTTCCTGCGCGAGGGCGTCCGGTTCCACAACGGGGACCCCTTCACCGCCGACGACGTGATCTTCACCTTCAACCGCTCGAAGGACCCCAACCAGTCCATCCACTCTCGGGTTCTGGCTCAGGTGGAAAGCGTCGAAAAGGTCGACGACTATACCGTCAAGTTTAAGCTGAGTGCCCCCCAAGCCTCGTTCTTGGTCAAGACGACGGAGCGGGCCAGCGGCCGGGCGCTCACCATCGTGAACAAGCGGGCGCTCGAGGAGATGGGCCCCGAGCAGTACGGCCTCACCCCCGTGGGGACCGGGCCGTTCCGGGTCGTCTTCCACCAGCTGGGGCAGGGCGTGGTGTTGGAGCGCTTTGAGGACTACTTCGACCCGGAGCGCCCCAAGCTCGACAAGGTGACGATCATCCCGATCCCGGAGCCGGAGCCCCTGGCGGCGGCCATCGAGGCCGGGGACATCCAGCTGATCGGGGGCAACCCCGTCGCCCCGGAGCTGGTCGACCGCTTCTTGGCCAATCCGGAGTTGGTGGTGGACATCCAGCCGGGGCCGGGCTTCCAGGCGCTGTGGATCAACCCTCACCGCGAGCCCTTCCCCGTCCCCGACTTCAACAAGCCCGTCGAGGAGCTCAAGAAGGAGCGGGGCTTCATGGTGCGCTTGGCGATCGCCAAGGCGATCGACCGCGAGGACCTCATCCGGCGGGCGCTCTTCGGGCGCGGGGTGCCCGCCTTCGGCACGATCAACCCGGCGATGCGCTTCTTCTTCGACACCGCGATCAACGAGACGAGCGAGCAGCGCTTCGACGCCGAGGAGGCCCGGCGGCTGCTGGCCGAGGCGGGCTTCCCCAACGGCGAGGGCTTCCCTACCCTTACCCTCAAGACCACGCCCGCCGGCAGGCGCGAGGCCGAGATCCTCGTCAACATCCTCAAGAAGAACCTCAACATCGACGTTGAGATCGAGATCCGCGACTTCCCCGTGCTCATCGACGAGTTCGACACGATGGACTTCGATCTGCTGCGGATCGGCAGCGGCGGCGACTACGACCCCGACGACGGCCTCGTCGACTGGATGCAGACGACCTCGAAGTTCAACGGGCCGAACCGCCCGTCCGAACTCCCCTTCGGCTACTTCTCCGAGCGTGAGGTCGATGACCTCATCGACCGCCAGCGGGTTGAGACGGACCTCAACGAGCGCAAGGCGCTGGTCCAGCGGGCCAACCGGATCACGTCCGACAAGGTTGCTGCAGCCTTCCTCTTCCACCCCGTGGACGTCCTCGTCTACCGCAAGGAGGTCAACTACCCGCCGGAGAGCCGCATTCCCGGCCTGGTGGACCTGGATCGCGTAACCCTCTCTCCCTAAACCGAGGGCGCTGTGCGGGGCAGCCGGGGCGGGCGCCTGAGACGGAGACGGACGGGTAACGGCAGCGAGGGCTCCCGTCCCGGCTTGCCCCTGTCGCCCCTGATGCGCTAAAACGGGCAGCGAGGTCCCCGGGAGAGAGGGGGAGGAGAATCGGCTGTGACACGATATATCCTGAAGCGGGTCGTTCACGCTCTCCTGGTGATGTGGGCCGTGGCCACGTTGGTCTTCTTCATGCTGCGGGCTGTCCCCGGAGACCCCCTGCGCGCGATGCTCTTTGACGTGGGCGACCCCCAGGCGGCCGAGGAGCTGCGCCGCAAGCTGGGACTCGATCAGCCCATATACGTACAGTACGCCTTGTGGTTGGGGCGTGTCCTCCAAGGGGATCTGGGCAACTCCATCTACGGCAGCCGTGTCTCCGTAAGCCGCATCCTCAAGGAAGCGATCCCTCGAACGCTCTCCCTGGCGGGCTTGGCGTTCCTCATCGCGTTGCTGTTGGCCGTGCCGGCGGGGATCCTCTCCGCCGTCAAGCGGGGCTCGCTGTGGGATCACACGTTCACGGTGCTGGCGTTCCTGGGGCTGAGCATGCCCGATTTTTGGCTAGCAATCCTGCTCATCTTGGTCTTTGCAGTCCACCTGCAGTGGCTTCCGGCCATCGGGTATGTGCCCCTCTCGAAGGGCTTCTGGCCGTGGCTTTCGCACCTGATCTTGCCCGCTATTGCGGTGGGAACGGCGTTCTCCGCGATCTTGGCCCGCATGATCCGCTCTGCGATGCTGGAGGTGCTGCGATTGGACTACATACAAGTAGCCTGGGCCAAGGGGCTCCCCGAGCGGAGGGTGATCTTCAAGCACGCGCTGCGCAACGCGCTCATCCCTGTGATCACCGTCATGGGCATCGCCTTCGCCCTGCTCATGGCGGGTGCGGTCATCGTGGAGAACGTCTTCGCCATCAAGGGCCTGGGGCGGGTGCTCATCCAGGGCATCCTCAACCGCGACTATCCCGTTGTCCAAGGGGCCATCTTGGTCGTCTCCGCCATCTTCGTCTTCACCAACCTCCTGGTTGACGTGCTCTATACGTTGATCAACCCCCGAATTCGCTATGAAGAATAGACAACCCCGCGCGTCCGCTGCTGTTCAATACCCGGCTCAAGCCGTCCCCCGCTCCCGGGAGGAGGCGGGTCTTCCGCGGCGCCGTTCGCCGCGCTGGGTCAAGGTACTCCGCCGGGACAAGAAAGCCCTCTTCGGGCTGCTGGTGCTTCTGGGGATGACCGCTTCGGCGATCTTCGCCCCTTGGATTGCCCCCTACGACCCCCGAGCCCAGGAGTTCGAGATGCTTCTCCCCCCCTCGGCGGCTCACCCCCTGGGCACCGACGATCTCGGTCGAGATCTGCTCAGCCGCATCCTTTACGGGGCCCGGATCTCGCTCTTCGTCGGGGTGGTGACCGTCGGGCTCGCCATGATCGTGGGGGTATTCCTCGGGTTGCTGGCGGGCTACTACGGCGGCTGGCTCGACAGCCTCATCATGCGCTATATCGACCTGCAGTGGGCCTTTCCCAACTTCATCATCGCCGTCTATTTGGTCGCGATCTTCGGCACAGGGCTGGAGAACGTGATCGTGGCCGTATCGTTAGCGTTTCTCGACGACTTTGCGCGGATTGCCCGCGCCATGGTCCTCTCCCTCCGGGAGGAGGAATACGTGCTCTCCGCCCGCTCCTTGGGGGCGTCCGATCTGCGCATCATGGGGAAGCACATCCTTCCCAACGCCCTGGCTCCCGTCATCGTCCAGGCGACCGTGAGCGTCTCCTACGCCATTCTGGCCGAAGCGGGCCTGTCGTTCTTGGGGTTGGGGGTCAAGCCCACCACCCCCACCTGGGGGCTGATCCTAAGCGATGCTCGAACGTTCATCTCCCGCGCTTGGTGGCTGGGCGTCTTCCCCGGGTTGGCCATCATGCTCACGGTGCTCAGCATCAACTTCCTGGGGGATGCCCTGCGGGACCTCTTCGACGTGCGGGAGTACCGGGAGGAGACGAAACGCTGATGACCTTCTCGATTGCAGCTTACGATTCCCATACAAAGAGCTTTGGGGTGGCCGTCTCGACGGCCCGCCCCAACGTGGGGAGCTTGGTGCCGTTCGTGGGGCTTCAAGGAGCCATCGCGACGCAGGCCCGCGTGAACACCGACTTAGGCCGCCGGGGCCTGGCGCTGCTGGATGCGGAGGTGCCCATTGGAGTCGCACTGAAGGCTCTGCTCGAGGCCGACGCGGACCGACAGCTCCGCCAACTCCACGGGGTAGACGCCCGGGAGAGCTTCGCCTTCACGGGCGAGAAATGCGTGGGGTGGGCGGGCCACCTCCAGGGGAAGCACTTCACCGTGGCCGGAAACATGCTCGTCGGACCGGAGGTCGTGGAGGCGATGGCTGAGGCGTATGAAGCCTCGGCAGGAGAGGAGCTGAGCGAGCGACTGCTTCGGGCTTTGGAAGCCGGGCAAGCCGCCGGGGGGGACAAGCGCGGGAGACAATCGGCTGCCTTGTTGGTCGCCTCTCCCGATCCCCGTATGTATCATAACCTCCGGGTGGATGAGCACCCGGACCCCGTGGCCGAGTTGCGGCGCATTTATCGTGTCGTCCTCGAGCACTCAAAGCGCATCGAGAAGGAGTACGGCCCCGAGGGATTAAGGCTCTTTAGCCGCATCAAGGTGTAAGATCGGTGCCTTACGGCACCCGAAGGGGGGAATCCTACTTGGGTTATCACCGGAAAGGTCCTTCATGTAAGAGCCGCTCCACCGTAAGAGCCCCCCACGCGATGGTGACCACCAGCCAGCCCCTGGCCGTCCAGGCCGGGCTCCGGGTTCTGTGGCAGGGCGGGAACGCCGTGGACGCCGCGATCGCCTCCGTCGCCGTTCTGGGCGTCACCGAGCCCATGAGCACCGGGATCGGCGGGGACCTCTTCGCCCTCGTTTACCCCGCAAGAGAGCGCAGGGTCTACGCGCTCAACGCCAGCGGCCCCGCTCCCCGACAGATCTCCCTCCCCGAGCTTAGGGAAAAGGGCTACGAACGGATGCCTCAAGACGGGGCGCTGAGCGTCACGGTCCCCGGAGCGCTGCGCGGCTGGGAGGCCCTCCTCGAGCGCTTCGGGACGAAACCCCTAGAAGAGCTACTCGATCCCGCGATTCGGTATGCCGAGCACGGCTTTCCCGTCCTGGAGATCACGAGCCAAAGGTGGCGGCAGCACGAAGACAAGCTCAAGCGGCACGAGGCCGCCGCACGAACGTACCTCCCGGGGGGCCGGGCTCCACAACCCGGCGAGGTCTTCCGCAACCCGCCCTTAGCGCGGACGCTGCGGGCGATCGCCCACGAGGGCGTGGACGCCTTCTACGAGGGCGCGATCGCCCGCGCCATCGTCACGGAGCTGGAGAGGCTGGGGAGCCCGCTCTCCCTTGAAGATTTAAGGGCGTTCCGCCCGGAGTGGGGGGAGCCTATTTCCACAACGTATCGCGGTGTAGAGGTGCTGGAGCACCCCCCGAACGGCCAGGGCCTGATCGCGCTCCTGGCGCTCAACATCCTGGAAGGCTTCGATCTCTCTTCTCAAGGACCGACCGCGGAGTTCTACCACCGGGTGATCGAGGCGTTGAAGCTGGCGTTCGCGGACGGGAAGCGCTACATTGCCGACCCCCGTTTCGCGGAGGTGCCCGTGGCAAAGCTCTTGTCGAAGGCGTACGCCGCCGAGCGGCGGGCCCTCATCGGGGAGCGGGCCCTCGAGGAGGGGCCCCCCGGCGCGCTCGAGGGCGGGACGGTCTACGTCACGGTCGTGGACGAGGAGCGCAACGTCGTCTCGCTCATCGAGAGCCTGTTTATGCCCTTTGGCTCGGGGATCGCGGTGGAGGAAACGGGGATCGTGCTGCAGAACCGGGGCGCGCTCTTCTCGCTCGACCCGGAGCACCCCAACCGCCTGGAGCCGGGGAAGCGCCCCTACCACACCATCATCCCCGCGATGGCCCTTCGCGAGAAGGAGCCGTGGCTCAGCTTTGGGGTGGTGGGCGGGTTCATGCAGCCCCAGGGGCACGTGCAGATCTTGTGCCATCTTCTGGATCACGGGATGGACCCCCAGGAGGCCGTCGAGGCCCCGCGGGTGCGGTACTACGGCGGGCGGAAGGTCGCCGTCGAGCCCCTTTTGCTGAAAGCCATCCAGGAGGAGCTGGCACAGAGGGGACACGAGCTAATTGCGGGGGACGGGAACTTCGGGGGAGCGCAGCTCATCGCGATCGACCCGGAGACGGGGATGCTGGCCGGGGCTTCCGATCCCCGCAAGGACGGCTGCGCCATGGGGTTCTAACGATGGAATACCTCGTGCTCGCCGTCGCCGCCGTGGGCGTGGGGTTCGTGGCCAGCATGATCGGGGTGGGCGGCGGGATCTTCATGGTCCCGCTGCTCGCGTTCTTCTACGTGCCCACCACCCAGGTCGCCGTGGGGACGAGCCTTGCGGCCATCGTCTTTAACAGCCTCTCGAGCACCCTGGGCTATGCAAAGCGTCGAGTGGTGGACTTTCGGCTGGGGGCGGTGCTCCTGCCCACGGCGTTGGTGGGCGCGTGGCTGGGGGCCTTTCTTACGCGCTACATCTCCAGCGGGGGGCTGGCCGTCGCCTTCGGGGTGCTGTTGCTGTACGTGGCGGGCGTGATGCTCACGGGCAAGGAGCCCAAGTCCGTGGCCGAGTGGCTGCGCCGACGGCCCTCTCCCCCCTCAGAGACCCAAGCGGGGGTCGAGAACCCCGGGGAGCGATTCTCGCCCCTTGCAGCGGGGATCGTGGGGATCATCGCGGGGACGGCCTCGGGCTTCTTCGGGATCGGCGGCGGAGTGGTGATGGTCCCCGCCATGAATCTGCTGCTGGGGGTGGACATCTTGCGGTCCGTGGCCACCAGCTTGTTCGTGATGGGCCCCTCGGCGCTCGTGGGCTCCCTGCAGCACTACGTCCAGGGGAACGTGCGCTTAGATTATGCGCTCCCCCTGGCGCTGGGGATCATCGTGGGGGCGCAGCTGGGGACGTACACGGCCACCCGCGTGCCCCGGGTCTTTTTGCGAAGGCTCTTCGGCGCGGTGCTCCTCTACTCCGCCGTCAACATGATCCTAAAGGGCCTCGCGGCGCCGTAGGGTGTGGAGAACCCACTGGTAGAGCACAAACCCCAGGAGGAGCACGGCCACCATCCCCACGACCGTGAGGGTGTCGCGCCGGGCGATCCGGGCGCGGGCGGCCTCCATCTCCTCGCGCTGCAGGTCTGCGAGCTGCTGCTTGAGGCCGTCGACCTCCTTGCGTAGCTCGAAGAGCTGTTGGGTGAGCGGCTCGACCGCCGACGCCTGGGCGCTCAAGCCCCGGACCCTCGCCTCCACCTGGCTGAAGAGCACCTTCAGCGCGTCGACCTCCTCGCGGGGGACCTGGCGGGCGCGAAGCTCCGCGACCAGCCCTTGGAGCGTGATCAGCCGGGCCCTTACGCTCTCGGGGAGCCCGTACCGGGGCGGGCCGAGATACGACTGCCCTTCTCGGGTTCCGAGCCACAGGAGTCGGGTCGCAAGGTACATCGCCCCGCCCGCGCGGAAGAGGCTGCTGGTCACGTACCAGGTGTTGTCGTTGGGGTCAAAGCGCACCCGGCTGGCGAAGACGGGAGGGCGCCCGTAGGCCCCCCCGGCCTCCCGAGGCGAGGGGACGACGTCGCCGTCGAGGTCCCCGCCCGCCTCCGGCCCCTCCGCAATCATCAGGCGGGAACGCTTTACCACGGCCTCGAAGAAGCGGGCGAAGCGCTCCCGGGCGCTCAGGAGGCCCGCCTCGTAGATGACGGCCCCGAAGGCTCCCACCAGCGCGCCCACGTCCCGGAGGGCGTACTCGTACGCCCCGGAATCGTTCGGGTCGTCCGTGAGGCGATAGACGCTTACGGCGTCATCCCAGCGCGTCTGAAGGCGCTCCCAGATCGCCAGGGCGGCGTCCCGCAGGGCGGGGTCCCCCGTCACCCGATACGCGATCAAAAGAGCCCGGACGCCCTCGGCCTGGTCGCGCGTGGGGGCATCCGGCGAACGGGTTAGCTCTTGTGCAAGCGCCGTTGCCTGCTCGTGAACCCACGGGGCGATCTCGGAGACGAGGGGCTCCCGCTCGAAGGCTGCTAGAAGGGCCGAGATCGCTTCCAGAAGCTGCGCCCTCTCGTACGGCGACCCGCCGAGCCCGTCGGGGTTTCTCTCGCCGTAGGACCAGACGGCCCGCAGGAGCTCCTCGGCCCAGCGGGCGGCCTCGGGGCGCGAGACCTCCCCTCGGTACAGGGGGAACCCCTCGGCGATCGTGATCAGCTCGGAAAGGGCTTGGAGCATGGCGGCTTGGTCCCCCAGCGCGAACGCGGAGGAGGCCAGCTCCCGGCGGTAGAGCCCCGTGACGGGATCGCGCAGCTGGGTGTGGGCCCGGCGCAGCGCCTTCGCGGCGCGGATCCCGAAGTCGATCGCCGTCAGGGCATCCTCCTGGGCGGCGATCCCGCGGTCGTGAAGGCGATCCAGTTGCTTGGCGTGGGCCAGCCAAGCCGCAGCCGTCCAGGCCACGGCCTCCGTTGTCACCCGCCGATCGAGGGTGCGCTCGGACCACTTCGTGCTCTGCGTTTGCACATAGAGGGGCAGTCCGGCCGCATAGGGCCAGATCAAGAGCCCGTCCTCCATCACGCCCAAGCCCGACCCGGCCAGCGCCTCCGCGTTGTAGAGGGAATACCAGTAGGACTCCTCGGCCGCTTCTTCCCAACCGTAGGGTTGCCCCCACGCCCAGGGGGCTCCCCAGACCCAGACCAAGACCACCCCCAGCGCTATGGCAATCAGGAAGCGGGGATTCCATCGAAACGTTCGAGTCTTCAAGGGCATCGCCTCCCGTGGCTCTCGCTGCAGCCTACGGGAAGGCCCTCCTCGGGGTCAAGGACACCCATCCCCTTCCAAAGTTGGCTATTCGGCCACGGACGCTACGGGGGGGATGTTACAGGGGGATGTTCCCGTGCTTCTTCCAGGGGTTCTGATCCCGCTTGGAGGCGAGCATCTCCAGCCCCTCGATGAGCCGGGGCCGGGTCTCGGCGGGGTCGATCACGTCGTCTACGTAGCCCATCTCCGCGGCCACGTAGGGGTTGGCGAACTTCGCGCGGTACTCCCTCACAAATTGGGCCTTGAGGGCCTCGGGATCGTCGGCCTGGGCCAGCTCCTTGCGGTAGATGATCTCGACGGCCCCCTCGGGCCCCATCACGGCAATTTCGGCCGTGGGCCAAGCGAAGTTAAAATCCCCGCGGATGTGCTTGGAGCTCATCACGTCGTAGGCGCCCCCATACGCCTTGCGGGTGATCACCGTGAGCTTGGGGACGGTCGCCTCCGCGTAGGCGTACAGCAATTTGGCCCCGTGCTTGATGATCCCCCGCCACTCCTGGTCCGTCCCCGGCAAAAATCCCGGCACGTCCACGAACGTAACAAGGGGGATGTTGAAGCAATCGCAGAACCGCACGAAACGGGCAGCCTTCAGGGAGGCGTCTATATCGAGAACCCCTGCGAGCACGTCCGGCTGGTTGGCCACGATCCCCACGGTCTTTCCGCCGAGACGCGCGAACCCCACGAGGATGTTCGGGGCATAATGGCGATGGACCTCCAAAAACGACCCCTCGTCGACGACGAGCTTGATGACCTCGCGCATGTCGTAGGGCTTGGCCGGGTCGTCGGGGATTAGCTCCCTTAGCGCTTCCTCGCGGCGATCCGGCGGGTCGTCGGTGGGGAGGACGGGCGGGTCGGAGCGGTTATTTGGGGGCAGATAAGTTAAAAGTTCGCGGATGCGCTCCAGGCACTCGACGTCGTTCTCCTCGAGGAAGTGGGCTACGCCCGAGCGCTCGGCGTGGACCTGGGCGCCGCCCAGCTCGTCGTGGGTGACCTCCTCCTGGGTGACGGTCTTGACCACCGCGGGGCCGGTGACGTACATGTAGCTCGTGCCCCGCACCATGAAGATGAAGTCCGTGATCGCAGGGGAGTAGACGGCCCCGCCCGCACAGGGGCCCATGATGGCCGAGATCTGGGGGATCACCCCCGAGGCCAGGGTGTTGCGCAGGAAGATGTCGGCGTAGCCCCCTAAGCTCACGACCCCCTCCTGGATGCGGGCGCCGCCCGAGTCGTTGAGCCCGATGACGGGCACCCCGGCTTTCAGAGCGAGGTCCATGATCTTGCAGACCTTCTCCGCGTGGGCCTTGGACAGGGAGCCCCCAAATACGGTGAAGTCTTGCGAGAAGACGTAGACCTTGCGCCCGTGGATCGTGCCGTAGCCCGTAATCACGCCGTCGCCGGGGATCTTCTCCAGCGGGAAGTCGGTGATGCGGTGGGTCACCAACATGTCGAGCTCGCGGAAGCTGCCCTCGTCCAACAGGACCTCTAAGCGCTCGCGGGCGGTGAGCTTCCCGGCCTTGTGCTGGCGCTCGACGCGCTCGGGACCGCCGCCTTGGAGGGCGCGTGCCTTGCGTTTCTGCAGCTCTTCTAGGGTCTTTCGGGAGTCGGCCATGGTCGGTCGGGCGAAGTGTACCCCACTCCGCGGGCGAATTCACGGCTCGATCAGGGACCGGGGGTGCATGGTTGTTAAACTATCGCAATTCGCGACGCATTAAGGGAGGGTACTAAGGGAGGATGTGAAGGGCGAGGGACGCCGCCTCGGCGATCTCCTTCTCCGACTCCGGGTTTCGGCGGTAGCCTTCGAGGTAGCGGCGGATTTGTTGCTCTTCGCTTCGCTCTTCCAGCCAAGCGCGGAGGGCTCGGGCGATGAGCGCGCTGCGGGAGAGACCCAGCTCCTGTCGTAGACGCTCTACGGCGTCGAACTCCTCTTTCGGCAGGCTGATGGCTACTTTCACGGTACGGGCTGCCACAGTAGCATCGCCTCCATGGGTATGAGTGAAGTCATACTCATGCTATCGGCAAAGGTTGGAGCAAGCAACTAAGAGCCAAGAAGGTGGGGCGGGCGGCCCTTGGAGGGGCCGCCCGGTGCGGTGAGGATGGGAGGGGGCTTAGGGGCTCCCCGCTCGGGACGGGGAGCAAGCTCGGCCTGGGCCTTTCTGGCATCCGCGGACCTCGGGTTCTTTTGGGGCACTGGGGAAAAATCCCGCGGACAAGGAGGCGGTGAGCAATCCCGCGGGCAAAACCCTGGTGCCCCTTCCGAAGGCCCGCCTCGGCCCGGCTTTAGGCAAAGGAGGTCATCTCATCTCCCTCATGATTCCGCTCCTTGTGCTTCCTTGCGCAGGCTGCACCTAACCAACCCGAGAAGCGCTTTATATACCCGAGCTGCGCGCGAAAGTTTCACGGTTTGCCCCGGTGGCGGAAGTTCCCCTATATAGGAGTAATGGCCTAAAGGCAGGTGAGGGGTAATGCGGTGGAGCGCGACGCGTGGGAGTCTCCTCCTAGCGCTGGGAATGCTCCCGGTTCTGGGGGGATGTCTCCCAGCTCAAGAGCCGACGGATTCCACGGGGGCTTTAACATATCCGCGTCCCAAGGCAGCCTTTGACGTGCGCTGGCTTGACACCGACACCGTTGAGTTGAACGCCTCTCGGTCCCTGTCCGCACGGGGAGGGCGTATCGTTCAATATCGCTGGAGCTTGGGGGACGGCCACCGGATCTATACCCCCCTACACGTTGTTCAACACCGCTATGAGCTGCCGGGACGCTTCACAATCTCACTTGTAGTCTTCAATGAGGCGCAGCAGACGGCTTACGCCCAGCAGGTTATCCACGTCGTTCCGGAAGGAGATATCCCTTTTGAGACAATTCACGAAGGCTATAGCCCTTACGGCGTGCTCCCCAGTACCGAGCAGGTGGAAGCCGTACGTGCCCGCAACCCAGCTGAATTCCAACGGCTTTGGGTGGAGGTCTTCGGGGGACTTCAGGAGAGAGGCAGGCCTCCCTCGGTCAATTTTCCCAACGAGATGGTGGTCGCCTTGATTGCAAACGATCCCTCTGCTCGATTGGAGGTGCATCGGCTTGGCGTGCGGGAAGGGCGACTCGAGGTTGAATACACAAGAGTTCGCTTAGCGCTTGCACCGGGGTGTCACCCGCGCGCCGCTCCGCCGCATCCAAGCCGCTTCGTCGTGATCCTCCGGGTACCAAGGGTGGACCTGCCCCTGTTTTCTCTACCCCATCGTCGGACGGAATACGTCCCTTGTTAGATGTCCGGCTCGTTGGAGACTGGAAGGTGATGCGAGATGCAGGGGGCCAGTCGATGGATTCTGCCGGGGGTCGCCGGGCTCCTTACTTTGCTCGGAGGCTGCCTCGGGCTGTGGGAAGGGGAGGAGTCTCCGCCTGCCTCTGCCATTACGGGATATCCCCATGCGGCCTTTGATGTGCGCTGGCCGGACACGGACACCGTGGAGTTCGACGCTTCTCGGTCGTTCTCCCGTCGGGGAAGAATTGTGGAATACGAGTGGGACTTCGGCGACGGAACGCAAGCCAGGGATGTGCTACACGTCATCTCGCACCGCTACGAGAAACCCGGATGGTACACGGTCTCCTTGCGGGTGCGGGACTCGGAGGGCCTAGAGGCAACAGCACAGCGGGTGATCGTCGTTGCGCCGGAGGGCGCGGTGAACTTTGCAACCCTCAACCCTCCCTGTGAGGCCCGCGTTCCCGAACGAACCGTCGTGGTCATCCGGAACTACGCTCAACTTCAACGGGTGTGGAGCGAAGCCTTCGAGAACCCCCAAAGTTGTGGGGAGCCTCCTGAGATCGACTTCTCCCGGGAGATGGGCATTGCCCTCTTTTTGGGAACCCGACCCTACCCCGTCTACCGGGTCCGGATCGAGGGAATTCGAGTCGTCCAGGGCAAGTTGGAAATTCGATATTCGGAGATCGAAACGCTGGGCTTCGGTTGCGCGGTGCCCGCCGTTATCGTTTATCCTTACTTGCTGGTACAGGCGCAACGGGTTGATCTACCCGCTGTCTACTTCTACAGCAAGAAAACGGAGTACCACGTCTGCCGCTATATTGAGCCCCCCTGGGGGAAACCATGAGCTTTTAGTGAGCGGATCCCCGCTCGATCCCCAGCCCGGGGACCCGCACCCGCTCCTCGAGGCGGCGCAAAAGCCAGGAGAGCAAGAAGACGATCGCCAAGTAGATGAGCGCCACCAGGATGAAGACCTCAAAGTAGCGGAAGGTCCGCGCCGCGATCGTCTTGGCCGCGCCCATGAGGTCCATCACCGTGACCATGTACACGATCGAGGAGTACTTCAGCATCAGAATGAGCTCGTTCGACCACGGGGGGATCACCAGCCGTAACGCTTGGGGGAGGATGATGTAGCGGATCGCCTGGGCGCGCTTCATGCCCAGGGAGCGGGCGGCGAGCATCTGCCCCCGCGGGATCGCTTGAATTGCCCCGCGGAAGTACTCCGCTTGGTAGGCCGCCGTGTTGAGCCCCAACGCGATCACGCCCGACAGAAAGGGCGAAAGCACGATCCCCCAGCTGGGGAGTCCGTAGTAAATCATAAGCAGCTGTACCAATAGGGGGGTGCCCCGGAAAAATTGGACGTAAAGGCTGCTCAGCCAATACAGGGGTCCGCGGCCGTAGACCCGCAGAATCGCCAAAACCAGCCCCAGCACGATCCCGATGGCGATACACAGCCCTGTGATCTCGAGGGTGACGACCAGCCCCTCCCCCAGCTTGGGAAGCCAAGCCGGATCGAAGACCAAGCCGCCGATTTCGATCTTGTCCATCTCCCTTTCTTAGCCCGTCTCCCCGTAGAGGGCCGTGATCTTATGCAGGAATTCCGCCGTCCTGGGGTGCTTCGGCTGCCGGAAGAGCTGGTCCGGCGGCCCCTGCTCCACGATCACCCCGCCCTCCATAAAGATGATCTCATCGGCCACCGTGCCCGCAAAGCCCATCTCGTGCGAGACCACGACCATCGTCATCCCCTCCTTGGCCAGCGCGACCATGACGTCGAGCACCTCCCCGATGAGCTCGGGATCTAAGGCGCTGGTGGGCTCGTCAAACAGGATGAGCTTGGGCTCCATCGCCAGGGCCCGGGCGATGGCCACCCGCTGCTGCTGGCCGCCGGAAAGCTCGGCGGGGTAGGCGTCCGCCTTGTGGGCTAGCCCCACGTGCTCCAGCTGCTTGAGCGCGATCTCCGTCGCCTTCTCCTTGGGGAGCTTTTTCACCTTAAGGAGCCCAATCCGGACGTTGTCCAGCGCGGTAAGGTGCGTAAACAAGTTGAAGTCTTGGAAGACGAACCCGATGGAGGCCCGCACGCGGTTGAGGTCCACCCCACGCCCCGTTACTTCGATGTCCCCGAGCCAGATCCGGCCGCGATCGGGCTCCGTCAGGCGCGTGATGCAGCGCAAGAGCGTGCTCTTCCCCGTCCCCGAGGGGCCGATGATCACCTTGGTCTCCCCGCGGCGGACCTCAAAGGAGACCCCCTTGAGGACCTCCTCGCGCCCGTAGCGCTTGTGGAGGTCCTCCACCCGCAAGACGACTTCGCCCTTCCTCGACGTGTAGCCGTTTCCCATGGTCAGCCCCGGTGTCCCCGTCGTGCAGCCCGTAGGGGTCAGTGGGCGGTCTCCACCCCCCGCATCTGGAATCCGGGCAGCGCCAAGCGCCGCTCCAAGCGCCCCAGCAGCCAGTTGCCCCCATAGGTGAGCACCAGGAAGATCAGGGCCACGGTCAGATAGGCGGGCATCGCCAGCTCGTAGTAACGATCCGTGATATACCGCACGTGGCGGAGGACCTCGTTTACGCCGATGGCGTAGGCCAGGGTCGTGTCCTTGATGACGGAGGAGAACTCGTTGGACCAGGCGGGGATGGCCAGCCGCAGCGCCTGGGGGAGGATCACCCAGCGGATCGCCTGGAGGCGGGACATCCCGATGGAGCGGGCGGCGAGCATCTGCCCTCGCGGGATGGACTGGATCGCCCCGCGGAAGATCTGCGACTGGTACCCCGAGGAGCGGAAGCCCAACGCCAGGACGGCCGCCGTAAAAGCGCTCAGCTGCACCCCGAACTGCGCGGGCCCGAAGAAGAAGAGGAACAAGAGCACCAGGGCCGGCACCCCGCGGAAGAACCCCTCCCAGGCCGAGGCCAGCACCCGAAGCGGGCGGACCCCGTAGACCTGGAGCAGCGCGATGGGGATTCCCACGAGAAATCCCAGGCTGATCAGCCCCGCGAGCAACCCCAAGTTGAGCAGGGTGGCCCGCAGGAACAGCGGCAGGTTCCTCCCGATGATGAGCAGCCCCTCGAGGTCCATCCGTGTTCACATCCCCACTTTGCTTTGGGTTTGGGGTCGGTCGCCTACTCCGGCTCCGGCCCCTCTACCGGGTTTCCCCGATGGCAGCAAAAGGGGAGAGGGGGCTGCCGTCGTCCCCTCTCCCCTTTTTTCCTTGTTCCCTCGTCTTACCCGCTCGTGTTCATGTCGCCGTCTGCGGTGCTATTGCCCCGTCTCGTCCGCCATGCACTGGGCAAAGGCCGCGATGTCGTCGTAGCTCTGCGCGTTCAAGATCCCGTCCTTGCAGGCGAGCCAGGCCGCGGTGACGGTCTCGGCGTCCGCGCCGAAGTAAGCCTTCACTAGGTTGTCCCAGGGGCTGCCGGGGGTGATCTGCAGGGCGACCTTCCAGCCCGCCTCGGTCAGCAGGAGGTCCAGCTGGAGGCCCAGCTGGGTCATCCCGCGGTTCATCACGGGGAGCAGCCCGTTCGGGTCGCCCTCGGCGACGTTGAACCCGAAGTACTCGTTCGTCTCGATGATCCCCACGATCGTAAGCACGTCGGGGTAGGCCCGGATCGACTGCTGCGAGGCAGGCTCGTCCTGCACCACGGCGTCGATGCGCTTGTTGACCAGATCGAGGACGGCCAGGGGGTAGGTCTCATAGAGGACCAGCTCGACGTCGACGCCCTGGTTGACGAGGTTCTCCTCGACCCAAGCCGCCCCGGTCGTGCCGCGCTGGGCCCCGATCCTGTTCCCGCAGCAGAAGACCTGGTCGAGGGAGGTCCATCCCGAGTCCTGGCGGATCAGCACGGCCTGGTTGGAGAGCCAGTAGGGGTTGGAGAAGTCGACCGCCTGCTCGCGCTCGGCGGTGATGGTAAAGCCCGAGGCCCCGATGTCACACGTCCCCGCCTGGACCGCGGGGATGATCGAGTCGAAGGCCATGTTCTGGATCTCGATCTGGTAGCCGCCCAGGACCGCCAGGGCCCGCATCACGTCCATGTCGAACCCGAAGAACTCGCCCCCCTCGGTCACCATCTCGAACGGTGCCCAGGGGATGTCCGAGCAGACCTTGTAGGTGGGCTGCTGGGCCTGAAGGGAACCCGCACTCAAGGTGAGGACCATCCCCAGGACCACGATCGCCGTAAGCCGCCAAATCCGACACTGCATCGTCGTTCCACCCCTCTCTGAGGATTTTGCCTGCGGGGGCTTATAGCACAAAGGGCCCACGGGTGTCAACAGATGCCGCGGGCGAGGTGAGGCCAAGCGCTACGAGCGCTCCTCGAAGCGGTAGTTCGGGGCCTCGCGGGTGATCTGCACGTCGTGGGGGTGGGACTCGATCACGGACGCGTGGGTGATCTGCAGGAACTCCGCGTTCTCCCGGAGTGCCTTGAGATCGGGGGCCCCCAGGTAGCCCATGCCCACCCGAAGCCCTCCTACGAGCTGGTGGAGCACGTCGGCGACCTTGCCCTTGTATTTTACCCGCCCCTCGATCCCCTCGGCGATGGGTTCCTCGCGGGTCTCGTCCCAGAAGTAGCGCTTCTCTTGATCGCGGGCGCTCTTCATCGCCGTAACCGATCCCATGCCCCGATAGGTCTTGTAGGTCTCGCCCCTCAGGGTGAAAAGCTCGCCGGGGGACTCCTCCGTGGCGGCCAAGAGGCTTCCGAGCATGACGGCGTGGGCCCCCGCGGCCAGGGCCTTCACGATGTCACCGGAGTAGCGAATTCCCCCGTCGGCGATGAGGGGGACGTCCGCCTCCTTTGCAACCTCGGCGCAGTCCATCACGGCCGTAAGCTGGGGCACGCCGATGCCCGCGATCACCCGGGTGGTGCAGATGCTCCCGGGCCCGATGCCCACTTTGACGACGTCCGCGCCCACCTCGATGAGATCCCGGGTCGCCTCGGCGGTGGCCACGTTCCCCGCGATCACGTCCACCTCGGGGAACGCCTTCTTTAAGAGCTTCACCTTGCGCAGGACGTTCTCCGAGTGGCCGTGAGCCGTGTCCACCACCAGGAAGTCCACCTCGGCTTCCAGGAGGAGCTCCTCGCGCTTTAGGTCCATGGCCGTCCCGACGGCGGCGCCCACGATGAGCCGCCCGCGGGGGTCCTTGCAGGCGTGGGGGTGCTCCTCCGCCTTGCGGATGTCCTTGATCGTGATGAGCCCCCGCAACACGTTGTGCTCGTCGACGAGGGGCAGCTTCTCCACCCGGTGCTCGTACAGAATTTCTTTAGCCTTCTCCAGGTCGACGTCGGGCGGCGCGACGATGAGCTGCTCGCGCGGGGTCATCACCTGAGAGAGGGGGACCTCCGGGTCCGTCTGGAACTGCAGATCCCGCGATGTGACCAGCCCCACGAGCTTCCCCTCGGAGTCGACGATCGGCACCCCGGAGATCCCCTTCTCGCGCATGAGGCGGCGGGCCTTCCAGGCGGGGTCGTCCGGGTGCAGGGTGAAGGGGTCCTTGATGACCCCCGATTCGTAGCGCTTGACCTTGCGGACCTCCTCGGCCTGCTCCTCGGGGCTCAAATAGCGATGGATGACCCCGACGCCCCCCTCGATGGCCATGGCGATCGCCATGCGGGCTTCCGTGACCGTGTCCATCGCGGCGCTCAGTATGGGGATGTTCAGGCGAAGGCGGGGGGTGAGTTGGGTGCTTACATCCACTTCGTCGGGGAGGACGGCCGAGCGCCGGGGGACGAGCAGCACATCGTCAAACGTGATGCCGGTACGCACTCAAATCCCCTCCGTGCCTCAGCGTTACGGCATTATAGGGGATCTGCATGCTTGTAGCAACGTTTGGGCCCGGTGAACGTAACGCTAGGTTTGCTTTTCGGGAAAAGGACAAAGGTCCCGGATGACGCACTCCCCACAGCGGGGCTTGCGGGCCTTGCACACCTCGCGCCCGTGGCGGATGAGGTGCAGATGAAGCTGATATTGCAGCTCCTTCGGCACCAAGGCGTTCATTACGTCGTGCGGGTCCTCGTTTTTCTTTACGAGCCCCAAGCGCTTCGTGATGCGGGTGATGTGCGTGTCCACGGGGAAGTAGGGCTTTCCCAGGCTGAACGTGAGCACAATGCCCGCCGTCTTCTTGCCCACGCCGTCGAACCTTAACAGCTCTTGAAGGGCCTCCTCCCGGGGGAGATCGCGCAGGTAGCTCAAATCGTACGAGCCCCGCTCGGCTTTAATCTCTTTGAGGATCTTCTGGATGCGCGCGGCCTTCTGGCGGTGGAGCCCCGCGGGGCGGATCGTCTCCGCCAGCTCGTCGAGGGGCGCGTGGGCGATCGCGTCGTAGTCGCGGTCGTAGCACGCAAGCAGCGCGTCGTAGGCCCGATCGCGGTTGTCGTCGTTCGTGTTCTGGGAGAGGATCGTGTTGATCAGCACGTCCAGGGGGTCGCCGTGGGAGCGCCAGGGGATCGGGCCGTACTTCGCCTCCAGGCGGCGGGCGACCTCGAGGACGCGCTTCCGGTCGTTGAATCGGGGTCTTCGTTCGGCCATGATGCACGAGCATAGCGCACTCCCTTGAGGAGATCAACGGGACACGTTTTGCTACAATGGCTTAGAACGGGCGCGAAGGCGCGAAGGATGTGAAGTGAAACGGTGGAACAGATCTCCGTGCAGAGCTGGAGCGACGTCGAGGCGCTCTCCGAGGAGCAGCGCTCGGCGCTGGCGTTCGGGGAGGCCCTGCTGGCCTTTCCGGACGGGCGGCGCTACCGCCGCGAGACAGGACCCCGCCTGGACATGCACTTCGTCATCGATCTCGGAGGCGACGAGCGCGAGGTCCACGACCTCTTCGTCAACGCCGACGACCCCGACGACCTGCACTGCCTCCTCTGCGGGCCGCTCGACGGCGCGCGGCTGCGACGGGAAGCCGAACTCCGAGGGCAATTCGGGGCTGGGTTCGGGTCTGGGTCGGGATCGGGATCGAGGTGATCCCGCATGGAGGAGCTTCTCCCGAAGCTTCTCGACGAGATCCGCGGGAATCTCGAGCGGCTGCGGCGGGATCTGCGCTCCCTCGATCCGGAGGCCGACGCCTCCGAGGCCGAAGGGTTCGCCGAGGGCTACCGCCGGGAGGCGTACGAGGCGGCTTGTTTGAGGGGCCTTCGGGTGGAGGGCGTCACGGGGGAGCTGCTCCACGCCTTCTATCGCTCGCTGCGGGTGCTCAGCGAAGGCCACCCCGGCTTTCTGAACGCCGACCCCGAGGAGCTGGAGCGGGCCTATCGCATCACCCTGGAGGCCACTATCGGGATGGGGGAGCAGATCTTGAGGAGCTTGACGCCGTCGGCGGCGTCGGAGGATCGCCCATGAGCGGGGGGGACGGGAAGACGGCCGTCGCGTTCGAGGGGCTGAGCAAGACGTACACGGCCAAGGGGAAGCGCGTCGAGGCCGTCAAGCGCTTGACGCTTACCATCGAGCGCGGGGAGTTCTTCGGGCTCCTGGGCCCCAACGGGGCGGGCAAGACGACGACCATCGGGGTCATCGCGGG
>Ga0256830_1000999_pt1 | contig 20698 bp, 14 predicted proteins | sample 128326metaG_FD_190537 | JGI IMG/M metagenome (GOLD analysis project Ga0256830, IMG submission 190537) | Hydrothermal vent microbial communities from Lau Basin, Pacific Ocean - 128-326 | ecosystem: Environmental > Aquatic > Marine > Hydrothermal vents | place: Pacific Ocean: Lau Basin | collected... | reverse complement strand
ACTTGCATCGACAGCGGCTTCCTTAGGCGCTTCAGCCGCGGACCGAACAACGCCGCCACTCAACAACTCAGCAAAGCATCTTTCAACCACTGCGTTCAAGGTCTTCAATCGAGACAGCCCGTCCACGATAGAACGCACCTTCTCCCCCTCCCTACCGGAGAAGGTCTTCGTAAAGGCGTTGAGTATCTCGACCCGCTTTATGGAGTCGATGCCGAGCTCGGCCTCCATGTCAACCCCCGGATCAAGCATCTCCACCGGATATCCTGTCCTCTCGGCCGCTGTCTCAAGAAGACGCTTGAGGACAGTGTCCTTCGTAAGCGATGCGGAGCACGCGGCCGCAGCCTTAGTCTCTCTCGCAGGAGATGGACCGGTTGCACTTGAGACCACCTCCAGACACCGGTCCGCAACGGCGCTCAATGTCTTAAGCCTCGACAGCTCGTCCACGATAGAGCGCACCTTCTCCCCCTCCCTACCGGAGAAGGTCTTCGTAAAGGCGTTGAGTATCTCGACCCGCTTTATGGAGTCGATGCCGAGCTCGGCCTCCATGTCAACCCCCGGATCGAGCATCTCCACCGGATATCCTGTCCTCTCGGCCGCTGTCTCAAGAAGACGCTTGAGGACAGCGTCCTTCGTGGTGATATCAATCTCTGGCTGGGTGGGGGCTGAAGGTGCCTTTTCGTCGGCAAGCGCGCCGAGCTCAGGTGCAACATCAACAGGGGCCTGTTTTGTCGGAGAGGCTTCGGACACGGCTGGATCGGCCTCCGGGACACGGGAACCCTCCTGTGCCTGCGCGGGAGCACCGCCCAAGTAGGCCGTCATAACGTTCCTTTGCGTTTCCAGGAACCGCGCCATCATCTGCTGGAAGCGCAGCATGACATCGTCGACCCTTTGCCCGCCCATGGCGGCATCCCGCATTGCCGGCTCGGCAAACGATGACGGTGCGGGTATCTGAGCCTGACCGCCCCGACCTATTGAAACCCTTTCTGTATCGGCAGCTGTCCGCGGCTGAGTCCCAGCGGGCCGTGCACCGGAGCCGTTAACAAGCCATGCCGTTGGCGTAAGCACCTCCTCAGCAACGGGGTTTTCGAGATCCACGAGCCTAACGTCTCTGTCCTTGTAAAGCCTCCCCAGCTCAAGGCCTATGCCGCTTACGGCAAGCTGGCCGAGTGCTTTAAGGAACTGCTGGAGGCCGGAACCCCTGGTGTCTGTAGATACGGCCAAAAAGTCCATGCCCTCGAGTATCTGTCTCGTGAGGTTTGTGAGAACGCTTCCCGGCCCGACCTCGACGAACACTCGAGCGCCAGCCTCATACATCGCCTCGATTTCGTCCACAAACCTCACCGGACGTACTATGTGCTCGACAAGGGCCTTTCTTATGGCTTCCGGCGCCCCCTTGTGCGGAGCAGCGGAGTTATTGGAAAAGACGTCAATGCTTGGAACCGAAAAGTTCACGGTCGAGAGGAACGCGGAGAACCTCTCCTTGGCCGGCGCCACAAGCTGGGAATGGAACGCAGCCGATACCGGTATGTGCTGTGCCTGTACATGCCTTGCCTCAAACACCTCAACGGCCTTTGACACCGCCTCTCGCGTACCGGAGATTACCGTCTGGGACGGAGAGTTCATGTTGGCTATGACCACACCGTCTATATCTCTTATGACCGCTTCGACCTCCGATGAACCGGCCTTGACCGCTGCCATGGTGCCGAGGTCTTCACCCCCGGCGGCTTCTATAATCGACCTGCCCCTCGCCTCCGATATCCTATAAAGGGCGTCCTCTTCTATTACGCCTGCGGCATAAAGGGCCGTGTACTCTCCGTAGCTGTGACCTGCGGCAAGGTCCGGTGAAAGGCCGAAGGATTCAAGCAGGTGGAGCACACCGACGGACACGGCGCCGAGCGCGGGCTGGGCTATGTTTGTTGCGGCGAGCTCGACCCTGCATTCCTTCTCCTCCTCCGGGCTGAACGAAGGGGCAGGGAAGATGTATGAGCTGAGCTTTCTGGGGAAAGCTCCTTTAAGCGATGCATCGGCGCGCTCCAGGGCGTGTCTTACTTCGTGGAAGTACATGGCCAGTTCTTTGACCATGCCGGGATACTGCGAACCCTGTCCTGGAAACAAAAAGGCGACCTTGCCGTGCGCTGCAACAGGCCTTTGCGAAAAATAAATGCCCCTCGGGTCACTCAGGGAATCTACGTTCGTGCCCATATACTCCCTTGCAACCCCTATCTTGCCTACGAGGTCCTCTACGGAGGACGCTACTATGGCAAGGCGGCATGCTGCGGTACCGTTCTTTTCGTATTCTGTGCAGACGGTGTACGCGAGGTCTGCGAGGTTCAGCCCATGGCCACCCGCGAGCCTCTGCCCGAAGGCTTTGAGCGAATCCGCCAAAGCTGACCTCGACTCCCCGGCCCAGATAAAGAGCTCGCTTCCCCAGTCCCTTCTGCCCGAAGGGGCATATGCCGTTTCGTATTCTTCGAGTACGGCATGGAAGTTCGTCCCCCCGAAGCCGAATGCGTTCACCCCTGCCCTGCGCGGATGCGCAGGGTCTCTTATCCACGGCCTAGCCTCTGTATTTACATATATAGCACCGTTACGAAAGCCCACCATAGAATTGGGTCTCTCAACATCGGCGGTCGGAGGGAGCACCTTATGGTGCAGGGCCAGCGCCGCCTTTATGAGGCCAGCAAGCCCGGCAGCTCCCTTGGTATGGCCTATCATCGACTTAACCGAGCCGATGGCGCACTTCTTGTAAGGTGCGTTGTGTTCCTTGAGCAGAAGGTTGGCCGACTCAGCCTCGACCCGGTCCCCAACAACGGTGCCGGTGCCGTGGGCCTCCAGAAGCTCCACGGTCGAAGGTGAGAACCCGGCTTTTTTATAGGCCCTCTTTAACGCCGAGAGCTGCCCCATCGGATTCGGTGCCGTCATCCCCTTCTGCCTGCCGTCGCTCGCACCGGCGACGGACTTTATGACGGCGTATATCCGGTCTCCATCACGCTCGGCATCCTCCAGGCGCTTCAGAACTAGGAAGCAAAGTCCCTCGCTAATCACTGTCCCGTCGGCCTTCTCATCGAAGACCCGGCACCTGCCGGTGGAGCTCAGGGCGTGGGTCTTGCAGAAGCAGAAGTACGCGAACGGGTTCTGCCCGGCATCGGCGCCACCGACGATCACCATGTCGCTTGTGCCGCACTCGAGCTCCCTTACAGCGTCATACAAGGCCGCAAGGGACGAAGCGCAGGCCGCATCCACCGTATAGTTCACGCCGCCCAGGTTGAACCTGTTGGCAATTCTCCCGGCAAGTACGTTCATAAGAATACCCGGGAAGGAATCCTCCGTCCACTCGGGCAGTTTTTTGAATATCTCCTCCGGGTTCTCTATGAACGTCGGCAGGCCGGATCTCAGGACATAATTCTGTCCGAGCTCACCTATGCCGCCGCCTGTGCCGACTATCACGGAGGTGTTCTCTCTATCGAAGTCCCTGTTCTCGTACCCGGCGTCCTTCAACGCATGTCGCACGCCTTCGAGCGCGAGCAGATGAAGCGGCTCTATGGAACGCAGGGAGTTCGGGGGCATGCCGTAGGTTACTGGGTCGAAGACTATGTCATCGAGAAAACCGCCCCACCTGGAATATATCTTGTCCCTTGCCTTGCTGTCCTCGTCGAAGTAAAGGCGCCAGTCCCACCTGTCAGGCGGAACCTCTGTTATTGCATCAACTTTATCCAGGATATTCTCCCAATAGATCCTGAGGTCCCCGGCCTTCGGAAGGATGCAGGACATACCCACGATCGCTATGTCGCTTGGTTTCTGTGAAGGTACGCCGTCTTCGTCTATTGGAAGGGAGGATAGGATCTCGGAAGATCCGACCGACACATCATTGTGTAGATCCTTAACGGTCGTGGTCCTGTTACGCAGGGCTGCCACCTGACCTGCCATGTAAAGACCCTCCTTATGCTGTGTCCTCTCGCTGACCTTGACGAGATAGGGTTCATCCGGACGTGAACCGAAGGAGGGGTTTCGCTTAACCCCCTTCGATGCGATGCGCGACCTGCCGCGGATCAGATCCTCGAGCCTTTCGCGCACCTCCTCCGGCGGCAGGCTTTGCTTGAGGAGCCTCTTCTTCGTCTCCGCGAATGTCCTTGCGAACGGGGTCGGCAGACAGCGGACCGCATGGCCCGGTCCTGACTCAAGGACATCCGTCCCGGAACAGTGTATGGCCTTGCTCTGAAACTCCTTTACAATACCGCCTGCACGGATTATCTCCTCTGTAAAGAGGTAGGCCGTACCCATCAGCACCCCGACCCTTACGCCGATGCCTGCCAGGGGGGCCGCCATGGCGGAGACCATGGCGGCGGATACCGCATCGTGTATGCCGCCAGCGAAAAGGATATGAAATGCCTCCGGTTCGGCCTCACCCTTCACCACCTCCATGAGCCTTTCTATCATCTCCTCCCAGAGCACGAAGCTCGAACGCGGACCTATGTGCCCTCCGCATTCGCTCCCCTCGAAGATGAAACGCCTGGCACCGCTGTCGATGAACATACCGAGTATCGCCGGAGACTGTACATGCACATAGGTACTCGTGCCCATGGACTCCAGCTCTGCCACCTGGTTGGGACGGCCGCCCGCAACAACGGCGAAGGGCGGAGAAAAAGGCTTCAGCGCCTCTATCTGGGCCCTCAGGAGATCCTCCTCGATGAAACCCAGAAGCCCGACCCCCCACGGCCTGCCACCTACCCGTTCACGGACCTCCTTGAGCATCTCCCTGATCTCACCTGGATCGAGCACAGAAAGTGCGACGACCGGCAGGGCGCCCCCTTCGGCCACACACGCGGTGAAGGCCGCGTTGTCGCTCACACGCGCCATCGGGCCCTGAACAATCGGGTACAGCGTGCCATGGGAACGCGCAAGGGGGGATTCCGCATCAAGCGGTCTCAGAAGCCGCGCCGTGCGGATATGGTCGTCTACGGCCCTGCGTATGGCTCGAAAGACGGAGCCCACCGTCCTGAATCGTTCCGCAAACCGTGAGGCGAACGCCACGTCCTGGCCGACAAGCCACAGTGTTGAACGGCCTTCCCGCCAGCCGAGGTGCGTGCGTACGGCCTCATGCCATAAAGAGTAGACCTCAGGCTTTTTGTCATCCGTGGCCTTCCCTGCCTCCATGGATAAATCAAGGAGAGCCGACCTCACGGTAGAGCCGGGGCTTGTGTACATGCGACACAGGAGGGTACCCGAGCCCTCCCCCCCTATGCACACGGTCTCCGAGCCGTCCATCCGGCTTATGCGTTCCTTTACGACTTCGGGAAGTGCGGATTCACGGGTAAGTATAAGCTGCGAGTCCAGGACGGCCCCGGCCGCCCCGGCCGCATATGCGGCAGCAGCCGTGTGGAGCCCTATCCCTCCCTGAACCCATACGGGCAGAGTAGTCTTCGGGAGTATCTGCTGAAGGAGGACAAATGAGGTCTTTTCACCGACCATGCCGGCGGCCTCGTTGCCCTTGACGAGGAGCCCGTCGGCGCCGAGGTGCTCGGCCTTCATCGCCTCTTCGACCGAGGTGACCTCGATCCAAACCAGACGGCCGGCACGGCGTAATGACTTTACATGCTCAAAGAGGCTTCCTGTGTAGGCCTGCGTGAACACAACGAAACCGACACCATCGGGAAGCCTGGGAAGCAATTCGGCTATAAAGGAATCCGCAAGGCTGTAGAGCCTTACGCCGCATACACCTCCGGCATGGCGGACCATCTCTTCTACAGCCTTAACAGCCCGGTTGGTATCGCCGATGTACTCAAGATCCAGCAGTCCCATTCCACCGGCCCTGGCCGCCCCGATTGCTATTGCCGGATCGACGAGCCCGGGCGGTGCGAGCCCTATAAGATCAAACCGGCGCATCGCATTTGATGCGCCGGAACTTTGGGGAAACACATTCCCAGTTGCAGCTTCTCTCATTAACAGCCCTACCTTAAATACATCTCTGGGTTGTCCTTGATCATACAGTTACGCCTCCACTCCGCGTGAAAAACCTGCAAGCAGCCTTTGCCATGAGGATGCAATGCCGAACGGTGAAGAAGATTGCCATGCGCCTATATGCGCCCTTCCTCGCGGTGCCTTTTACTATAGCCATAAGCCCCGATGAATATAAGCCCTCCGCCTAAAAGCAGCAACGTGCCGGGCTCGGGTACAGGGGCCACGCCGCCGATCACCTCAAAGGCTACTGCTCCGCCGCTTGCTCCCTCAAAACCTATCATGTAGACCGTTGGGGAGCTCAAGCTGGGAAATGTCGCCGCGGCATCAAAGGCCGGTGTGTTCAGTGACGCCACCGTATAGAAGGTGGTGGAAAGCGTGGAAAAGAAAAAACCAATGCTGTCGCCTGGATTGGGGACAAACGTATCCTGCAATTCCCCATCGTCAGAGTCCCAGACAACCCCGCTGCCGAAGTTGATAATGGCGCTCTGCGGGTCCCAGCCCGTGGTTTCATCCTCGGGACCGAAGATGGTGACCAGTTCACCCGGGGCCGTACCGAAAAAGAAGCCGAATCTGCTGCCAGCAATCAGGCCTCCAGCGTCCCACACCTCGATGCCCAGCACAAGATTATTCGGAATAAACAGCTCCGTTCCGTCGTCGTCCGCCCAGACCGAAGGGTCGGGGTTAGTTATGGTGGCAGAACCATTCCCGGCGAGAACGAAAACCGCTGCCATAACCATAAACATTGCCAAGATCAGTCTCTTCATTCCACACCTCCTTTGCGGCCCATGATAAAAGCCGTTATCAGGGTTAAAACACCTATCTCACCATCGCCTAACCACAGAAAGCTTGCAAATGCCGTGCCAAGGATGGCGACGAAACGAGCCGCACCATAACCAGTTGATTCTCAAACGTTTTCCTCTACAGTTCTGCGGCACTTCGTGTGTGTCTATATGAAGAGACTGAAAGTGTAAATTTTTTTTACACTTCGGACCTCCAACTACTGAAGGAATCAAGCTGGCTACGCTTCATCAAAAGTCCTCCTCGCAATAAGGTTTTGTCATATTATTATCCCGCCTGCAACAGGCTCTCCGAGGTGCTCCAGCACGAACCTGCCCATCTCCGGTATCTCCGTGAACCTGTCGACCACCACCTCTTTTTCCAGCCTTATCTCCACCTCGGCGACCTCGGCAGGTAGGATCTCCTCTGCATCCTTCTCTATCACCTCGATCGAGGCCGGATCGAACCTCTTGAGTATCCTCTCTATCCTGGCACGGGCCTCCTGGGTCGTCCCCTTCCATACAAGCTCCATCTCCGGGTGCCATGCCCTCCCAGCCATCCAGAAGACATTGGCCCGGATCGAGCCCGATCTAGTGGGAGGGGCCCCGTCGGTAAGGACCTGCCCCCTCCTGAGTGCACCATCTTCAATACATACGCCTATACACTCCCCTGTTGCAGCCTCCTCGATATCATCGGCCATGAATTTTCTTATTTCCCTTATCCTCGCAGTCCGTCCCTCCGGGAACACACGGACCTCCGCTCCCCTGTGTATGGAGCCTGACTCCACCCTGCCCACTATCACGGAAGTACCGTCCATGTCATAGATATCCTGTACCGGAAACCTGAGGGCCTTATCCTCCATGCCCAACGACGAAAAGCTGTCGAGGGCCTCCAGGACGGTGGGACCCTTGAACCATCCGAGGTTGGGTGAACGGTCGGCAACGTTGTCACCCTTGATGGCAGAAACAGGTATTATGTAAGACGGATTTATTCCTACTCCGCTCAGGGCAGACTCAATATCCCCCTTTACGGAGTCGAAGGCCTCTTCACTGTAGTTCACCACATCCATCTTGTTCACCACAACGGCCACCTGGTCGATGCCGAGGAGGCCGAGTATGCAGCAATGGCGGCGGGTCTGCTCGCGCACACCCTGGGTTATATCCACGAGCAGGAGGGCGGCTTCGGCCTGGGACGAGCCGGTTATCATGTTCTTCAAAAACTCCTTGTGCCCCGGTGCGTCTATGATGACGTACCTCCTTTTGGCGGTCTGAAAGAAGGTGTGCGCAACATCTATGGTGATACCCCTTTTCCGCTCCTCCTCGAGGTGGTCCATCACGTAGGCGAACTCAACACTTCCACCCTCTCCACCGGAGGCCGCCTTTATCTCTTCGTACTTCTCAGGGGCCAGGGAGCCGGTGTCGTAAAGGAGCCTTCCAACAAGCGTACTCTTTCCGTGGTCCACATGGCCCACGATGACGATATGTAATGATCTCTCTTCCATAATGGCTTCCCCCTCTTACATGTAGCCGAGTGAACGGAGCTTCTGCATGGTATAGGCGTCTTCCTTGTCCTGCGCCCTGCCCGCACGCTCGGAGGTCTTGGTGGTCGTAAGCTCCTCAATGATGTCATCCACCGTCCGGGCCCGGGACTCAATCGGGCTGCAGCACGGCTGGCAACCGATGCTCCTGTACCTCTTGCCTTCCTTACTGGAATACAGCTCTATAATGGGGATCTCTTCCCGTTTAACGTAATTCCACACGTCGAGCTCCGTCATATGCAGTATGGGATGTATGCGGTAGTGATCCTCTTCATGCGTCGTTGACTTGTAGTTGTCCCACAACTCGGCGGGTTGATCCTCGTAGTTCCACTTGAAGTCCCCGTCCCTCGGGGAAAAGACCCTCTCCTTGGCCCGTATGCCGTGCTCGTCCCTGCGTATCCCCAGAAGAATCGCCTTGAAGCCGTGTCTGGCGATGGCCGCCTTCAAGGCATTGGTCTTGAGCTCGGTACAGCACTCGAGCTTGGAGCCCTTGTCCGGCCCCATACCGCTTCTGATCTTCTCCTCGTTACGTGCGACTATGAGGTCAAGCCCCCACTCCTTTGCGTACCTGTCCCGGTAGCGGTATATCTCTGGGAACTTGTAACCGGTGTCGATGTGCAGGACCGGAAAGGGTATCTTGCCGAAAAAGGCCTTCCTGCAGTGCCAGAGCAATGTAGTGGAGTCCTTGCCTATCGACCAGAGCACCGCTATGTTGCGGAATCTGTAATAGGCCTCCCGTATGATGAATATGCTCTTGTTTTCCAGTGCGGTCAGGTGATCCATAAGCTCTCCTTGTTTTATCCGGCGGTTGTCGGCGGTTAAGTGGTCAGGTGATCCAGTATCAATCCAGCAAGGTCCTCTATGTGAAGCCCGTCCCCTGCCTCTAAACCTTTGGACATGATACAGTGGGCATCGTTCTGTGTATGCATGCCCTTGAAGACCCCCTTGCTGAATACCCTATCCTGCTGCAGGCCGGCCTTCAGGTCAAAGCCTTCGTGTGCGAGCGCAACGAGGTCCGGTCCGTCTCCGGCGTGCGGGCCGCTGTACAGTTCGCTACCCTCATAGAGGGCCCTTATCACGGGTGTGCCGTCCGGCGCGTTGATGGACAGGAGCCTCTCCTTGAGCTCTTCTACAACGGCTGTCCGGTCGGCCTCACTGACGGAACCGCGCGGGTACCTGCATTCGAGGTTGATGTAAATCCTCGAAGGGTCCATTGCAAAGGCCCTTGTTCCAGTATCTATCATGTCGAAGTAGCGGCGTGTTACGTCCTTTTTAAGAAAACCTTCTTTCGAAAGATAGGCGTTTACATTGACCGTCTGTTCAACCACCGAAAAACCATGGTCGGACATCGTCAGAAAGAGCCCCTCCCCGCGGGTCAGCTCCATGAAACGATTGAAAAGTTTGCCGATGATCTCGTCGATCTTCCTGTAGAAGGAGATGAATGTACCGTGCAATGGATGGGCAGCATCACGCGCACCGTCGAAGAAGAAGTGATGCAGCCGGTCGGTCTCGGTGATCACACCGATAAATAGGTCCCACTCCTCGTTCTCGAAGAAGTACTCGAAGGCCTTCCGGCGCTTTTCCAGCGCCATAAAGAGCTCTTCGATGAATCCATCACGGTCTTCGACGGCCCTGGCCGAATCCACATCCGGAACATAACCTATGGACATGAGGTAGTCGTAACACGAATCCGGGTATGTACCCTTCCTGAGATCAGGGCATACAAACCCAGCGGTAAGGACGCCGTTTATGGCTGTTGCAGGGTATGTCTGGGGGATATTTAGCACCACGGACCTCATGGGACTGTCAACGGCTGCCCCAAACCTATCGCACAGCGTGGAACGCTTGCCGCAAGAGGTCCGGCCTATGATCTCCCAGAGTGTGGGTGCCATGATGTCGGCGGAGTTGGGGAAACGCATCTCATAGCTTCCCGGCTCGAGCTCCATGAACCCGTATATACCGTGCTCACCTGGGTTGACCCCTGTCATGAACGACGTCCATGAGGTGGAAGAGACATCCGGGATCGAAGCATCCATCCTGCGGAGTGCGAATCCACAGTCCAGTATCCTTTTTGTCTCCGGAAGATACCCCCTATCCACGTAGTCCTGCAATAGGGTATGCGGCACCCCGTCAAGCCCTATGACAAGGGCCCTGGCGTGCCTTCCGTTAAAAGCTCTTCGAGGCATCTGGTGTTATATAGTTGTTGTTGGAAACGATTGCCGCCGGCCAGGTGTGAACTGCCGACCAATGAAATGCTCCGCACGCCGGACAGCACCCTGCGGAGCCGTCCGGTATCTCTGTATCGCGTGATTGCAGGGACTGGCTTTGTGTCCCGTTCAAAGCGGGAAGCCATCCCTTTTATGGTACGCCCGAGGGATGCGGAACAACCGAAGCCACTCCCTCGGCTTATTGGGTGGAAGGAGGTTACGCAAACCTCTCGGTTACAGACAAATTATAACCTACAGAAAAAAAATGTCAATATCCTTTTTACTTAGAGCCCCAAACCCGGCCTGTGTCGTAATTTTTTCGTACTTTGAGACCGTCATGCCACGACACGGCCGCAAAGGGCTAAAGTTTTGACTACTTGATACCGAAGAACAATATGGGGATAGTTGGCCGTGTCCAATGACTACAGCAATCCATAAACGGACCTAAGGAATGAAAGAAGCAGAGGAAGGATCGTTAGGAAAGAATAAAAGACAATAACGGCCCTAATAATACCAATTGAGACAACGAAGCTAATGAGGCCGACTCTTAAAGGCGCTTGTCCACCTCAAGCGGTAAAAGGAAAACAGGCTATACAATGCGGATAGAATGGAGCGACGACTTATCCACAGGCGTTGATATCATAGACTCCCAGCACAAGGAGCTTATAAAGAGGATAAACATGCTTGTGGAGGCCATGGACAAGGGGCGTGGCAGAGAAGAGGTCTCGAAGATGGTCGGTTTCCTCGGCAGCTACATAACAAACCACTTCAACATGGAAGAGAGGTTGATGAGAAGATACGGTTATCCCGAAAGAAACGCGCATGTGGATGCACACAACGAGTTCATAGACGACTACAAGGCCTTCAAGGATCGGATCGAGGGTAAAGGCGCCTCCTCGGCGCTTGCGACGAGCACGCACAGGTGGCTCCGCTCCTGGCTCATTGATCATATATCCATGACCGACAGGCTCTTCGGGGCCTTTCTAAACGTCAAGGCAGCGGGTTGATCCCCGGCCTTATCACCGTTTATTGATGGGAGGCTTTGGGAGCAGGGCTGAATCTCATCCATAGAGACATCACCTCACCCTGATTCCCATCCTCCCTTCCCTCCGGGGTTGTTGCCTCCCGGCATCAACCTGCGGAAAACTACCGATACCGGCGCGTACAGAACTCTTTATATTTATATACCGGCGGCACAGAGGACCGGGAAAAACAACAAAGGAGGTAGAACCATGCGGTTGGAATGGAATGAAACACTGTCTGTGGGCAACACCATGATCGACAACCAGCACAAGGAGCTCATAAATAGGATAAATGCGCTCGTGGAGGCCATGAGCAAGGGCAAGGGCAAGGAGGAGGTCTCAAAGGTGGTGGATTTCCTCGGCAGCTACATAATAAAACACTTCACCTCCGAGGAGGCGCTCATGCAGAGGTTCAACTATCCCGACGTCGCGGCGCACAAAAGGGAGCATACCGCCTTTGTCGAAGACTTCAAGAAGTTCAAGGCCGAGTTTCAGAAGACGGGCACATCCTCGATGCTCGCGATAAGGGCGCAGAAGTGGCTCAGCACATGGCTCTTCAACCACATATCCAAGGTGGACAGGATGCTCGCCTCGTTCCTTAAAAAGAGCGCCTGAGGGAGGTCAACGTATTATTAGGGATCATGCGGGAAGTAGTGCTCAGACAACAAGGGCGACCACCATATCCATAACGTTCGTACCCGTGGGGCCCGTCCTCAGAAGGTCTCCAAGGTGGTCAAAGAATGTATAGGAGTCGTTCCGCTCAAGATGGTTCATCGGATCGAGCCCCATCGAGAACGCCCTGTCGGCCGTAGAGGCGTCTGCTAACGCACCGGCGGCATCGGTCGGTCCGTCTATGCCGTCCGTGCCTGCGGCGAGGAGTGTAACACCGCTTTGGCCGGCGATCTCGACGGCCGCCGCAAGTGCGAACTCCTGATTTCTGCCGCCCTTCCCCCTGCCTAAGACCTTGACCGTGGTTTCACCTCCTGCGATTATGCACGCCGGTGGACCAAGGGGGTTACCGCTCTTTTTTACCTCCTTGACTATCGACGAAAAGAATGCTGCGGCCCTGCGAGCCGGGCCGCTCATAGTTGAGGTCAGCACGACGGTCCTGTACCCCAGGGAACGCGCCTTAACCTTAGCGGCCTTCAGGGCGTCGAGGTTCGTGGCCACGAACACGTTGTTGACATTGCGCAGGCACGGATCCCCCGGCTTCGGCGTCTCTTCACACGCTCCGGCCTTCCTGAACCTCTCCACCACAGCCCTTGGGGCCCGCTCAAGCAGACCGTACCTCCTCAAGACCCCAAGGCAATCCTCGAAGACCGTAGGGTCCGGCGAGGTAGGCCCCGATGCTATTGTCCCGGGATCATCCCCCACAACGTCCGACATGATCAACGAAAGCAGGTCCGCCGGATACACCCGGCGTGCAAGCAATCCACCCTTTATCCTTGAAAGATGCTTTCGTACCGCGTTTATCTCGTGTATGTCCGCTCCGCTTTTCAGGAGCAGGGCCGTTATCCTCTTAAGATCTCCGAGCCTTATGCCCCTCGCCGGTGCTGCGAGCAGCGCCGAGGCACCTCCGGAGATGAGCGAGATGACAAGGTCCCTTCTGCCGGCACGGTCCGCAACCCTCAGAACCTCTTTGGCACCCCTCACCCCGTTCCCGTCGGGTACCGGGTGGCCCGCCTCCACGACCTTTATCCTGGAGAGTTCAGCGGAGGAGTGTCCGTATGCGGTGACAACCACCCCATCGGTGATCCTCGCCCCGAGGACCGACTCCACGGCCTCGGCCATGGCGCACACGGCCTTGCCGCCTCCAACTACGAAGATCCTTTCGTAACGGTTCAGGTTGTAACGTTTTTTTCCGGCCCTCAGTATGCCGCTCGGGAGGACCTTGAGGTGAGAAAGTACTGACTTGTAGGGAGAGACCGCACGAACTGCGTGAAGGAATATGCTTCTTGCGTCATCCCTTGGGCTTCTGTTCCTACCTGCTCTCGTAACCATTTGTAATCGGCATGCGCCTGTCCTTGCCAAAGGCCCTCGGCGTTATCTTGATGCCCGGAGGTGCCTGGCGCCTTTTGTACTCGCTCCGGTCGACCATGGTAATCACCCTTTTTACAAGCCTCTTGGGGTATCCCATGGCCACTATCTCGTCCAGTGATCTGTCTTCCTCCACGTATGCCTTCAGTATCGGGTCAAGCACCTCGTAGGGAGGCAACGTGTCCTGGTCGGTCTGGTCCGGCCTGAGCTCGGCGCTCGGCGGCTTGACCAGGACCCTTTCCGGGATGAGCGGCCTTCCGGCGCGTGCATTGACATACGACGAAAGCTCGTAGACCATCATCTTCGGGACATCCTTTATAACGGCGAAGCCTCCGGCCATGTCGCCGTAGAGCGTGGCATAGCCCACGCTCATCTCACTCTTGTTGCCGGTGGTCAACACAAGGTGGCCGAACTTGTTGCTTATCGCCATGAGGATATTTCCGCGTATTCTTGCCTGGATGTTCTCCTCGGTGACGTCGGACGGAAGGTCCCTGAAGACGGCCTTAAGGCCGTTGAGATAACTATCGAACACCGAATCTATGGGTATGGTCAAGAACTCTATACCGAGGCTCCGCGCAAGCTCCTCGGCATCCTCCCTGGACTCCCGGGATGAATACACAGACGGCATGAAAACACCCGTTATATTCTTCGGGCCGAGCGCCTCTGTGGCCACGGCCGCCACGAGAGAGGAGTCCACACCGCCGGAAAGGCCTATCACACAGTGCTTGAAGCCGTTTTTCCTCACGTAGTCCCTTGTGCCCAGGACAAGGGCGCTCCACACCTCCTCGAGCCGGTCCATGGTCTTGACCGACGGCCTCCTCGCGATGGGCCTTTTTTTCTTCCCCCTCACCGGGTGCAGCGTGACCTCCCTCACCCCACCGTACTCGGCTTCGAGCATCTCCTTTCTCCTGCGCGTATCGTGAAGCCTCGTCCTGGCGACCCCTTCAAGGTCGAGGTCCACTGTAACCAAATCCTCTGAAAAGGCCTTTGCGCGTACGACCACCCTGCCCTCCTGATCTACAACCATACCGTTGCCGTCAAAGACGAGCTCGTCCTGGCCGCCCACCGCATTGTTGTATGCTATTATCACGTCGTTGTCCATGGCCCTTGTAACGAGCATCTCCTCGCGCAGGCGCACCTTGCCGAAGTAGTAAGGAGAGGCGTTCAGATTCACTATAACCTCTGCTCCGGCGAGGGCCTGGGCCCTCGCCGGCCCCTCGGGGTACCAGATATCCTCGCATATTCCAACCCCTACCGTCACGTCACCAAGAGTGAAGTTCAAGGGGGTTCGGCCTGCCTGAAAGTACCTCTCTTCGTCAAAGACACCGTAATTGGGAAGGAACATCTTGTGGTACACCGCCGCCACACTCCCGCGATGAACAACGGCGGCGGCGTTGTATATCTCCTCTTGCCTGTCCACAAAGCCTATCACAGCGGTTATCCCCAGTATCTTGCGGCTGAGCTTGAGGAGGCAATCCATATTATCCTTTATAAAACGCGGCTTTAAGAGGAGATCTTCCGGTGGGTAACCGGTAAGCGCGAGCTCAGGGAAGACCACCAGATCACAGCCCTGCCTCTCGGCCCTCTCGGTAAACCTCAGTATCTTCTCCGCATTTCTCTGAAGGGCCCCCACCGTAGGATTTATCTGTGCCATGGCCAGTCTTATCGTACGCATGCGAAAAAAGATAACAGAAGGAAGGTACACTGTAAAGAAATAAAATTTTGTATTGACTGCCCGGATCAAATTGTTATAATTACGCGTAGCCATGGCAGGAAAGGCAGATCTTCACACCTCGGAAGGAAGAGGGGGCGCCCCGCAAGGACAACGCTGACCCGCACGTCAAGAGACATCCTGGATACACAACACCTCAGACAGCACCTGTAACAGGGCATCCCTCAGCCAAAAACACTTGCCAGAAACCTCCGGACATCTGTCCGAAAAGACGAGCAACTGACTTTGTCTTTGCTCCAAGAGCGGAAATCTGCTATGCTTGCCGGGCCACATTGTGCTTCAACCTTAAACCGTACATCCTAATGGCCTGCTTAAATCCTTAAAAGGGGCTTTACGATGCCGGAAGAAAAATACATCCTCGTCGTGGACGACGAACCAATTCTGCTTGAGTTTCTGGATCTCTACCTATCTGAGGAAGGTTACAAGGTGGAAAGGGCAAGCAACGGTCTCGAGGCCATAACAATGATCGAGACCAGACATTATCATGCGATCGTGACCGACGTAAAGATGCCCGTAATGGACGGCATAAGCTTCTACAAGAGGCTCGTAGACAACTCGCCGCACCTTGCCAAGAGGGTGATATTCATAAGCGGTTATCTGAGCGGCGACCACGAATCATTTGTAAGGAGCACCGGGTGCGCGCTGCTCTTCAAGCCTTTTCAGATACGCGAACTTTCCAGGACAATTGCAAGCCTGCCTATCGAAGCCCCCAAGACACACACCAGGGAGCAGGTTGCCTCAATCTGATCCGTTCTCCTCGCCAAAACACATCAACAAGACAAGATATGCGGTCCGACGATACCGCTACCGTCTGGGAAGGGCTGTAACAACTTCATTGTCCATGTCAAGGGAGGCGGAAAAAAGCCTCCTTCGGAGTTTATCGCGGCTGGCTGTGGCACAGACAGGTAGAGCAGCGTCGACCGAGACTACAACCCCTTGAGCGACTTGTCGACGGCTTCAAGCGTCCTTTTGATGTCGGCGCCTGTATGCGCCAGGCTTACGAAGGCCGCTTCAAACTGTGACGGCGGCAGGCTGACACCGTGCCTCAGCATCCTCCTGAAGTAGGTCGAAAACCTCTTGAGGTCGCAATCCCTGGCGTCTTGATAGTTCTTAACGGGCCTGTCCGAGAAAAACAGCGTGAACATGCTGCCGGCATTCGCCACCTGACAGGCGACACCCCTTGCTTCGGCTATATCCACAATGCCTTTGCAGAGCCTTTCGGTCGTAGCGGCGAGCTTATCGTAAACACCCTTTCCCTTGAGAAGCTTGAGGGTTTCGATGCCGGCGGTCATTGCAAGTGGATTCCCCGATAGTGTCCCTGCCTGATAGACCGGCCCGGACGGGGCGAGCATCTCCATTATCTCCCTCCTGCCGCCGAAGGCGCCGACCGGGAGACCTCCGCCGATCACCTTTCCAAGGCACGTAAGGTCCGGCTCTATGTTGTACAGGTGCTGGGCCCCGCCGTAACAGAGCCTGAATCCGCTCATGACCTCGTCCATTATCAGAAGTGCCCCGTACTGGCTTGCAAGCACCCTCAACCCCTCGAGAAACCCGGTCTTGGGCGGCACAACGCCCATATTGCCCGGCACACCTTCGACTATGACGCAGGCCACCCCTTCGGGGTCCCCTTCGAATATCTCCCTTACCGAAGAGAGATCATTGTAGACCGCTGTTGACGTATGCTTTGCGGTGTCTTCGGGCACGCCAGGGCTGTCCGGCACCCCCAGGGTCGCCGCACCGCTTCCGGCCTTTACAAGGAGGCTGTCCGCATGGCCGTGGTAACACCCCTCGAACTTTATTATCCTGTTCCTTCCTGTATAGGCCCTGGCAAGCCTTATGGCGCTCATGGTGGCCTCTGTGCCAGAGTTGACAAACCGGACCATCTCCATCGAAGGGAAGGCCTCGCGTACGAGTGCCGCAAGCTCCACCTCGAGCTCGGTTGGAGCGCCATAGCTCGTGCCCCTGTCAACGGCCCTCTTGAGCGCCGCGGTGACCTTTGGTTCGGCGTGCCCGAGTATCATTGGTCCCCACGAGCCTATGTAATCTATGTAAGAGTTGCCGTCTATGTCGTATATCTTGGAGCCCTTGGCCCTTTTTACAAAAAAGGGCTTGCAGCCTACGGCCTTGAACGCCCTCACAGGACTGTTCACCCCGCCGGGGATGAGCCTTGCCGCCTTTTTGAGCATCTGAGCTGATCTGGTCATCGCCATGTGAGCCAACCCCTCTTTTCAAGACGGGCTTTTTACGCCAAGCCCCTTTGGCGAGATGCAGGGACCACGACTGCTGTCCGTGCAACTAAAGATATTTGAACACGATTCTAAAGACTTTAGGACGCATCGCGGGAGCCAACACCGCGGAATCCTGCATAATACTACCCCATCCGCTCAAGCACTGTCAATGCCTAATCGCTCCGAACCTGTCCGTACCTGCGACCGACCTACCCCTTGACGTGACACTATATTCTCACAAAACGCTGCTCCAATCTTGACACAGCTTTTCCAGGCGGCGTAAGACACATATTTTTCAGCACATGTTAAAGGCACCCTGAACCACGACGATATTATTTTTGGGAGCCACGGGCTAAAGGTAACCCTTCTTTCGGATGATACATTAATCAGGACTAAAACACCCCAATACGTCTTTGCGTAAAAACATCCGGGCCTATTTAAACCTGCAACGTATAAAAAGCAGCCTCTACTCGGCAACTCTTCGCTGCCACCTGTCTTTGTATAAAGCTCCCGCATGAGGACAGGTGGGGTGAATTGACCGCATATTCCCATGGAAAAAGGGCCTGGAACAGATGGCGAAGAGTATCTGTTGGCGCTCCCTTACCGGACGCCTTCCGTTAATTGGCTTGAAGGATATGATCGGCGAATCCGAACAAAACATATACAGGAGGGAGTACATGAAAAGTATGGCGAAAAAGATGTACCTTGCTGCACTCCTGGCCGTCGTTTTAGTGGTCATGGCCGCTGGACCGGTGCTTGCGGCAAAGCCGCTGACCCCCGAGTCGCTCGAGGGCGGAACCGTTGTGGACGACCGCCTGGGTAAAGGACAACTATCAGGAGATGAAGGTCTTTGACGCAAGAAAGAAAGCGGAGTACGTCGAGGGGCACATCCCCGGGGCGGTATCCGCGCCTTACAAGGAAAAGAGCAAGAAGGCCAAGGACTTCGACGCATCGAAGGACGGGCTTGACCAGAAGAAGTTCCCGGTTGTATACTGCAACGGACCCAGGTGCTGGAAGTCCTACAAGGCGGCCGTTGTACTCATAAGGGAAGGATACACCAAGGTTTACTGGTATCGTAACAGCGGTTTCCCTGGCTGGAAGTCGCAAGGTTATCCGGTGGAGTAACAACTACCGGCGCATCCTCGGCTGGATGTCGGGCAAACCTTTTTTGGGGGGGCGCATTGAGGTTTCTGGACAGTGTAAAAATCTCGCATAAGGTGCTCTTGGTGGCGGTCTCCGCCCTTGTGGCCTGTATCGCCTTCAGCGCGGCCACTGTGTCACTGGGCAAGGGGCAGATAAGAAACCTTGAAGAGATATACAACAAGAAGGTTATTCCCCTGGACAACCTGAGGAAGGTACAGCTGATATTCAGGGAACTCGAGTACCGCATGGCCGGCGTGTGGCCCTCCTTTTTTTATATCAACCGAAACGCTTTCAGCAGACACCTGGGGGCTGACCTCGACACCAGCCGTCCATCGAACGCACAAAAAGACGCCCTCTTCGGCTGCCACAGAAACTTAATTCCACCGTAACACCGCTGTAACAGCCATGGTGTATCCTGAGGCACATGGACACCGTAGAAAGGATGAGGCGCTTGAACAACACGGCAACAGGGCTCTTCGAGTTCGCCGTAAGGGCCGTGCTGGGCGCCCTGCTCGTGTTGCTGCTTGCAACGATATTCTGGGCAACCGTCAAGACCTTCCTTGAACTCAAATCCCTCTTCAATGACGGCGTGCACGCCGCACTGAGGGTTACCATGGTCAACTCGCTCGCCATACTCGCAATCCTCGAGGTCTTCAAGACCGGGCTCGCTTACCTCTCGGTAGGAAGGGTCAGGGTCACCTACATAATAGACACCGTCATAGTCGTGGTCCTCGGCGAGGTGATGGTCTTTTGGTTCAGAGAGATCGATTACACAAAGATACTCATGGTCATCGGCATCGTATTCTCCCTGATTCTGGCAAGGATACTTACAATACGTTACTCACCCCTGCAGACAAGGACGACAGGAAGGAGGCAACTCATATGACAAACACGGCGCGTCCGCATTACTCCGAAGGAATGGGCAAACTAAAGCGGTGCACGGTCTCCGTAAGCCGCATGGTGCCGGAAAAAGGCCTTCTGTACCAGGGAGGACGACCTGTGCCCGGTCTTTCTTGCCCGCAGCTTGAGGATGGTCGGCAGAAGGCGGTCGGTCACAGGGCCGAACAGGCGGACCGCGTAGAGATCGGGCTTTTTTATAAACGGACGGGTTATAAAGTCCGGACACATGTCCGGGGAACAGTAAAACACCAAGGAGGATGGAAATAAAATGCTGCGATTGAAGAGTCTGAAGGGCAGGTTTTTCGCCGTTCTTGCCGCGGCAGGCCTCTTTGCCGCCTGTACGGTCACAGGCGCCGACGCCGCGGGCATAACCGTCTACAAGGACGGACCCAAGTACGTGAAGATGGGGGGTAGAATCCAGCTCCAGTACCACCAGCAAGACCCCGACACCGGAAGCACAACCGACGAGCTTAAGTTCCGCAGGCTCCGGCCATACATCGAGGGAAGCCTGTACAAGGACTGGACAGGAAAGTTCCAGTGGGACATGGGCGATGCCACCGGTGACAACGAGATAGCCATAAAGGACGCGTACCTCAGGTACTCGGGCTTCAAGAACATGAAGATAACCGTGGGAAACGCCTTCTTCCAGTTCTCCCGCGAGGTGCTCACCTCCTCGAAGTACCAGCAGCTCGTCGAAAGGACCTTCGTCGGCGACCACAACTACGGTACACCAGACAGGCTCGCCGGAGTGCACATCACAGGAAGCCTCGCGGAAAAGAAGGTGACCTACGGCATATCGCTCGCCTCAGGCAGCATAGACCCGGATAAGGACAAGCTCGACTTCGACACCCCCGTGAACAAGTCAAGCGACTTCAACGAGGGCTGGATAGTCGGCGGCCGCGTGGACCTTCATCCCCTCGGGCCCGTCAAGTTCTCACAGGGCGACTTCAAGGGTAACACTAGGGTCGCCATAGGTGTTGCAGCCTTCACATGGAGCAACGACGACGACAACAACACCTATACCAACACCGCAGGCTCGGACACAAGCGGAGGCGCCAAGCCGGATGTCGACAGGATCACCGGCTTCGAGGTAAGCGGGGCCTTCCGTGCAAGGGGGGTATCGATAGATGCTCAGTACAACTCCTTTGACGCCGAAA
>Ga0256830_1000998_pt1 | contig 20704 bp, 14 predicted proteins | sample 128326metaG_FD_190537 | JGI IMG/M metagenome (GOLD analysis project Ga0256830, IMG submission 190537) | Hydrothermal vent microbial communities from Lau Basin, Pacific Ocean - 128-326 | ecosystem: Environmental > Aquatic > Marine > Hydrothermal vents | place: Pacific Ocean: Lau Basin | collected... | reverse complement strand
CGCCCTTTCTGAGCTTGAATACCCAGACCGAGGCGTCGGCACTGGCCTCCCAGCTCTCCGCCAGTTCGGGGATGGGCTGGACTTTCTCGTCGAGCTCCACGAGACAGTTGCCCCACTGGTAGCCGACGGTCTGGGCGTAGGTCGCGGTGTAGGTCGCCGGATCGAGGCTGTCGGTGGCGGCCGCCCCGTCGAGCCCCAGCTTCAGATGCCCGCCGCGTTTCGGCGTCTCCGCCCACGCGCGCCCTAGCAGCCCCGGCGCCAGCGCCGCCGAGGCGCCGAGCAGCGCCGTCGAGCTGAGAAAACGGCGTCGCGGCAGAAGCAGTCCGCCGTGCCCGGATCCCGTTCCCGGTTTTTCGGCCATCGCCCCACTCCCTTCCTGTTGTCCCGCCCCTGCGAGGGGTCGGATGCCGTTGTGGCGGAAGTTTGGCCGACCTGGGCCCGAGGATCAACCGTCGCCTGGAGCGAGCGGACGGACACCAAGGGGCGCGCACATTCCTGCGGAGGGGGCGGGATCCTGCTTGTCGCGACCCGAAATCGGGCTCGCGGGCCGGACCTCCCTGCTCATCCGGCCGGGGCCGGGACGCGGAGGGCGGCGGTGGCGGGACCCGGCTCGAGCGCCGGTTGCAGACCGCGGACGGTGCGACGGAGCTGACGGCGCCGCTCGAGGGGCTCGGGAAAGAAGGGATTGGCACGCAGCTCCTCGAGGATCCCCAGGATCTCGCCGGGCAGGAAGCGGCTCGACCAGTTGTGGCCACGAAGGAGGCGGTCGAGAACGTCGATCCGGACCCAGGCCGGAAGGTCGTCGCCCGCAGGCACGTCGTCGAGCCAGGGCGCGAGGGCCAGGATCGGCTGCGAGGCCGGAAGCCCGTGCTCGATCCGCCGCTGGACGGCGCCGAGCAAGTATCCTGCCCGCTCGATCTCGCCGAGGGCCACGAGCAGGCGATAGACGAGGGCGTGATCGGGATAGACGGGGGCCGCCCCCCCGTTTTCGAGACGGGGGGCGAAGTGGCGGAGGGCGGCCCGGGCACGGGCCAGTCGCTCGGCCGGCGGCACGGCCCCGGGTGCGCGCAGCAGCGCCACCATACTCTCGGCATCCTCCTCCGGCCCGTCCGCGCCGGCGTCCTCGACGAGCAGCCCCCGTTCCGCCAGGGCCGCCGCCGTCTCGGGCTTGAGGGCCAGCAGATTGAGCTGATGGCCGTCGCGGTGGTCGGGCGTCAGCGGCACCAGGAGCCCGAACCGGGGCAGGTAGCGGTAGGGAGCGAAGCCGTGGGCCGCGAGCCGGCGCGAGAGGGTGGCCGCCCGTTCGGCACTGCCCGATATCTCGAACATCACCACCGGCGAGGTTTCGGCGAGGAGCTCGCGCGCACCCTCGAAGACCCGCTCCTCGGCCCCCTCGGCGTCGACCTTGAGGAGCGCGAGCTCGGGCCGTCCCAGTTCCCGCCACACCGTGTCCAGCCGGCGGGTCGGTACCGGAACCCCGTCGTTGGCGATCCGCGCCTCCTCACCGCCCCCGCCCCCCACGAGGAACGTGCGGCCATCCCGCTCGGTCACCGCGACCCGACGCAGGTCGAGTGCGGACAGCCCGCCCCTCGCCGCGGCGGTGGCCATCAGGGATGCCGGATCCTCGCCCGGCTCGAAGGCCACCACGCGACCCGAAGGGCCGACCCGGCGGGCGAGGGGCAGCGCGTAGACGCCGTGGTTGGCACCGACGTCGAAGACCGTGTCGCCGGGCCCGACGATGCGCGGCAGCAAACCCCACTCGTGCTCGAACCAGCGCCCCTGCTCGATGAGGACGTAGGTGGTGACGCGACGGAGGTCGTTGCGCACCGCGACCTCCGTACCGTCCTCGAGGGCCACGAAGAAAACGTCCTGCGCGGCCAGATCGGCGAACGCACGGGGTACGGAGCCCACGGGCGGGCGGGGCGAAAGCGGCATCGGTCACCTTTCCTGCGGCCTCGGCGCGAAGGCTAGGTGGCCAGGGTTAATTTCGGGTGAATCCCGCCCGCTTCGCCTCACGAGCCCGCGCCCAGACAGGGATCCGCCGCCACCTCCCGAAGGAGCCAGGTGCGGAGGGCCGTGATCCGGGGATCGTCGCGATCCTCGACGCGACACACGAGGTACCAGCTTCCCGGCTGACGCACCGTGACGTCGAACAGGCGGACGAGCCGGCCGCTGTCGAGCTCGGCCCGCACCATGAATTCGGCGGCCATGGCCACGCCGCGACCGGCCAGCGCCGCCTCGAAGGCCAGCAGGTAGGTGTCGAAGCTCGGTCCGGGCAGCCCCTCGAGTTCGGGATGGCCGGCGGCCCGCAGCCAGGTCTTCCACTCGTCGCGGGCGGGAGGCACGCGGATCAGGTGAAAGCGCGCGAGGTCCGCCGGTCGGCGGAGGCCGGCGGCCACCAGCTCGGGGCTCGCCACCGGGAAGATGGGCACCCGGAAGAGGGGGGTGTAATGGAGCGCGGGTTCGAGCGGCGGCTTGCGATAGACGAACCCGACGTCGGCGTGCTCGGCGTCGAACTCCCAGCCACGGTAGCTCGTGCTGATGCGCAGCAGGATGTCCGGATGCTCCTCGTGGAAGCGATAGAGCCGCGGCAGCAGCCAGCGCACGGCGACCGTGACGTAGACCTGCAGCGCCAGCTCGCCGCGGCCGCGCACCCGGCGCAGCAGCTCCGTCCCCTGGGCCACGCGATCGAAGGCATCCCGCAGGATCGGGAAATAGAGGGCGCCCTCGCGTGTCAGTTCGACGCCGCGGCCGTGACGCCGGAACAGCGGCGTGCCGAGATGGCGCTCCAGCTCCCGCACCTGGTGACTGATCGCCGAATCGGTGACCGAGAGCTCGCGGGCGGCGAGGCGGAAGCTCAGATGCCGGGCCGCCGCCTCGAAGGCACGCAGGGAGGAGAGCGAGGGAAGGTTGCGGCGTCGCATCGGACCCCCGAACACCACGAAGCCGAAGCGCACTCAAGATCCTACGACCGCGTCGCTTCGAGTTGAACGAAATTCATCCCGGGCGGGAAAAAGTCTCGTTTGAACCACGTCCACCTCGCTGCCACCTTCGGACCGTCCCGCGGACGGAGAGGCGGCCATGACACGGGCGACGATGGTGCGGCGGCGCGGGGGCCGGGCGGCCCGGCGTGCGGAACGGGCGAGCCCACCGGCGCAGCCGCCGGTCCGCGCCGGTCTCGAAGGCGGCCGCTACGCGCCGCTTTCGGAAGGCGAGCTGCGGGCCATCCACGAGGCCGCCCTCGACATCCTGGAAACCGTCGGGCTGGCCGATCCGATCCCCTCCTGTGTCGCCGCCTGCACCGCCCGCGGCGCGCGCCTCGACGAACGGGGCCGGCTGTGCTTCCCGCGCGGGCTGGTGGAAGACGTCATCGCCGCCGCGGCGCGCGATTTCGCGCTGTGCGGCCGGGATCCCGAACTGGACGTGCACCCCCGGGGGCGGCGCGTGCACTTCGGCACCGCCGGCGCCGCCGTCCACATCGTCGACGCGCGGAGCGGCCGCTACCGCGATTCGACCCTGGCCGATCTCTACGATGCGGCGCGCATCGTCGATCGCCTCGAACACCTCCATCTCTTCCAGCGCCCTCTCGTCTGCCGGGACATCGCGGATCCCTTCGAGATGGAGCTGAACACCCTCTACGCCTGCCTCGCCGGCACCCGAAAGCACGTGGGCGTGAGCTTCGGCCATCCCCGCCAGCTCGCGGCGGCCCGCGAGATGCTCTACCTGCTGGCCGGCTCCGAGGATGCCTTTCGCGCGCGGCCGTTCGCGAGCCTTTCCTGCTGTTTCGTAGTGCCGCCACTTAAGTTCGCCGCCGACGCCTGCCGGGTGCTGGAGGCGGCGGCGCGGGCGGGCATGCCCGTTCTCCTCCTGGCCGCCGGCCAGGCCGGAGCCACGAGCCCGGCGGCGCTCGCCGGAGCGGTGGCGCAGGCGGTGGCGGAGGTGCTGGCCGGGCTCGTCTATCTCCACGCCGTCGTCCCCGGTGCGCCGGCGATCCTCGGTCCCTGGCCGTTCGTCTCGGACCTGCGCACCGGCGCCATGTCCGGCGGCAGCGGCGAGCAGGCCCTGCTGATGGCCGCCTGCGCCCAGATGGGCCGCTTCTACGACCTCCCCACCGGGGTCGCCTCGGGCATGACCGACAGCAAGCTCTGCGATCAGCAGGCGGGCTACGAGATCGGCATCAACCACGCGCTGGTGGCCAACGCCGGCGCCAACATCCTCTACGAGGCGGCCGGCATGCGGGCGAGCCTCCTCGGCTTCTGCCTCGAGGGGCTGGTGATCGACAACGACGCCATCGGCGCGGTGCTGCGCACCCTGAAGGGCATCGAGGTGGGACCGGACAGCCTGTCGGTGGAGGTGGTGCGCGAGGTGTGCGTCTCCGGTCCGGGCCATTATCTGGGTCACGCCCAGACCCTGGATCTGATGGAGACGGCCTATCTCTATCCGGTGGTCGGCGATCGCTCGAGCCCCACGGAATGGATCGAGCGCGGCGCCACCACCGTGGTGGAGCGGGCGATCGGCTTGACCGAGGACATTCTGCGGCGCCACCGGCCGCGTTACATCGAAAGGCGGATCGACGAGGAGATCCGCCGCCGCCTGCCGATCCGCCTGCCACCGGTCGATGCCGGCGGGGAGTGAGCGGAGCCCCGGAACGGGGGTAGGCCGCAAGGGTGAAGAGAAAATGGGGGAGGCCCGTCGATGACCATCCATGCGCGTACCGTGATCGTCGGCGGCGGCATGCTGGGGATCGGCACGCTCTACCATCTGGCCGAGGAGGGCTGGACGGACACCGTTCTCGTCGAGAAGGGGGAGCTCACCTCGGGCTCCACCTGGCACGCCGCCGGTCTGTGCGCCCATTTCGTGGGATCGCCCTCGGTGGCGCGCATCCACGCCTACGGCATCGCCCTCTACCGGCAGCTCGAGGCGGGTCGCCCGGGCGGCATCGGCTGGCACGGCTGCGGCAGCCTCCGGCTGGCGCTGACCGAGGAGGAGGTGGACTGGTTCCGGCGCTTCGCCGGCCAGGCGCGGCATCTCGGCTTCGAGGCCCATCTCGTGGGTCCCGAGGAGATCCGGGCGATCCATCCGCTGCTCGAGACCTTCGACGTACGGCTCGGCTTCTGGACGCCGACCGACGGGCACGTCGATCCCTCGAGCGCCGCCAACGCCCTCGCCGAGGCCGCCCGCGAGAAGGGCGCCCGGATCCTGCGCCGCACCCGGGTGACGGGCATCGAGCCGCGCGCCTCCGGCGAGTGGAGGGTGATCACCGAGGGGGAGGAGATCGTCTGCGAGCACGTCGTCAACGCGGCCGGCTCCTACGCCCGTCAGGTGGCCGCCTGGACCGGCCTCGATCTGCCGATCGTGGACATGCTCCACCAGTATGTGGTGACCGAGCCCGTGGCCGCCGTGGCCGCCCTCGAGCGCGAGCTGCCGGTGGTGCGCGATCCCTGGTGCCATGCGTACCTGCGCCAGGAGCAGCGGGGGCTGCTGGTCGGTCCCTACGAACGCCGGGACGCACGGCCGGTATTCGAGGAGGGGGCGCCCTGGGGCTTCGAGATGGAGCTGTTCCCGCCCGAGCTCGACCGGCTGATGCCCTGGCTCGAGCGGGCCGCAAGGAGACTCCCGGCCTTCGCCGAGGCGGGCATCCGGCGGGTCGTGAGCGGCGCCATCGGTCACACCCCGGACGGCAACTTCCTCCTCGGACCGGCGCCCGGGCTGCGCAACTACTGGCTCGCCACGGGGAGCAGCATCGGCATCGTCCAGGGGCCGGGCGTCGGTCGCTGCCTCGCCCGGATGATGGTCCACGGCGAAGCCGACATCAACGTCCTCGACTTCGATCCGCGACGCTTCGGTCGCTGGGCCGACCGCGCCTATGTACGGGCCAAGGCGATCGAGGAATACGAGCACATGTACGTCTGCCCGCTGCCCGGCGAACAGCGCGAGGCGGGGCGGCCGGTCCGGCGATCGCCCCTCTACGACACCCTCGCGGCGCGCGGCTGCGTCCATGCGGAAGCGGCGGGCTGGGAGCGCCCGCGCTGGTTCGCCCCGCCGGGCCTCGTCGAACATCACGGCTTCCGCCACACCGAGGCCTTCCCCCACGTCGCCGAAGAATGCCGCGCGGTGTGCGAGGCGGTCGGCGTCATGGATTTCACGAGTTTCGCCAAGTTCGAGCTGCGGGGGACGGATGCCGCGCCGCTGCTCGACCGCCTGGTCGCCAACCGGCTCCCGCGGCGCGAGGGCGGCATCGTGCTCGCCCATTTCCTGAATGTGAACGGCCGTATCCTGGGCGAGGTGACGATCACCCGCCTGCCGGGCGACCGCTTCTACCTGTGTTCGGCGGCCGGCGCCGAGCTCCGGGACCTCGATCACCTGCGGATGGCGAAACGGCCCGGCGAACGCGTGGAGATCGCCAATCTCACCGAAGCCCGCGGCCTGCTCGTGGTGGCCGGACCGAAAGCGCGCGAGGTGCTGCAGCCGCTGACCGACGCCTCCCTCGCGGGATCGGACTTCCCCTGGCTCACCGGCCGCGAGATCCGTCTCGCCGGCATTCCCCTGCTGGCCCTTCGGGTCAACTATGTGGGCGAGCTCGGCTGGGAGCTGCACTGCCCGATGGAAAGGCTCGGCGACCTCTACGCGGCGGTGCGCGAAGCCGGCGAGGCACACGGGATCCGGGACTTCGGCGCGCTGGCGGTGGACAGCCTGCGGATGGAGAAGGCCTATCGCGGCTTCGGCACCGAGCTCACCCCCGAGGTGACGATGATCGATGCCGCCATGGAACGCTTCCTCGCGCTCGACAAGGGCCCCTTCCTCGGCCGCGAGGCGAGCCTGCGGGCGCGCGCGGCCGGCCCCCGCATCCGCCTCGCCTATCTCGAGATCGCACCGCGCGATGCCGAGGTGCTGGGCGACGAGCCGGTGTTCGCGGGCGAGCGCCTCGTCGGCGTCACCACCTCGGGGGCGTACGGCCATGTGACCGGCAAATCCCTCGCCTTCGCCTATGTGGAGCCGGCAACGGCGCGGCCGGGCACGGAGCTCGCGGTCGAGATCCTGGGAGAGAGGCGGACCGCCCGGGTACTGGCCGGGCCCGTGCGGGATCCGGAGAACCGCCGGCTGCGGGCCTGAGAGGGCTCGGAGATCTGGCGCCCCCAACGGGACTCGAACCCGTGTTTCAGCCTTGAGAGGGCTGCGTCCTAACCGCTAGACGATGGGGGCGCGGCGCGACAAGAAAAACCGGCCGTGGAGACGGCCTCGGGCGGTATCTAGCGATGCGCCGGCGGGAGATCAAGCCCGATCGCCGCCCTCGCGCAGGAACAGGGCGGCGAGCTCCACCTCGGCCGCGAACAGGAACTGGTCCACGGGGCGCAGTCGCGCGAGCCGCCAGCCGCCGGTCGCCAGGATCGCGGCGTCGCGGGCGAAGCTCGCGGGATCGCAGGAAAGGTAGACGAGGCGCTCCGGGGATGCCGCGGTGGCCAGGCGTTCGACCTGGGCCCGCGCGCCGGCCCGTGGCGGATCGAGGAGGACGAGATCGAAGGCGGCGAGTTCCTCCGCTCCGAGCGGCGTCTTCGCGAGGTCGCGGCGGGCGACGGTGGCGGGGCTGCCCGGGCGGGCACGGAGCGCTTCCTCCACCGCCGCCACCGCTTCCGACGTCACCTCGAACAGGGCGAGGCGCGAGACCCGTCCGGCCAGGGGCAGCGACAGGGCACCGAGCCCCGCGAAGAGATCGGCCACGCGCATGCCCTCCCTCACCTGCTCGCCGAGAAAGGTGCGCAGCGCCGCCTCGCCTTCCGCCGTCGCCTGCAGGAAGGTGCCGGGCGGGAAGGGCACCGGGAACGGCCCGTAGCGCAGCAGCGGCCGCCGCCGCACGACCACGGGCTCGGCCGTCGCCGATCCCGGAAGCCGCAGCGAGAGGCGGGCGAGATCCTGCTCCTCCGCGAAGGCGGCGAGGCGCTCGCGCTCCGCCGGACCGGGCTCTTTCGACCAGTCGAGGAGGAGATCCACACCGCTCCCGAGCCCGGTGAGGAGCGCTTCTCCTCCCGCCCCCGCCGCCGGCAGCCGCGCGAGCAGTGCGGCCAGCGGCGCCAGCAGGGCGACGAGTTCCGCCCGGGCCACGGGACAGCGCGAGACCGGCACCACCGCATGGCTGCGGGATGCGCGAAAGCCGAGCCGGACGTGCCGTCCCTGCCGTCGCCAGGCGAGGCGCAGGCGGCGTCGCGAACCGGGCGGGCTCAGTGCCGGCGGGTCGATGCGGCCGGGCGCCAGCCCGCGGCGCGCGAGGGGCTCCAGGATGCGCGCGATCTTGAAATCGCGGTAGAGGGGACCGGGCAGATGCTGCAACGCGCAGCCGCCGCAGCGACCGAAATGGGGACAGAGGGGTATCGCCCGCTCCGGTCCCTCGAGCCGCTCCAGCGGTTCCGCACGGCGGCCGCCGTGGACCCGCCGCCCGAGGCGCACCCGCCAGCGCTCGCCGGGAAGCGTGTAGGGCAGGAAGAGACGCTCGCCCTCCAGATACGCGATGCCGTCACCTGCGGCACCGAGCCGTTCCACCGTGACGAGGGCCTCGTCCAAGCGCCCTCCGCTCCGCGGTCAGGGGGCCGGCACGAGGCGGAAGAAGGCGGTGCGCCGTCCGCTCGCGGTGTCGACCACCAGGAGATGGACGAGACCCGCCTCGTCCTCGAGCTCGAGGAGGATCGCCTCGCCGCCGAGATCGGCGCGCCGGAGCGTCATCCCGTCGGGCAGGACGATGTCCCTCAGGCTCGCCTCGCGCCGGTCCTCGAAGCCGCTCCGGGACACCAGAAGGGCGATCAGCGTGCCGGTGCCGAGGACCAGGACGATGCCGGAGACCACGACGAAGATCTTGACGAGTCTCAGCCAGTTCTCCACCTCACCCCCATGCCCAGCATGTCCAGGACCGTTTCCCTCGAAGTCGACGAGGCCGGGGACGGCGCGCGCCTCGATCAGTTCCTCGCCGCGCGGCTTCCCGAATACTCCCGCGCCCGCCTGCAGGGGCTGATCCGGGCCGGCCATCTGCATTGCCAGAGGGGGCCGATAGCCGACCCCGCGCGGCGGGTCAAACACGGCGAGCGTTTCGATCTCGAGATCCCGCCGCCACGGCCGGCGACGCCACGCGCCGAGAACCGTGACCTCGAGATCCTGTTCGAGGACGAGCATCTCGTCGTGCTGGTCAAGCCCGCCGGCATGGTGGTCCATCCCGCACCGGGCCACGAGGGCGGCACGCTGGTCAACGCGCTTCTCGCCCACTGCGGCGACAGCCTGTCCGGTATCGGCGGCGTCGCCCGTCCGGGCATCGTCCACCGGCTCGACCGCGAGGTGAGCGGCGTGCTCGTGGTGGCCAAGAACGACCGCGCCCATGTGGGCCTCGCCGGCCAGTTCACCCTGCACAGTGTCGAACGTCTCTACGAGGCGGTGGTCTGGGGATTGCCGGCGGCGATGGAAGAGGTGATCGACCGTCCGATCGGCCGTCATCCGCGGGACCGTAAGCGCATGGCGGTGGTGCCGCACGGCAAGCGGGCGGTCAGCCGCTACCGGGTGGTGGAGGCCGCCGGGACGCGGGCGGCCCGTCTGGAAGTGGGGCTGGAAACCGGCCGCACCCACCAGATTCGGGTCCATCTCTCGAGCCTCGGCCATCCGCTCCTCGGCGACCGGCTCTACCGGCCGCGGCGCCTGCCGCCGCTCGCGCCCGAGCTGCGGCGATGGATCGGCGGCCTCGACCGCATCCTGCTCCATGCCCGCGTGCTCGGTTTCGACCATCCGGTGAGCGGCGAGCGGCTGCGTTTCGAGAGCCCGGCGCCGCCACTCCTGATCGAGGCGCTTGAACGGTTGCGCGACTAATTTATTGTGCATCGCATTCGGTCCCGAAGCGGGACCTCGGCGGGCCGGCAGGTGAGCACCGGCTCTCTGTGATGGGGGGAATTGATGGCGCGTCTTCCGACCGTTCCGGCCGAAAGCAGCGGCCTTGCCCGCTATCTCGAAGAGATCCGGCGCTTCCCCATGCTCGAGCCGGAGGAGGAATACATCCTCGCCAAGCGCTGGAAGGAGCACGGGGACGTGGAGGCGGCGCACAAGCTGGTCACCAGCCATCTGCGGCTCGTCGCCAAGATCGCCATGGGCTACCGCGGCTACGGTCTGCCCATGAACGAGATCATCTCCGAGGGCAACGTGGGGCTGATGCAGGCGGTCAAGCGCTTCGACCCCGATCGCGGCTACCGACTCGCCACCTACGCCATGTGGTGGATCCGCGCCGCCATCCAGGAATACATCCTGCGCTCCTGGTCGCTCGTGAAGATGGGCACCACCGCCGCCCAGAAGAAGCTGTTCTTCAATCTCCGCCGCCTCAAGAGCCGCCTCGACGAGTTCGAGGAGGGCGATCTCAGCCCCGAATCGGTGAAGGAGATCGCCGAGACCCTCGACGTCGCCGAACAGGACGTGATCGAGATGAACCGGCGTCTCGGCGGTCCCGACCACTCGCTCAACGCCATGCTGCGGGCGGACGGCGATTCGGAGTGGCAGGACTGGCTCGTGGACGACAGCGAATCGCAGGAGGAGACGGTGGCCGAGCAGGAGGAGCTCGACTACCGCCGGGCGCTGCTGGCGGACGCCATGGGCGTGCTCAACGATCGCGAGAAGCACATCCTCACCGAACGGCGGCTCAAGGAACCGGCCACCACCCTCGAGGAGCTGTCGGGTCAGTACGGCATCTCGCGCGAGCGGGTCCGGCAGATCGAGGTCCGTGCCTTCGAGAAGCTGCAGAAGGAGATGAAGCGCCTCGAAAAGCAGCGGGCGCTGGAAGCCGCCCGCCAGGCGCCGCCGCTGCCGCCGCCGGGCTGAAATGCGGGAATAGGGAGCCGCCCCGTCACGTCTCGAAGGGTGTCGAAGCCCGAACGGAGCCGCCATGACCGCCGCCCTCCGCAGACGGTCCCTCCTCGCCGCCCTCCCCGCGCTGGCCCTGGCCGCCACCGCGTCCCGCCCGCGGGCGGCTGCGGAGGGTGCCGACATCCTCGCCCTCGGCCATCTCGATCCCGCCGGCGTCACGCTCGTGGACCGGTCCCGGGGCGAGCTCCGGGACCATCTCTCCCTCGGCCACGAACCCGCGCAGCTGCTGATCGACGGGCGGGAGCGCCGCCTCCTCGCCAGCGACTACGACAACGGGCTCACCCTGCTGCCGCTCGCGGACGGGGCGGCACCGCGGTACCTGCCGCTCCCCTTCATGCCGGTGCACATGCAGGCGGCCCCCGGCCGCGATCTGCTGGCGATCAACGGTCTGACCGAGGAGGGGCTGTGGCTCCTCGATCCCGCCCTTCCCGGCGAGGCGAGGCGGATCCGGGGCCTCGTCGAGCCGCACAACTACCGCTTCGATCGGACGGCGCGCCGCCTCTATGTGGCCGACCGCGGCGGCCGGGGCCTCGCCGTGGTGGATCCGGCGCGGGCCGAACGCGTGGCCGAACTCGGCCTCGAGGCCACCGCCCGCATGCCGGCGGAGGCCGTGCCGGACGGCGTGGCGCTGGCCACCCACGGGCGCAGCGCGCTCCTGCTCCACGACGGTGCCGATCGGGCGGCGACCGTCTCGCTCGCGGACGGTCGCAGCCTCGTCGGCCCGGCACTCGGCGGCCAGCCCGATCGCCCGCGAAGCGATCCACGCGGCCGCTTCTTCCTGGTCGAACTCGCGGAAACCGGAGAGGTGCTGCTGCTCGCTCCGGACATGCCCACGGTCCTCGCCCGGTTGCCGCTCGGGGCGACACCGGCGCTCGCGGCCTGGCTCTGGTTCGACCAGATCCTCGCCCTCGCCGCGCCGGGCAGCGACCGGCTGCTGCTCGTCGATCTCGAGAGCATGCGGATGCTCGCCGAACGGCCCCTGCCCGGTCCCGTGACCGAACTCGCCGCTACCGCCGCGGGCGACCGGCTGCTCCTGTTCCTCGACGATCCCCCGCGCATCCTCGCCGTGAGCATGCCGGATCTCGAACTGCGGGAACGCGCGCCGCTTCCGGCGCCGGCGACGCTCGCCGCCACCGCGGGCGGCGCCTCCTTCTGCAGCTAGCGGGGTGCCTCCCGCCAGCGCTCAGCGGCCGACCGCATAGCCCTGCATGAAGCGCGGGTTGGCGCCGGCGCGGATGACCCCGTCCCAGCGCGCGGCCGCCGTCACCCGGCCGAGCGCCCAGTCCTCCTCCAGCACTACCGCATGACCGCGGCGGCGCAGCGTCTCGACGGTAGGGGACGGAAAGCGGCCCTCCATCACGAGGCGCCCCGGACGGCACTCGCGTGGATAGAAGGAGCTCGGGAAATGGTCGCTCTGGAACTCCGGCGCGTCGATCGCCTGTTGCAGGTTCATGCCGAAATGCAGGTGCCGCAGGAAGACGTGCAGCGACCACTGGTCCTGGTAGTCTCCGCCCGGCGTGCCGAACACCATGTAGGGCCGGCCGCCGCGCAGCGCCAGCGAGGGGGTCAGGGTCGTGCGCGGCCGCTTGCCGGGGGCGAGGGACGCGGGCTTGCCCTCCTCCAGCCAGAACATCTGGGCGCGGGTGGAGAGGCCGAAGCCGAGTTCCGGGATGACCGGCGAGCTCTGCAGCCAGCCGCCGCTCGGCGTCGCCGAGACCATGTTGCCGAAACGGTCGATCACGTCGACGTGGCAGGTATCGCCGGCCGTGCGCCCGTCCGCCGCGGTGTCCTCCTCGAAGCGGGCCACCGTCGGCTCGCCGCCACCGAACAGGCCGGCATGCGCGACGTCCTCGGTAGAGGTGGCGACCCGCAGCACCGGCTCGCTGCCGTAGCCCGGGATGCGGCCGGGTCGCAGCTCGAGCGAGGCCTCCCCGCCGACGAGGGTCCGGCGGGCCGCATTGTACTCCTCGGAAAGCAGCGTCTCCATCGGCACCGCCACGAAATCGGGATCGCCGTAGAAGGCCTCGCGATCGGCGAAGGCCAGCTTCGCGCATTCGGTGACGAGATGGACGAACTCGGGATCCTCCGAGGAGAGGGCGTCCAGATCGAAGCCGGCGAGGAGGGCGAGCTGCTGCAGCGCCACCGGTCCCTGCCCCCAGGGGCCGGTCTTGCACAGCGTGTAGCCGCGGTAGTCGTAGGTGAGCGGCGGCTCGACGGTGGCCGACCAGCCGGCCATGTCCTCGGCCGTCAGCAGGCCGCCGTGGCGCTGGCCGCTGGTGTCCATCACCCGCTCGCGGCGGCAGAAGCGGTCGATCGCCTCGGCGACGAAGCCGCGGTACCAGACGTCGCGGGCGGCCTCGATCCGGCTCTCGCGATCGTGGCCGCGGGCGGCCGCCTCCTCGAGGATCCGGCGATAGGTCCCGGCCAGCGCCGGATTGCGGAACAGGCTGCCCGGCGCCGGCACGCCGTCCCGCAGATAGACGGCGGCGGAGGTCGGCCATTCGGTCTCGAACAGCTCCCGCACGCGGGCGATGGTGCGGCAGATCCCGGGCACCAGCGGGTAGCCCTCCCGCGCGTAGGCGATGGCCGGTGCGAGCACCTCGGCGAGCTCCATGGTGCCGTGGTCGCGCAGCATCACCATCCAGGCGTCGAAGGCGCCCGGCACCACCGCCGCGAGCAGCCCCGTTCCGGGAACCAGATCCAGCCCCATGTCGCGAAAGCGCGCGATGGTGGCGGCCGCGGGCGCGGTCCCCTGTCCGCACACGACCTCCACGCGGTCCGCGGCGCGGCTGTAGAGGATGATCGGTACCTCTCCGCCCGGTCCGTTCAGATGCGGCTCCACCACCTGCAGCACGAATCCCGCCGCCACCGCCGCGTCGAAGGCGTTGCCGCCGCGCTCCAGGATGCCCATGCCGGCGGCGGAGGCGAGCCAGTGGGTGGAGGCGACGGCACCGAAGGTGCCCCTGATCTCGGGCCGGGTCGTGAAGGGTTCCATCTGTTCCGCTTTTCTCTCGGGTGGACGAAGATCAGCCCGGGGCCGGGAGGCTCGGGGCGAAGCCGGGAATCGGCCGGGGATCGCCGGCCCGTTCGAAGGCGTGGGCGAGGCGGAGGAGACCGGCCTCGCTCCAGGGCCGGCCGAGAAAGGAGACGCCCACCGGCAGACCGTGCAGGAGACCCGCCGGTACGGTGATCGACGGGTAGCCCGAGATGGCCGCGAGATAGGCGCTCGATCCCAGGCGATGGTCGCCGTTGACCCAGTCGATGCGCCAGGGGGCGCAGGTGGCCGGCAGCAGGATGGCGTCGAGCTCGTGGGCCGCGAAGGCGGCTTCCAGCACGTCGCGGGTGAGGCGCAGACATTCCTCGCGGGCTGCCCGGTAGGCGGGGTTGCCGACCGGCCCCCTGGTCATCGCCCGCCGGAACAGATCCTGGCCGAACCAGCGCAGCACGCGGTCGGCACGGGCCTCGTTGAAGGCGATCACGTCCGCCAGGCAACGCACCTCGACGCCGGAATCGAGACGCCCGAGATAGGCGTCGATATCGGCCCGGAAGTCGGTCAGCAGCACCTCCATCTCGGCGGCGCGGACGCGCTCGGGCGGGGTGAGCTCGATCGGTTCCACCAGCACCGCGCCCGCCCGTTCCGCCCGGCGGGCCGCCTCGTCGAAGATGCGGGCGATGCCCTCGTGATAGGCCGCGAGCGAACGGGCGACACCGATGCGCGCGCCCTCGAGCCCGTGCTCGTCCAGCCCCTCGGTGTAGCTCGCCGGCCGGCGATGGTCGGCCTCCTCGGTGGCCGGATCCTCGGGGTCGGTGCCGGCCAGCACCTCCAGCAGCCGCGCCGCGTCGGCCACCGTGCGGGCCATCGGTCCGGCGGTGTCCTGGCTGCGCGAGACGGGCACGATCCCCCGCCGCGAGACGAGCCCCAGGGTCGGCTTGATGCCGACGATGCCGTTCATGGCCGCCGGGCTGGTGATGGAACCGTCGGTCTCGGTGCCGACGGCGAGGGGGCAGTAGCCGGCGGCGACCGCCACCGCCGAGCCTGAGCTGGACCCGCCCGGCGTGCGGTCGAGGGCATGGGGGTTGCGGGTCTGCCCACCGCGACTGCTCCAGCCGCTGACCGACCGGCTGGCGCGGAAGTTCGCCCATTCGCTGAGGTTGGTCTTGCCGAGGAGCACCGCCCCCGCCTCCCGCAAGCGCTTCACGAGAAAGGCGTCGGCAGCCGCCCGGTGTCCGGCGAGGGCCAGCGATCCGGCGGTGGTCTGCATGCGGTCGCCGGTGTCGATGTTGTCCTTCACCAGCACGGGGACACCGTGGAGGGGGCCGCGGACGCGCCCCGCCGCCCGCTCGGCGTCCCGTTCGGCGGCGATGGTGAGCGCGTCCGGGTTGATCTCGATCACCGCCCGCGTCCGCTCGTCCCGGGCCCGGATCGCCGCCAGCAGATGGCCCACGAACACGGTGGCGGAAAGGGTACAGCCCTGCACCAGCACGGCGATGTCGCGCAGGCAGAGGAGGGAGAGGTCGGGGAGGTTCATCTCAGCGCTCCGCCACTTCCCGCACGTCGAGGAAATCCCTCAGTGCGTCACCGATGAAGTTGATGGCGAGCACGGTAAGCATGATGGCGAGGCCGGGAAAGATGCCGAGCCACCAGGCGCGGGAGATGAAGCTCCGGGCGTCGGCGAGGATGAGCCCCCAGGTGGGGGTGTCCGCCTCCACCCCGAGACCGAGGAAGGAGAGGCTCGCCTCGCCGAGGATGGCGTAGGAAACGCTCACCGTGGCCTGGACGATGATCGGGGCGGTGGCGTTGGGGAGCACGTGGCGCCAGATGATGCGGTGGGTGGGCACGCCCACGGTGCGGGCGGCGGCGATGTACTGTTCCTCCTTGATGGTCAGCACCATGGAGCGGGCGACACGGGCGAAGTCGTCGACGAAGGCCAGGGAGATGGCGACGATGATGTTCAGGAGCCCGGTGCCGAAGACGGCCACCAGATAGACGGCGATGATGAAGTTCGGAAACGCCCACTGGAGATCGATGTAGCGCATGATGATGTTGTCGATCCAGCCGCCGAAGTAGCCCGCGACCAGACCGAGGGCGACGCCGATCACCAGCGCGATGGCCACCGTGGAGACGCCGACGAAGAGCGAGATGCGGGTGCCGACGACGATCCGGCTCAGGAGATCGCGGCCGAGATCGTCGGTGCCGAGCGGATGCGCGAGCGAGGGCGGGGCCATCATCTCGAACAGCATGTCGTTGGGATCGTAGGGCGAAAGGAACGGCCCGAAGATCGCTGCCAGCACGAACACGGAAAGCACGACGACGCCCGCCAGGGCCTTCTTGTCGCGCAGCAGGACGGCGCGGAACTGGCGCCAGCCGGCGCGCCGGGGCGGCAGCCGGTCCCGTTCCTCGGGCAGGGCGGGTGCGGCCATCACTCGTACCGGATGCGGGGGTCGATCACCGCGTAGAGGAGATCGACCAGGAGGTTGGAGAAGACGAAGATGGCGGAGACCACGAGAATGGCCCCCTGCACCACCGGATAGTCGCGGTTGAGGATGCCCTGGATGAGCACCCGGCCGAGCCCCTTGATGGCGAACACGTTCTCCACCACCACGGCACCCGCCATCAGCAGGGCGAAGGCGATGCCGATCACCGTCACCACCGGCACGAGGGCGTTGGGAAAGGCGTGACGGAAGATGACGAGCGCCCGCGGCAGCCCCTTGGCCCGCGCCACCCGCACATAGTCGGTGCGCAGCACCTCCAGCATGGCGGAGCGGATCATGCGGGCGATGATCGCCGAAAAGGCGGTACCCACCGCCACCGCCGGCAGGATGAGATGGGACAGCCAGGGCCAGAAGCCCTCCGAGAGGGGCGCGTAGCCGATCGCCGGCAGCCACTGGAGATTGGCGGCGAAGACGATGATCAGCAGGATGCCGACCCAGAAATCGGGCATGCTCAGCCCGAGAAAGGCGAACAGGGTGACGGCGTGATCGGCGGCGCTGTTCCGCCGGGTGGCGGCGATCAGCCCCGCCGGCACGGCGATCGCCACGGCGATCAGGAAGGCGAGACCGGCCAGCGAAAGGGTGCGCGGCAGGGCCTCGAGGATGATCTGCGCGACCGGCACGCGGCTGCCGTAGATCGAATTGCCGAGATCGCCCTGGAGGACGGCCCAGAACCATTTCGCGTACTGCACCCAGATCGGCTGGTCGAGGCCGAGCTTGCGGCGAAGGGCCTCCACCGCCTCGGCGTCGCCGGCGTCGAACAGCATGGCGCCGATGGGATCGCCGGGGACGATGCGCAGCATGAAGAAGACGAGGGTGGCCACGGCCCACATGACGACCAGCGCGCCCAGGGTACGTCGCAGCAGGTAACGGGACATGCGCGGCGGCTCCTCCGGGAGGCGCGGGGCGGCCGGCCGGCCGCCCCGCGCGCGGATCAGGAAACCGTGGTGCGATCGAGATCGACGAGACCCGGGATCCGGCTCTCGTCCGGGAAGTTGACGCTCTTGTGGCGCACCAGCACGTCCGCCGGATGGAACAGGAAGGCGCAGGCCACCTTGTCGGAGGTGATCTGGTTGGCCCGCCGCACGAGCTCGCGCCGCTTCTCGAGATCGGCGGTGGCGCTCTGCTCCTCGGTCAGCGCATCCACTTCCTTGGAGGAGAAGAACCCGAAGGGGTACTTCTCCTTGTCGCGCCGCCGGCCGTTGAACTTGGAGGTGGTGGTCATCCAGTCCACCAGCGCATCGTCGGGGTCGTAGTCACCGCCCGAGCCGAGCCGCACGAGATCCCAGTTCATGGTGTCGAAATCGTCGATCAGAACCGGGAAGTCCTTGGTCTGGAGCTCGATCTCGATGCCCAGGTTGCGCTTGAGCATGTTGGCGACGACGGTGCCCTCGCGGCGCGCGGCGGGGGTCACCAGGAGGCGCAGCTTCGGGAAGCCCTCGCCGTTCGGATAGCCCGCCTCGGCGAGCAGCCGCCGGGCCTCCTCGAGATCGAAGCGCTGATTGGAGATCTCCGGCAGCTTGTCGTCGAAATAGTAGGCCATGGCCTCGTTGACGCTGCCGAAGGCGGGGGTGCCGCGGCCGAACTGGGCCTGCTTGATGTAGAGCTCGCGGTCGAGGGCCTTGGCGATGGCGAGACGGACCTTGAAGCCCTTCTCCTGCATCAGCTCCTCGAGCGGCTTGTCGAAATCGGTCACCCGCATGGCCTCGTGCCAGGGATTGATCCAGACCGACTGGAAGCCCGGCGCCCGGCCGATGTCGACCACGAGGTCGGGGTTGCCCAGGAAGCGGTCGACGAGCTCGGGCGGCACGGGGTTGCCACCGATGAGCTGGATGTCCCCGGCCTCGAGGGCGGCGGCCAGCGGTTCGGCGTCGATGATGGGCTTGATCACCACCTTGTCGAGCTTGGGCCGCTCGGGATCGTAGTAGTTCGCGAAGCGCTCCAGCACGACCCCCTGGCCAAGCTCGTGGAAGGTGACGCGGAAGGGGCCGGTGCCGACCGGCTCGAGACCGTACTGGGCGGGCCCCATGGCCTCCAGCGCGCCGCGGCTGACGATGGTCATGGCCCGCCCCGAGGCCCGCTCCAGGGTCTTGACCAGGAAGGAGGCCTGGGCACGCGCCAGCACGAACTTGACCGTGTGGTCGTCGAGCTTCTCGACGCTCTGGACGTTGGCCAGCACGCGGCTGTGGATCGACTTCTCGGGATCCTTGGAACGGTTGTAGGTGAACAGCACGTCGTCGGCGGTGAAGGGGTCGCCGTTGTGGAAGGTCACCCCCTTGCGGAGGCGGAACACCCATTCCCGGCCGTCGGCGGAGACTTCCCAGCTCTCGGCGAGATCGCCCTCCGCCACCAGATCGGCGTTGATGTGGGTGAGGCCGCTCAGGACGTTGGAGGCGATCTGGAACTGGAGCACCTGGTTGATCTGGGCCGGATCGAGGGTGCGGATCTCGCCCACCCCGGCCCAGCCGCAGACGAGGGTGCCTCCCGGATGGCCCGCCGCCTCGGCGCGACGGCTGCCGAGCACGCCCGGCGCCAGTCGCGCCATGCTGAGGGTGCCGGCCGCCGCCAGCAGCCGCAGCACGGTGCGGCGCTCGAGACGGGGACCGCAGAGATCGTGACGGTCGAGGCCGAACAGGGGATCCCGCGGGTCGAAATCGTGGGCCTCCTCGAATTCACGGCGCATCCGTGCGAGCTCGGCCGGGCTCGGTTTCCTGTTCATGTCGCTCTCCCTGTGCTGGTTGATGTCGCGAGACGGGCGGGCGTGGCCGGGGGACCGGCGGCATCGCCGCCTCCGGCCATCACCGTGTCCTCGAGCCGGTGACAGGCGGCCTCGTGGCCGTCGCCGACGGCACGCAGCGCCGGCGGCTCGCGCCGGCATCGGGCGTCGGCGAAGGGGCAGCGGGGATGGAAGACGCAGCCGTCGGGCGGGTCCGCGGGGTTCGGGATCTCGCCGGTGACCGGACGATGGGGGCGCCGGCGCTCGATCTCCGGATCCGGCACCGGCACGGCGCTCAGGAGGGCCTGGGTGTAGGGGTGGCGCGGATCGGCGAACAGGATCTCGCTGTCGGCGATCTCGACGATCCGCCCGAGGTACATCACCGCCACCCGGTGGCTGATGTGGCGGACAACGCTGAGATCGTGGGCGATGAACAGGTAGGTGAGGCCCAGCCGCTCGCGCAGATCCTCCAGAAGACGGATGATCTGGGCCTGGATCGAGACGTCGAGGGCGCTCACCGCCTCGTCGCAGAGGACGAATTCCGGTTCCAGGGCGAGGGCGCGGGCGATGCCGACCCGCTGGCGCTGGCCGCCGCTCATCTCGTGCGGATAGCGATCGACGAGCTGGCCCGGCAGGCCGCAGAGATCGAGCAGCGCCCGCACCCGGCGCAGCCGCTCGCGGCGTTCACGGGCGATGCCGTGCACGAGAAGCGGCTCGCCGACGATCTCCTCCACCGTCATGCGCGGGTTGAGGGAGCTGAAAGGATCCTGGAACACCGCCTGCACGCGGCGCCTAAAGCGCCGTTCGGCGGCCCGGTCGAAGCCGGCGAGATCCGCGCCGTCGAACAGGATGCGGCCGGAGCTGGGCCGCTCGAGCCCGAGCATGCAGCGGCCGATGGTCGACTTGCCGCAGCCGGATTCGCCGACGAGGCCCAGGGTCTCGCCGCGACGGACCACGAGATCGACCCCGTCCACGGCCCGCACGGCACCGATCCGCCGTTTGAAGAGGATGCCGCGCTCGATCGGATAGTGCTTGCGCAGCCCGCACAGCTCGAACAGGGCACCGGCGTCCGTTCCGCTCATGCCGTCGCCTCCGCCCGCAGGCGACGGTATTCGAAGCAGGCGCTGCGATGCCCGGGCTCGATCGGCACCGGATCGGGAACGGCCTCGGCGCAGCGCGGCCGCGCGAGGCGGCACCGGGGCCGAAAGGCGCAGCCCGATGGTAGCGCCGCGGGATCCGGCGGGCTGCCGGGAATGGGCTCGAGCGGAGCGCCGCGCGGGCGGTCGAGACGGGGCACGGAATCCAGAAGGCCCAGGGTGTAGGGATGGGCCGGGCGCCGGTAGAGGGCGACCGCCTCGCCGCTCTCGGCGATGCGCCCGGCGTACATCACGTTCACCCGGTGGGCGTAGCGGGCGACGATGGCGAGATTGTGGGTGATCAGCAGCAGCGCCACGCCGAGCCGTGCGCAGAGGTCCTGCATCACCTCGAGGATCTGGGCCTGGATGGTGACGTCGAGGGCGGTGGTGGGCTCGTCGGCGATCACGAGATCCGGCTCGCAGCAGAGGGCGATGGCGATCATCACCCGCTGCCGCATGCCCCCCGAGAGCTGATGCGGAT
>Ga0256830_1000997_pt1 | contig 20707 bp, 22 predicted proteins | sample 128326metaG_FD_190537 | JGI IMG/M metagenome (GOLD analysis project Ga0256830, IMG submission 190537) | Hydrothermal vent microbial communities from Lau Basin, Pacific Ocean - 128-326 | ecosystem: Environmental > Aquatic > Marine > Hydrothermal vents | place: Pacific Ocean: Lau Basin | collected... | reverse complement strand
GTGGACTCGCCGGGATTTGAACCCGGGGCCTCCGCATTGCGAATGCGGCGCTCTGCCTCTGAGCTACGAGCCCTTCATTTTGAGAAAGGAGTTTTGGTTAATATACATTATGGATGCCCAATTTACTGTTGTTTTTTGAGGCTGGACAGATTGAAAGACGCAACCGTTCTCTGAACAAATTCAGATGACCGAGGTTATGATTCTGGAACTGAGAACCTCATGTTAAAACCCTGACTATCAGAATGCTTATCTCAAAAAACAGAATCATTGGCAGGCCAACCATGAGCTGCGTGAAAACATCGGGAGGTGTTATTATCGCACCAACCGTAAAAAAAGCAACATAAAAATGTCTTCTGTAGAATTTGAACACATCAAGGCTTGCTATTTCATTCTTAACCAGAATGTACATGAACAGAGGCATCTGGAATATCACGCCGAATATCGCCAGCATCAGCACAATAAAATTGATGAAATCAGAGAGTGAGTAGAGGGCAAGAACCCCCTGGCTTCTTGCTGACTCGTAAAGAAACTGGAGGAATATTGGAAGCATGAGCTTGTAACCATAAGTAATTCCGAGAACAAAGAGAATTGCAGATACAGTTCCGTAAATTACTGCCTGTGACTTTGAAAGTTCAAAGTTTGAGAGGATCTCTGTTCTGTCTTTAAGGGTTCTGTAAACCAGATAGACAATGTATGGGAGAGCCACAAGAAAACCGATAATCAGCGATATTTTGAGCTTGAGAATCATCCCCTCCAGAGGTGCTCTGTAGATCACCTCTGCTCCCTCAGGAAGCAGGTCAATTTTTATTCTCTCGATTATCAAATTGGAAATTGAGAAAAACGAAACTGACCATGTAACCGCTATTATTATGAAAATTCTGATAAGCTTGACCCTGATTGCCACAAGAATTTCAGCAAGTTCTTTCAGCGTGAAATCAGACATCGGTCATGATTGTTATAAAGGGGTTAATAAGTTTGTGCTGACCTTCAACAAATTTATATCTGCCTCAACTCAATAATTTTTCATGAATGAACTGGATTCGATTTTTGATGAGGTTGAGAGGCATGATCTTGATTCAGCATCCGGAAAGCTGTTTGCGTACATATACGAAACAGGAGACAAAAAGCTTCGTGAAATGGCCCTTGACGCCCTGAAAAGATTCTACAACAAAAACATACTTGACTTTACAGTTTTCAGAAGTGCCATATTCTTTGAGAAGGAAGTTATTGAATTTTGCAAGAGACTGCTCAATGCAGACAGCGGTGCTGCGGGAACATTCACATATGGTGGGACAGAGAGCATTTTGCTTGCTGTTCTGGCTGCAAGAGATAATTTCAGAAAAATTCATGGAAATGAAACTCCTGAGATGGTTGTTCCCTTCACAATACACCCGTCATTTCTGAAGGCAGCCCATTACTTCAATCTCAGGGTCAGAATGGTTGATGTTGATGAGAACATGAAAGCTGATGCTGATGCTGTCAGTTCAGCTGTAAGCAAAAAAACAGCTTTAATCGCTGTTTCAGCTCCAAACTGGCCCTTTGGCACGATAGATCCGGTTAAAGAGGTGGCTGAGATTGCAATGGATAATAACACCCTCTGTCATGTTGATGCCTGTCTTGGAGGTTTCATCCTTCCGTTCTTTGAAAGGCTCGGTGAAAGGGTAGAGAGATTTGACTTCAGTGTTGATGGAGTTACTTCAATTTCCATAGATGCCCACAAATATGGCTATGCTCCAAAAGGCGCATCTGCAGTTATTTTCAGAGATGCTGAGCTTAAAAAGCTGTCAATGTTTGTTGATACCTCAAATCCAGGTTATGTCTTTGTGAATCCTGCAGTTCTTTCATCAAGATCCGTCGGGCCACTTGCATCAGCTTACGCGGTAATAAAATATCTGGGTGAGGATGGATACCTCAATCTCGCGAGAAAGGTTCTTTCAGCCAGAAACAGAATTTATGAAGGGATGAGAGAGCTCGGATTTGAGAGCATCGCAAGTGTGGAGTCGCAGGTTCTTTCACTCTACAATGAAAGCATTGACATCATAGGTTTCATGGAGGGAATGAGAAGGAAAGGCTGGCACTTCCATCTGCAGAAGGGGGTTGAGAAATACAGCATACCTCCAAACATACACCTGACAGTATCCCCCATCCATCATGATGTTGCAGATGAGTTTCTCAGAGACGCAGGAGAGGCTGTGAATGAAAAAGCATCAATAAATCCCGATGAGCTTTTGAAAAGACTTGCAGAAGGAAGACTTGAGGAGCTGATAAAGGAGTTTGAGGCGGGCAGAATAGACTCAAGTCTTGCACCTCTCCTGCTTGAACAGCTTGATGAGAGCATTGCAAATGAAATAGTCAAGGAGATGGTTGTGAGGTGGTACGGCTGAAAAAGCACGTCATTCTGGTTGGTTTCATCCTGATAACCTTTGCATCCCAGGCAGTGTGGGTCACATTCTCTCCAGCAGTCACCCTGGTTGCATCGGATATCGGAGTTAGGGCTGAATACATCGGGTATCTTGCAGTCACGTATCCACTCTTCTTTCTGATACTGACAGTTCCATCAGGCATACTTCTCGACAGGAATTTCAGGTTCTGGCTGTTCTTTGGTGCTTTAATGACCCTGCTTGGAGGTGCAGGAAGGCTGATTGCCTTTTCCAGCTACTACTGGCTTCTTGCATGCCAGCTTTTGGCTGCTGTTGGTCAGCCTTTTTTGCTAAATGGCTTTGTTCCCTTTGCCTCAAGACTCTATGAAGAAAGAAGATCTGTTATCATTTCTGTGCTGAGCCTGTCCATGTATCTCGGTACAGTTTTTGCTCTCCTGACAGGCTACGAGCTTTACAGCTCAGGTGGGATGTTCAGTTTAATTCTGCCATCAGCAATACTCTCACTTATGGGATTTCTGATGTTCATCTCAGGAGTTAAATACCTCAGGTCTGAGGGTGGAGAGATAGGCAGAATAAGCCTTTCAGATGTTGTTGGAAGGAGAGACCTCTGGCTCATAGGCATTATACTTGGTCTTGGTGTTGCAGCATTTGATAACCTCGCAACATGGCTTCAGCCTGCCTTGGAAACAGTCAACCTCGGTGAAATTGCTGGAGATGCTGTTGCCATCTCCATTGTGCTTGGATTGGCAGGAGTGGCATTTATTCCCGGAATTATTGCAGGAAGAAATGGGAGAACAAGATATATGAGGAGCATAGTTCCTTTAATTGCAGTATTCTTTGGTATTCTGATCTTCATACAGTCAAAGATCCTTGTATTTCTGTTTCTCGCGCTATCTGGACTTTTAATGCTTCCAGCATATCCACTTATAATGGACTGGATAGGGAAGTTTCATGAGAAAAATATTCAGGGAAGCGCAACAGGATTTGTAGGGCTTGTAAGCAGGGCAATTTCAGTTTTTCTCATGTTCATGGCTCCATACTTCATCTACAGTGCAAAGGCTTACTTTGCCTTCTTAACTGCGGTTGTGCTCTCTGCGTTTATCTTCACATTGATTCTTCCAGACGATGGGAAAATGGAAAAGATTTACTCATAAACCTTTTCAAATTCTTTGTACCAGTCCATTGCATCTTTTTCATAATCCCTTTCATTTGATGGAAGATCCAGCATCCTGTAGGCTTCATGCTGAATCAGTAACTTCATTATCTCATTGCTTCCTGTCCATATCGGGGCTAAACGCATGTCCCTAAGCATTCTTTCAATCGGGTAAACCTGAGTATAGCCAATCCCCCCAAGAATCTGCATCGCATTGTTGACAATCTCCCAGCCAAAGTCTGTTGCAATCATCTTTGCCTCGCTGACAAGCCTTCTTGGATCCATCTTGCTCTTTCCTTCATCGTATTCATCAACAGCCCTTGCTGCCGTGTAAACCAGAGCTCTCGCAGAATCGAGTTTTGCTATGCTTTCTGCAACCTTAAAGCTGACACCCTGAAACTCCCTTATCTTCCTTCCGAAAGCCTTCCTCTTTGCTGAATATCTCATTGCAGTCTCTATCGCAGCCCTTGCCAGTCCAACAGCTCCAGCTGCAGAGGTGAGCCTTTCAGGAACCATCATTCTGTTAAAAATCACTCTCGCACCATTTACCTCTCCAACCCTGTACTCATCCGGCACTTCAAGATTGTTGAAAGCGATTCTTGCGGTTCCCATGCCTCTAAATCCCATCAGATTGTGCAAATCTTCTATTTCAACCCCCATGTCTCTCTCAACAAGAAATGCTGTCATGGCTTTGTGACCCGGGGCCTTTGGGTCGGTTCTTGCGTAAATTAGATAGAAGTCCGCAACCTTTCCGCCAGCAATGAACCTCTTAACTCCATTGAGAACCCACTTATTCCCCTTCTTCTCAGCCCTCGTTGTTGTTCCAAAGAAGTCGCTCCCTCCCCTTGGCTCAGTAAGCCCTTCAGCAGAGATCTTTTTGCCTTTTATCATTGGCTTTAAAAACTCCTCTCTCTGCCACTCCTGTCCAAAGCTGTAAATTGCCTCACCAACAATGCTCACCATTGAGTAAGCACATCCCAGCCCCATTCCAAGCACTCCAACTTCTTCAACCGCCACACTTTCAGCAAGCCAGCTCAGATCTCTGCCTCCATACTCCTCAGAAAATCTCAGACCGAGCAATCCCCTTTTTCCTGCATCTCTAACAAACTCAAAGGGGTAGTCGATTTCATTTCTGTCCATTTTTCTCAGAAGCTCAGGATTAACAGAGTTCACGAAATCCTTTACCTCGTTTCTGAGCTCAGCTATTTCATCATCCAGAAGAAAGTCATTCTCAATCACAGATTCACCTCCATGAAACTGTTAAGATTCTTGAGAATGTATTCAATTATTTACTTTTCCGTCAGCTTCAAGCTGTGAAACTATTCTCTCAACAATTCGCTTACCTATGAGTCCTTCTGCAGTTTTTCTGTTGTTTAATAAATCTTCTACCGTTTTTATTCCTGCATTGTAGAGCTTTCTTGCCCTCTTTCTTCCAACCCATCTGAGCCTGACAAGTTCGACAAGCTCATCCCTTATTCCAAATCTTATTCTCTCCTCAAGCTTTCCGCACTGTGCTGCCAAAGGATTGCCGTAAAATTCGAGAATTCTTGTTAAAGCATGCATCAGCCATTCTGCCGTTTCAACAATCCTTCTCAAATCTCCGGGAGCGATGCTGTACTTGGAGCATATAACATCCTCATCCCTCTCATTTATCCAGTCGTAGAGCATCAGAGCTGTTTTGAACTCCCTCAGAAACCAGTCGTACTCTGAGGAATAATGGGATGGAAAGTAAGTCAGCTCATCTCTGAAATGCTCAGCTTCCTCCTCAATCCACGTATCGCTTTTTCTGAGGTAGAGATGTTCCATGTCCGGAGTCCTGCACAGAAGATGAAGCACTGCCATATCTGAGAGCTGTGAATATCTGTTAGCGGTTTCCTTGAAGATGAATCCAGAAAGGGGATCTATGTATAGCTTTGACACCATCTTTCCGATTTCTGTTGCTGCATAAACTTCATCTCCATTCACAAATCCCCAGTTGCTCAGCTGGATTACGATTCTCTGTATCTCCCACCTCAGCGTGAATTCATTCTGGTATGCGAAGAAGGTCGATGAGAAGAACTCCTCAATTTCATTCATTGTGTTTGCTATCTCCTCTGAAATTACTGAGAGGGTGTGAAACCTGAGATGGTTCTCTGCCCCAAGCTTTGATGTTATCCTCTCAGGCTCTCCAAGAATGTACCTGTCAATGAAATTCAGCGCTTCAGTCTTTGACTTGCAGAATATAATTGACTCTCCGAAATCATCAAGTCCAGGCCTTCCTGCTCTGCCTGCCATCTGCTTGTACTCTCCAACTCCAATCAGGACGTTCCCCATTCCCGATTCGTACCTTCTCATCCCCCTGATGATGACCCTTCTTGCCGGCAGATTGACTCCTGCCGCTAAGGTTGGAGTTGCGCATACCACCTTTATCCTCCTCTTTCTGAACTCCCTCTCAACAATCTCCCTCTGATTGCTCAGAAGTCCCGCATGGTGAAAGGCTGTACCATTTGCAGCACATCTTGCCAGCTTTTGACTCATTTCACCATCATTCTCAAAAAGAATCTCCTCTGCAATCTCTCCATTGTCATCACAGTATTCTTTTACAACAGATGTCAGTTTTTCTGCCATTGACTCTGCATTTCTCCTGGTTGATTCAAATATCAGAACCTGACCTCCATTTTCCAGCGTGTACTCGACAATTTCCTGGATGCTCCTCCCGCAATCAATCTCCTCAACTCTACTTCCGTTGAGTCTCAGAATCTTCCCCGGATAGAAGGTGCTCTCGTATAGGGGAACGGGTCTCCAGCTGCTTGAAACAAGTTCCGCATCAAGCCACTCTGCAATCTCGTCTGCATTTGGAATTGTTGCGGACAGAGCAATTATTCTAAGGGATGGATTCAGCTTTCTGAGCTTCGCCACAAGTATCTCTATGACCGCCCCTCTCCTTGCAGAATCAAGAAGGTGAACTTCATCAATCACAAGAAGGCTTATTTTCCCTATCCATTCAGCCTGATTTCTCAAAAGCGAATCTGCCTTCTCACTTGTTGTAATTATTATGTCTGCATCTCCAAGCCACTCGTCTTTGCTCTCATAATCTCCTGTTGATATTGTAACCTGAATTCCTATTTCATTCCACTTCATGAACTCCCTGTATTTTTCACTGGCAAGAGCTTTCAGCGGTACGGTGTAGAGACATTTTCCACCCCTTATTATCTCGTAAACCATCGCGAGCTCTGCAATCAGTGTTTTTCCGCTTGCTGTTGGGATTGCTATGACCATGTTTTTTGATGAAAAAAGCCCACTTTCGATTGCCTGAACCTGAGGTGGGTAAAGGCGTCTGATTCCAGCTTTCTGTAAAATTTCAATTCCGTACGTCCCTATGTGATTTCTGAGGTTTTCAATATCCATATTATCAGATGTCATCGGTTTTTCAGAATATAGTAATTTCGCAAAAGGTTTATTATTTATGAACATTTCATTCTGCGTATGGATGCAAGGCATGCGGTCATTGCTCTAATCGTCATCGGGGCAGCTCTTGCTGCTTATGGGTTTTTTTCATCCAGTTCAGGTGGATTTGATGAAAGCAGATGGTACAGCTTTGAAGAGGGAATGAAAATAGCAAAGAAGAATAACAAGAAGGTACTGGTTTTTGTAACCCTCCCAGCATGTGTCTGGTGCGAGAGGATGAAGCAGGAAACATTCAGTGATGGAGAGGTTATGGAAAGGCTTGAAGCCAGATACGTGCCTGTGCTTGTTGATGCATCCATAGATCCTGCTGTAAGTAAAATTGCACCTCTCTTTGGAGGAGATATAAGCACACCAGCCTTCATAATCTACAGTCCAGACGGGGAGCCATTAGATGGATGGGTGGGGTATGTTACAAAGGATGAATTCATGAGAAGGGTTGAAATCTGAAAGCCTAAATCAATAAACTTTTTATTGTCAGGTGCAGATTCGAGTTGTTTATTGCACTCATTTTAGTGGAGGTGGAGTGTTTGAGGAAATACAGGAGGGAGTATCTCAAAATTGCTGAGCTTCCCAGCTTTGTTGAAATAAGCGAAAATGCGAGAAAAAAGGTTGAAAAGGTCATGGAGGGATTCGGACTCACATCTGCTGTTCTTCTTTCCGGAAAAACAAGTTTTGAGGTGGTCGGATCAAAAATATATGACAAGGTCAGTGATAAAATAATAGAGACATTTCACGTTGAAAAGGCAAGAATGGATGAGGTGAGAAAGATAGAGTTTCAGATAGGCTATTCAGACGTGGACTGCGTTATAGGTGTTGGGGGAGGAAAGGTTCTTGATCTCGGAAAGGTTCTTGCCTCGGAGCTGAATGTTGCTTTCATAAGCATTCCCACCGTTGCCTCGCATGATGGCATTGCATCTCCTGTTGCAAGCTTCAAGGAGGAGAACAGACCGGTGTCAATTTCAACAAACCCTCCAACTGCTGTTCTCGCAGACCTTACCATTCTGAGAAAGAGTCCTGTCAGGTATCTCAGATCGGGATACGGTGATCTTATTTCAAATATAACAGCTGTCAAGGACTGGATTCTGGCAAAGGATAAGAGAGATGAGGAGTACAGCGAGGTTGCAGCTTCCATGGCAGTCATGCCGGCAAGCTTGATGCTAACTACAGCAAATCTTGACATAAGCAACCTCAAACACCTTGAAATGCTGATCAGAGGGCTGATTTTAAGCGGTGTGTCAATAAGCCTCATAGGTTCAAGCAGACCTGCAAGTGGAGCCGAGCATAAATTCAGCCACGCAATTGACTATTTGGGGTATGGTAACGCCCTTCACGGAGAACAGGTTGGAATAGGGGCAATCATAATGGAATATCTTCATCAGAAGCATTACGGTGTTGGAGACTGGGAAAAAATAAAGGAGTCCCTTGAGAGAGTTCAGGCTCCAACAACGGCAAAGGAAATCGGACTGAGCAAGGATGAGATATTGGAAGCTCTCATGTTTGCAAAGAAAATAAGAAGGAGGAGATACACGATACTGGAAGATGTCGATCCGGACAGAAAGGAGTTTGAGCTTGTTGTGGAGAAGACAGGAGTTGCTTAGCGTACTGGGATTAAAATTCCTCTCCTCTCTTTCAGCTCACTGCATCTTCCCCTGTATATCTCCACCATCTCAAAACCATTCAAAATGATGAGATAGCACTCTTCACTGTCATCAGGGCGGTAAACTGAGTAGGCTTTGCCAACGCTCTTTCCCCTTTTCTCTCCAAAAACAATCTCCTGTAGTATTTCATTGAAAAAATACCAGTTTTCATCTGCAAGAACCTGAAATGGATATGAAGAAAGGATACTTTTCAGTTCCTGCACAATTTCAGGTTTATGAACCAAACTGCATTTCATGCAGCTCCATATTGCGTTTCCCTTCATCTCGCCTCCAGTTTCATAAATCAGACATGGATAGAATGGACAGAAGCAGAATGAACAGTCCTGCCCTTCAAAATGACATGGATAGTAGCTGCAGTCTCCCTTCTCTATTCCCATCAGCGTTTCAAAGAGCTCTCTCAGAGTCCTTTCCCTGAGGTTCATCTCAGCATCGCCACCATGTCCCCAACGTTTACACCTATGTCCATAGCAACAGGCTCGCATTTTGCCTTCAGCAGAAAGGCAATGTTCCGGTATCTGCCTTCAGAAAGGCATTCATAATTCGCCATTCCCTTGGATATTATCACATCAGCCTGATCCATTCGTTCTCTTGTTATCTCAGGAAGTTCCTCCTCTATTATCCCTATCGCTCCCTCACCGTTTGTCAGAATTTCATCTGCAATTATGTCGATTCCAGCAATTCTTGCATCCTCAACTGTTGCATCGCTCAGAACAGGTTTTGCTCTCACAACAAAGCTCACAAAACCTCCTCTCCTCTTTATCTCCTGAACAAGAAGTCTGTCAAAGATTATCTCTCCTGCATTGTCTGCCAGATAGACCACTCTGCCTTTCGAAAGATGTTCTATCTCCTCTGTGTTGTCTATAACAAGTTTCTTCATGAATTCCTTCTGAAAGTAGTTTTTGAAGTTCGAATCATTAACATTATGGTCCAGAACTCCGTAATCAAAACTGTTTCCTATTATGCTTGCCTTTACCGCGTTTTTAAATCTGTCACCTTTTCTTATCAATTTTTCAACAAAAGGAAGAACTTTCAGGCTTTCCTCGTTGGCTCTTTCCTTCAGAATTCTGTAGGGGTCATCACTTCCAAGCATTTGATAAACGATTCTGTGAACCTTTGTTGAGGCTATGGCGTTTATCTCCCTTTTCCTGAACTCCTGAAGAATCATGTTCATCGAGGTCTGGATTATCCTGTTTATTAATTCCTCATCATCTGTAACAAGCATGCACTCCTGATAAATCCTGTTGAGCAGACATGCTGGACATTTGGCTTTCATTCTCATTGCTCACACATCCAGATTCTTCACCTCGTTTGAGTGCTCCATTATGAAGTTCCTTCTGTCCTCAACATCCTCACCCATGAGGATTGTTATAAGCTCCTCGGCCATGGAAGCATCCTCCACAGTCACTTTAAGAAGGACCCTGTTCTGGGGATTCATTGTTGTTTCCCAGAGCTGTTCCGGATTCATTTCTCCGAGACCCTTGTATCTCTGAACCTCTGCATCTCCAATTCTGTTAAGCAGGTCATCGAGTTCGGCATCTGAATAGGCGTAATAGGTTTTCTTCCCCTTTTTAACCCTGTAGAGTGGGGGCTGGGCGATGTAGAGATGTCCAAATTCAATGAGGGGTTTCATGTATCTGTAAAAGAATGTGAGAAGTAGAGTCCTTATATGGGCACCGTCAACATCCGCATCTGTCATTATTATTATCTTCCCGTATCTCACTCTGTTAACGTCAAATTCCTTTCCCATCCCGGCTCCTATGGCAGAAATTATGGCCTTGACCTCCTCATTCCTGAGAACCTTCATCAAACCTGCCTTTTCAACATTGATAATTTTCCCTCTTATTGGCAGAATTGCCTGAAATTTCCGATCTCTTGCCTGCTTTGCCGATCCTCCAGCTGACTCTCCCTCAACAATAAAAAGCTCCCGTTCTGATGGGTCTCTTGAAGAACAGTCTGCCAGCTTTCCTGGTAAGGTTGCAACCTCACTTTTCCTTTTTACAAGCTCTCTTGCCTTTTTTGCCGCCTCTCTTGCCCTTCTGGTCGTCTGACATTTCTCAATGATTTTATTTGCTGCATCTGGATTCTCTTCTAACCATTCAAGCACTCTCCTGTAGACCGTGCTCTCGACAGCCTTTCTTATCTCGCTGTTGCTCAGCTTTGTCTTCGTCTGTCCTTCAAACTGAGGTTCAGGAAGTTTCACGGAAATTATCGCAGTTAAACCCTCTCTTATGTCCAAACCTGAAAGTGGAGTGTACTTTTTTATGAACTTTCTTCCGTATTCGTTCAGGGCTCTTGTCAGTCCAGCTCTGAATCCAATAACATGCGTCCCTCCTTCATCGTTGTGTATGTTGTTTGCATAGGCCAGAACAACCTCATGATCGGAGTTTGTGAACTGGACTGCCACTTCAATCTCGTTGCTATCGACTTTCTCATGGAAGTAAATTGGATCATGAAGCTTCTGCTTTCCCCTGTTCAGAGATCTTATATAATCGAGAATTCCCCTGTCTGAATGAAAAACATCCCTCTTGTTCTTTCTCTCATCAATCAGCTCTATTGTTACTCCCTTTGTCAGATATGCAAGCTCCTTTAACCTGTGGGCAACAATATCGTACCTGAACTCTGTTGTTTCAAAAATCTCCTCATCTGGCTTGAACCGGACTATTGTGCCTGTATCGACGCTCTCTCCAACAATCTCGAGGGACGTTTTTGGCAGCCCTCTTTCAAATCTCTGAAAGTGGATTTTGCCATTTCTCTTCACATACACCTCCATCCACTCTGACAGAGCATTTACAACAGAGACGCCCACTCCATGCAATCCTCCTGAGACTCTGTAAGCTTTCTTGCTGAACTTTCCACCTGCATGAAGTTTTGTCATTACTATCTCAAGAGCAGATTTACCGAGTGGATGCATCTCTGTCGGAATTCCCCTTCCATTGTCCTCAACGCTTGCACTTCCATCATCATGGAGGATGACCTTTATCCTGGTACAGAATCCTGCAAGTGCCTCATCAATTGAGTTGTCAATCACCTCCCAGAGGAGATGATGAAGCCCTCTAATGCCGATTCCACCTATGTACATTCCCGGTCTTTTTCTAACAGCCTCAAGATCGCTTAGAACTTCAATATGTTCTGCTGAGTACTCCATACCTCCACCCCGGCAACAGCATGGTGAGTTTGGTGAGATTGTTTAAAACGTTAATTGTAGAGGTGATTCAGCCACCCTCATTAAGGAGTATGAATCTGGCGAGATTTTCAGCAAAGACCCTGTTGTCTGCGCTGTCTATGTACTGGTCTGTAAATCCAGCATCATCGCCAACAACAATGACATAACCGCTTTCAAATTTTTTAAAGCTTACAAGACCCATTTCTATGTTGTCAGAAAATTTAATTTCCTCTCTTTTTTCTGCAATTATGGGATCGCTGATCCTGAAGGCACCGTAAAGAATTATCCTCTCCACATTCTCGGTTAGAACGGTATCCCTGACCGGGACACCAACAACCATGTTTTTCTTCAAAGGCTCGCTCTCCACATCAATCCCGAACTCCTGAAGAACAGGCAGATTGGATGGTGGAATGTGTATGAAAATGATCAGAATTCCGCCATTCCTGACGAATTCCACAATCTCTCGTTCATCAACCCTGTGTGCAGGACCAAGTAGAATGTAAGCTTTTGCATTATCAAGATCCTCTATCCCTCCGTTTACGATGTCCACACCGTTTTCTGCAAAAATCTGTCTGAAAATGCTGTACTGTTTGAAAACAGGTTTATGAGCAGTATCAAAAACTGCTCTCGATTTCGATTCCTCTGCGGTGCATCCCAACGTCAACACAGATGAAACGAACAGCACGGTAATGATGATTTTCGAACCATACTCATGTAAATTCATAACTTCATGTCAGGAAATCAGGATATATCTTTTTCGAAATGGATGAGACAGGCACTCAGAAGAAGGATAGCAGCAATAATCACAAAAAAGACCCTGACATCGATAAAATCAGATACCATTCCAGCTCCCAGGGAAAATATTCCGCCAACAAAGAATCCGATTCCCTGAAATACTCCATATGCGGGAGCTCTGAGATTCACGGGAAAATGGTAGGCTACAATTGAATCGAAAAGAGGTATGGTTGCGTACAGCATAACACCAAGAAGGACAACGGTCATGTAGAATATTTTCGCAGAAGGAATCAGTATTATAGGGAAAAGAGAGAGGGCTGCGAAAAATACACAGGCAGCAGCAACTCTGAGAGCTCCAAATTTGTCTCCAAGTACACCTCCGGCAATGTTGGCAAACATGCCCATAAAAGGAAAGAGAGCAACAATTGCTGCAGATGCTGGTTTGGAAAGCCCAACAACGTTAAAGGCATAGAGAGGGATAAATGACATCAGTCCCCAGAAGCTTGCATCTCTCATGAAGTATGATGCAATGAAGGACCTTCTTGCATTCTTTCTGAAAAAACTGAAAAAATCAGATGCAGAAATCTCAGATGCTCTGTCAGAGTGTATGAGCAGCGAATAGAGCAATGCAACCGAAAGTGTAAAAAATGCGAAAAAAAGCAGGAGCCGGTCAAGGGTGTAAAAGATAAGGAAATAAGATACGATTAGCGGAGAGATTATCATTCCAAGACTGCTGGAAAATCCGTGAATGCCAAGATACGTGTTTATCCTGTTTTCAGGGGAGAAATCAACCAGAATTGTTGTTCCGGGTGAGTGGTACGTGCCTGAACCGATTCCGAGAAGAATATGAATCAAAAGGATTGGAATGTAGCTTTCTACACCACTCAGAATCAGCAGGGAGACAAATGCAAGAATCTGACCTGCAACGACCAGCCACTTTTTTGAGTGTCTGAGACCCAGGATACCTGAAATGAGTGTGGATAACGAATATGCTATGAAAAATACTGCAGCAATGAGCTCTGTTTTTGTGTAACTCAGTATCAGCATCGCCTGAAGAGCTGGAAGTATGGCTATAACCAGGTTGATTGTCATGTGGGTGTGCATGTGAGCGAGAGATGACGCCAGTATCAGTCTTGCACCTGACACAGACGAAAAAATTGCCAGTCGTGTTTTAACGTTTCCTGAAAAAATCCGGTTGTTCAGAAACTGTTTTATGGAGGGTGTATCAAAAAAGCCCTGATGGTTGTTTTCAGATTTGTTGAGAATGGAAAGGAGTTGAGAGTTGATGGTGATGAGGCAGTTCGGTATGCAAGAAAACTTTATGAGGAGGGCATGGTACTTCTCTTTGACAACTCAGCTGTGAGGCCTGAGGAGGTTTCGGAAAAGGATGTGATCGAGGTTATGGGTTTTGTCTGTGACTGAGGTGAGATTATGAAAATTGCAGTTGTAGGAGCCGGAAATCTTGGTATGGCACTGATCAGAAACGCCATGAGGAATGCTGAGATAATTGCTGTGAGGAGGAGAAAGGAGAAAACTCAGGAAATGGAGGGTGTGGAGTTTGTCACTGATATAGAGGAGGCAGGTGAGGCAAACATCTTTCTTGTGGCCCTGAAGCCCCGTGTTTTCAGAAGTCATCTGGAAACGATCGGGGATGTTGCAAAGAGCAAACCGGTCATAAGCTTCGTTGCAGGTGTAAGGCTTGAGGAGATACTGAAGCATATTGAAAATCCATTCAGGGCCATGACAAACCTGGGAATAGAGGAGAAAGGTGCCATTGCATGCTATCCTCCTGAAACCGCTGAACATCTCAGATTTCTTGAAGCAGAATTCATATACTGTGAAACTGAAAATGAACTGGATGCCATGACATCCTATCTTGGAAGTTCCCCAGCTCTAATCTCAAAGCTCTTTCATGCCTTTGTTATTTCAGCTCTGCATCAGGGTATAAGCTACGACAATGCTCTGAAGGCAGGAATGCACGCCTTTCAGTCAGCTGCATACCTCTACTCAAAATACGGACTTGAGGAGACCATAAGAAAGATAGCAACTCCCGGAGGCACAACAGCTGAAGGTCTGAGAGAGATTTCGGGGATCGAAAAGGGATTTATGGAATCGCTTATTGCTGCAAGCAGGAGGGTTGATGAACTTTGAACGAGCTTGATCTGCTCAGAAAGTACATCAAGGATGATAAACTGATAAAGCACTGCATAGCCGTATCAGCCGTCATGAGAGGTATTGCAAGAGAGCTGGGGGAAGATGAGGATCTGTGGGCAAGAATTGGGCTTCTGCACGACATAGACTACGAACTTGTTGGAGAAGACATGGAAAGACATGGGGAGGTTGGAGCAGAGATTCTTGAAAAGGAGGGTTACGGTGAGATAGCTGAGACAGTCAGAAGACACAATCACATGAGATACGGGAACTACCGTGAGCCTGTTGAGATAGCTTTGCAAGCTGCCGACAGCGTTTCGGGACTGATAATTGCATGTGCCCTCGTTAAGGGTGGAAAAATTGGAGAGGTGACACCAAAAACGGTAAAAAAGAAATTCAAGGAAAAGAGCTTTGCTGCAGGATGCGACAGGAACAGAATAAAATTAATAGAATCGCTCATGCCCCTTGAAAAACTTTATGAGGTTGGTATCTCAAGCCTGTATGATGTCAGGGATGAACTCGGTCTCAGCTAAGCTTCAGCTAAGCTCTGTATTCGTAGGTAATTCCATTCACTTCTATGGTGTACACGTCCCCTCTAACATCCTTGCTCTTTATTATCGGACTGTCAGAAAGCTGATAAACCTTCTTCAGATCATTAAAGCTATCAAGAAGTATCCTGTCTCCTACCTTTCTTCCGTTCACTACCATTACACCTTTCTCCATATTTCTCTTTCCTCTGGATGAAATCGAATTTCTGTTTATCGCAAGAGCAGGAATGAGTGCAGATAGTGAAAGCCCTGCATAAAGAATCCTTGCGTTGTTAACCTCAATCCCACTGATGTAGTTCTCCCGAACGGTTTCTGAGACCTTTCTGTCCTTCAATGTCTTTTCAGTATTTGAAAAGCTGTAAAGTCCCGATCTCTTCACAAGATTCATGGAGTGCTCGAAGCTCACCTCATCAGACTGTGCCCTGAAATCAAGTCTGACACTTTGCTGAACTCTTGAAATTCCTGTTCCATCCTTTACAGCTTCAAGTCTCCTTTTAAGCTCTGAAGTAATAATCGAAAACTCGATACTTGTGTCTCCATTCACTTCGCCTTTTTCAGAGAAGTATGTTTCATTCCAGAGTACAATACTCTTTTTCCCGTCCTTTACGTAGTATGTAATGCCAATGTTCATCTCGTAATTTCCTGAGAAGCCAGAATCTGCTGTAAAGCTGTAATTCCCGACAATTTCTTTAACTATGGATTCCGGATAGTACTCCATAGAGCCGCTGCTACCATATATCGATTCATTTGTAAAAAGTGCACTGGTTTTAAGGGAACCCGTCATCTCATAACTTTCCGTGACCTGAGTAAATTTTGTTTCAGATGGAATTGAGTAGGCGTAAACTGCAATACCGGCAGAAAGTATTGAAATAATCAGAAGTGTCACTGTGATGAATTTCCTGAACTTGTCATTCATTTCAATCACCCCCATGTACCTCGATCTGTATTTCATTACTTTTTACGGAGCATCCCTTAATCTCAGCACCTTCATTCAAATAATAAATTCCTGAACTCGTAAACTCCTGCTTTCCTGCTGGATTGAGCTTTGTCGCAACAGTTACATCAATGTATTCAACACCACCACCATCAACAACCCATACAAGCTTTGTAGCTCCCATCATTCCATTTCCAGGATGATACAGAGAGTAGTTTCCGTTTGAGGCATTGATGCTGATTATCTCAAACTCTGCTGGAATCGTATCCTTTACCGTTATCTCATCATAAATTCCATAGCTTTCCAGGAGTATTCTGAATGTCCAGAATTCCCTGACTCCGGTCTGAACGCTCTTATTTCCGCTTATCAGAATTTTCTCAAGTTTCATCACAGGATCGCTAATCTCAACTGAACAGCCTTCAATCAGAGCGGAACCGTTTGCCCACAGAGCGGTAATGGTAACAGGAACTGTGAAGTTTCCTGCTCCACCTTTGAAAACTCCATAAACTGTGGCTGTTTCCCCTGATTCAAGATAAATCGGATTGCTGAACTCAATCAGATCGTCAGCAGATGTGAAATAGAAATCTGCACCCTCATTCAGATTGTTTGTAACATTCATCACGGCAAAAGTTTCTCCACTCTTCACCGTAATCACTCCAGCAGGACATTCAAAAGCTATATATGAGGTGCTGTTATCTGATATTCGAAGAAATGCACCCCTCTCCCCATAATATTCTCTGAAATTTCCACTGGAGCCCAGTATCAAAACCAGGCTTATAACAATGGATACCAGAGCAAACATACCTTTCATAGTCTAAACCTCCTTTTTCTAAAAACGATGTATTCCTCTCCAAATCCTGAAAATCTGTAAGCTAATAGCAGAAACGCGGAAAGAAGTGTGATCTGAATCAGCAGTGGCAGGTAAGGGCTGAAGTCAAAGAGCCATCCCGTTACAGATAGCGGTAAAAGCGGGATGTATGCGTAGATCTCAACGCCTTCCGAGTATATCCTGGTCTCTCTTGGGACAGAAACAGAAAAATCCAGTTTGATTTCCTCTCCTGAGTTTAAATACGTCTGGCTTTCAGAGAGCAGATTACCATTTCCTGCCTTTTCCTCAAAAAAGAATATCATTGGATAGTACGCTCTGTTCTGAAAAACCAGACTTTTTTCAAATTCAGAACCTGGAAGGTACCACCCTTCTCTCTGCCCTCCGGCAGCTGTTGAAGCATAGCTGAATGTAATCTCCCCCCATGAAAGCATCGTGGATGCAACAAGGGATGTAATCAGAATTGCAGAGAAAAGTCCGTAAAAAATTCCTGCACTTATTCTCACCTTCTGTTTACTCTTTCTTTTTTTGCTTTCTCCGGTGAACGAAAAAAATCCTAAGGTTATGAGAGCGATGGCAATAAAAATGCTGTTTGAATGCAGCCTGTCAATCAGATTCCCTGCTTTCGGTATCAGTATCGGGTTGCCAAAAGCTGTTATAACCTCTCCTATGACCTTATCCTTTTTTACAGGAGGGTATTTTCCATCGAGCTGATCAGTTGCCAAGTTGTTATCACCCTTGGTGATATAGGCTTCATTTTCTTCAGCAAAGACTCTGTGAACCACATACATCCCACCCATCTCGAAGACAACTATCTTCCCCTCTCCACCTTTTGAGAATGGATTGATGAAAAACAGATCTCCTGAACTTATTGTTGGCTCCATGCTTTCAGAAACAGCGTAGGAAAAAAGCACAGGTCTGTTAAAGGTTATTCCAATTATAGATGACAAGAGGAATATGAATGAAATCACAACTATGAGGTTGCCAAGGAATTCTGAAATTTTCATTTTTGATTCATCCCAAAAAAATAAAAGGGTTAGCTGCAAGCACCTGCAGCTGCACTTATGCTCATCTGTGCCGATTGTGGTCCAAGTCCAAGTCCGTAGCTGTTGAATATCATCCCAACCTGGACTGGTGAGCCATGGTTTACCGTGAACTGTATCTGGGTGCCATATGTGGCACTTTCATTGTATTCTCCCGTAAACAGGAGGAGGTTGTTGCTGTTGCTTGAAATTGTCACGCATATTGGATATGCTGTCTCATTGTTCTCCCAGAGCTCATTGCTCACATTGAACATTTCCTCAAAAACGTATATCGTGTCAGGGCTCAAACCCAGTCCAAAACCAAGTGTTTCATTGTAGTTTGCATTGTTAGAGCTCAGTTCAATTGTCAGCTTCCCGTTGTTGAGATATGCATAGGGCTGGGTTGGGGTCAGATCGATGAACTCATTATCATCTGAAACCACAGCAACTGTGACTGTTCTATCTGCTTCATAATACCTGAAATTCGCTCCTGCACTCATTGCAAGTATCAGACCTGCAATAAGAAGGGTCAATCCGAATAGTTTTCTCATCTTCATTCACCTCTTCAATTCTGTCCGCAATCGCTAAGCTCAGCAGGCTCTGTTCCAGCTCTGTAGGCTTTGACTTTCATCGAGACGTTCCAAATATCTCCAGGGCTATCTCCGTTTGCACTGAGATCCATTCCAATTTTAACAGACTGTCCTGGCTGAACAACAAAGCATACATCATCCCTTGCGCTGTCTGAAGCTGTTGCAGCCTGACCACCGTCTACAGCAAAAACTCCACCTTCATGTCCGTAAAATTCCACATGTGTGTTGTTTGATGTAACTCTCACAACAATCGGGAACTGCTCCCATAGATCATTGCTCACCTCAAATACCTCATCAAAGTTGTACTCGCTTGCAGGGCTGATCCCGTCTCCGTATCCGGGATAGTTGGGGTTGTTTGGTGAGAAGTCAACAACCAGAATCCCGTCATCGCCTATGTAAGCATAGGGCTGTATCGGTGTAAGATCAATGATCTCGGTGTCATCTGTAACTACTGTCCAGTGGACGCTTCTATCAGCGTTGTAGTCGCTGAAGTTTGCACCCACACCGAGAACAATTGCCAGAGTGGCTATCATTCCCAGCAATCCAAATCTAAGTTTGTCCATTTTTTCAACTCCTTTCTTTCTTTGAACCTCACTTGGGTTCTGGGTACTATGTTAATCCCTACTTAATCGCTCATGAAAACCGATCTGAAAGTTTCCAAGAAAATAACAAGATCGGAAAAAAGCTTTGAATTGTTAACAAAAACCATATCCCTCTCTAATCTAACAAAACCTTCTCTTTCAAGTAATGGGATGTGAGTCTGGGATAGGCTCACATAAACGCTTTTACGATACCTGTGACCATTTTTTTGCTTTTTTGCGACGATGTATTCTGCTATCTCTCTGACAGAGCCCTGGCCACCATTTTCAATCAAAAATAGTATCATGAGCATTCTCCGCTCATTACCAAGTATCTCAGATAAATTTGTCATTAACTTTAACATATAAGACATTACATATAGTTATTTGCATAGAATGTATGATATGAATCATTATTATATGATCGTATCCGCACCATATTTATTCAATAGAGTACAGAGATATGAATGTGCTGCTTGGAATCGCCCTTGCAATACTTTCAGCAGTTTTCTGGGGAGTGGGGGGAGTTATCTTTAAGCTTGGATTGAGAGGGGAAAGTGAGCTTTCCGGGAATCTTCTTAGGAGCATTTTTGCCGTACTTTTTCTGTCTCCGGTGATTTTAATAAAAGGAATTGAACCCCTTACTGCTGAACTCGTGGCTCTGGTTATATTTTCAGCTTTTTTCGCCTTTTTTCTTGGAGATTTTCTTTACTTCAGGGCTTTAAAGGAATCAGCTGTCAGCTATGCCTTACCCCTTGCATCCACCTATCCTGTTTATGTTGCCATTCTCGGTCTCATCGTGTATGGATATCCCCTAACGCTGAATGTTGTTCTCGCATCCTTTCTTACAGTTCTTGCTGTTGTCACAATCCCGAAGGAAACAGGGAAATTTACTTTTAAAAGTATTATTGCTGTGTTTGCAGCTCTATCATGGTCCATATCAATGGTCACACTGGACTATCTAACGATTTATCTATCTCCGGTAAGCCTCGCATTTCTCAGACTTGTCATAAATTCTGCAATGATCTACGCTGTTGTAAGGGAGGTAAAAGTATCCAGAAATACACTGATTTTCATGGGATTTCTGGGAGGTTTCATATCTGTTGCCGGAATTCTGTCATTTGTAACCTCCGTTAAACTTATAGGGAGCAACTTAGTAGCTCCGATAACAGCATCCTCCCCTGTAATCGGGAGTCTGGCCGGAAAGGTGCTGCTCAAGGAAAAGCTCAGCTCAAGACATGTACTTGCACTGGTGTTTGTGTTCATTGCAGTGATTGCTATATCCCAGCCCCCTGTGATGATTACTCCCGCCTCTGAGGGATGATGAGAGGTCGCCAATCTGAGGGGGCTAACCTTATAAATCTGCTTTCCTTTTTTGCTCCATGGAATGGTTCGAGGAAGATTATGGTGGTGTTTCTCTGAAAATAAGAATTAAGAGGGTTATTGCAGATTTTCACAGCAAATATCAGAGAATTCAGCTTTTTGAGACATACAGCTTCGGGAAGATGCTCGTTCTTGATG
>Ga0256830_1000996_pt1 | contig 20730 bp, 15 predicted proteins | sample 128326metaG_FD_190537 | JGI IMG/M metagenome (GOLD analysis project Ga0256830, IMG submission 190537) | Hydrothermal vent microbial communities from Lau Basin, Pacific Ocean - 128-326 | ecosystem: Environmental > Aquatic > Marine > Hydrothermal vents | place: Pacific Ocean: Lau Basin | collected... | reverse complement strand
GTTCGGGGAGCCCGGTCGTCAACTCGCCGAGCTCCTCGCCGCGGAGGGGGAGAAGCCCTCGCTCGAGGAGCTGAAACAAATGCTGCAGGGCACGCCGCTGAACCCCTATCTCGTGAACGCGTTCCTGAGGACGACGTGCTCGCCCACGAAGATCCAGGCGGGCCTCAAGGAGAACGTGATCCCCGATCGCTGTGAGTTCGTGCTCGACTTCCGCTACGTGCCCGGCTACTCGCGGGAGCAGATCGAAGACGTGCTGAAAACCATCGCCGACGACCTTGGGGTTGAAGTGGAGATCGAGACGCTGCAGCACCACAAGGCGTCGGAGTCGCCCATGGAGACCGACTTCTACAGGATCATCGAGGAGGCGGTCCGCGAGGAGCTGGGGGCGGAGGCGGTGCCCTATTTGCTTACGGGCGCGACGGACTCCCGCTTCTTCCGCGAGATCGGGGCCGTGGCGTACGGGTTCTACCCGCTCTCGACGAAGATGTCGCTGGCGGAGCGGGCGCAGCTCATCCACAACGACAACGAGCGCATCGACCTCGAGAGCTTGGAGCTAAGCGCGCGCGTGCTCACCAAGGTGGTGATGAGGACGCTGCAGGCTGCAATGTAAATGTAATCGAATGCAGAGGGGTGAACGCCATGGGGGCTCCGCAAGCTCAGAACGAGAAAAAGCAGAAGCTTCACGAGCTGGTGGATCGGTTATCGCCGGAGCAGCTTGAAGTTGCCGAAGCGCTCCTGGAGGGAGTGCTGGCGCGGGGACGAGTCACTTCTCAAGAGGGACAGCTCCTCGTGAAGCTCGGGGGTCTATGGAAGGATAGGGACTTGGACCTCTCAGAGGAGGAGTTCTCCGAGATTCGCAGGGAGCTGTGGGGAGCGCTCGGCGCGGATAGCGATCAAGCAGATGAGCGATGAGCCGCTACGTGACCGATACGCATTCGCTCCTCTGGCACATCGTGGGGAGTCCACGCCTGTCCCCCACAGCACGTACCCTCTTCTCCGAGGCCGACGCCGGAGTTCATCAAATCTTGATTCCCAGCATCGTGCTGATTGAAGCCATCTATCTGGCGGAGAAGAGGCGTATTTCCCCTGCAGCATTAGATCAGCTGTTTCAGTTGCTGGATCTCTCTCCCGCAAACTACCGAGTCGTTCCGCTAGATCTGCCCATTGTGAAGGCGCTGCGGGCGGTGAACCGGGCGAAGATCCCAGAAATGCCGGATCGGATCATCGTTGCCACTGCGAAGCACCTAGGAGCGGAGATCATCACGAAGGACGCTGCGATCGCTGCGGCCGGTCTTGTGCCCACCGTGTGGTGATTCGGTGAAGGCCCATGTATACACGATCCGCGGAAGTCTACGACGCCATCTACGACTCGATCGGCAAGGACTACGCCCAAGAGGCCGAGAAGCTCCACAAGTTCATTCAAGGACACAAACGATCTCCCGGAAATCGGCTGCTGGACGCCGCCTGCGGCACGGGGCGGCATCTGGAGCATCTGAGGAAGTGGTACGACGTGGAGGGGCTCGACCTCAGTCCAGAGATGCTGGAAGTGGCCCGCCGACGGCTGCCCAACGTGCCCCTCCACCGCGACGATCTGCTCCGCTTTCGCTTGGAGCGCCGCTTCGACGCGATCACGTGCCTGTTCGGTTCGATCGCGTACGTCAAGACCTTCGAGAACCTCCGAAGGGCCGTCGCCAACATGGCGGAGCACCTCGTGCCGGGCGGCGTTCTCGTCATCGAGCCCTTCCTCCGCCCCGAGGATTTTCGGTCCCAGTACCTCCACGCCAACTTCGTCGACCGGCCCGATCTCAAAGTTGCCCGAATGAACGTGAGCGCGCGGGAGGGGAACGTCTTTATCGCAAACTTTCACTTCCTCGTCGGGACCCCGGAGGGCATCGAATACTTCACGGAGCACCATGAGCTGGGGATGTTTACGGACGAGGAGTATCGGGACGCCTTGCGCTCGGCTCAGTTGGAAGTCTTCCACGATCCCGAGGGCCCGATGGGGCGGGGGCTCTTCCTCGGGCGGAAGCCTTTGCCATGAGGACGGAAAAGCCCCCGCGGGCCCTGGTAATCGCGGCCTTTGCCGCCGTGTACCTCATCTGGGGCTCCACGTATCTGGCGATCCGCTTCAGCGTCGAGACCCTCCCGCCGCTTCTGAGCTCCGGGGCTCGCTGGTTGATCGCAGGCGGGCTCCTCTACGCCTGGGTCCGCCTGCGGGGGACGCCCGCACCTTCTCTCAAGCAGTGGCTTCCCACAGCGATCGTGGGCGCGCTGGTGCTGGTGGGCGGCAACGGCGGGGTGGTCTGGGCCGAGCAGTTCGTGCCCTCGGGGCTGGCGGCGCTGCTGGTCGCGACCGTGCCGCTGTGGATGGCCCTGCTGCAGTGGGCCGGACGCGGAGGCGCGCGCCCCACCGGGCGCCTCGCCTTAGGGTTGCTGATGGGCTTCGGCGGCGTGGGGCTTTTGGTGAGCCCGGCGGATCTCGTCGGCGGCGGGCGGGTGGAGCCCCTGGGGGCTGCTGTGCTCTTGTTCGCCTCGTTCTCCTGGGCGCTGGGGTCGCTCTACTCCCGCAACGCGCGGCTGCCTCGGGCGCCCTTGCTGGCGACGGCGATGCAGATGCTCTCCGGCGGGTTCTTTCAGGCGCTGATCGGCCTGGGGATGGGGGAACTTTCGCGGTTTGATCCGTCAAGCGTGGCCCCTAGATCTGTCGTAGCGCTGGGGTATCTCATCGTCTTCGGGTCGCTGGTGGGCTTTTCGGCGTACATCTGGCTCTTGCGCGTGAGCACCCCCGCCCTGGTCTCGACCTACGCGTACGTCAACCCCGTGATCGCGGTCCTCTTGGGCTGGGCGCTCGCGGGCGAGCCCCTGACGCTTCGGGTCATCGTGGCAGCGGGGATCATCCTGGCGGCGGTGATGCTCATCGGCTCGCATCGGGCTCCCAAGACCGCGTCGGGAGCCCCTACGGATACGGACACGGAGCGCGTTCGCTCCGAGGAGCTCCCGGTCCAGCCCTGATCCCCCCGATCGTTGCGTCACTCCGAGTCCGTAGCGGCCAGCCGGCTCAGGGTGCTCCGGCCCGTCTCCCCGAACTGGAGCGTGTAGAGCGCGTGGTAGAGGCCCCTTCGCTCTAATAACTCCTCGTGCGTCCCCTGCTCCACCAATCGGCCCTTGTGCAGCACCAGAATCTTGTCGCAGTGACGGATGGTGCTCAAACGGTGGGCAATGACGATCGCCGTCCGCCCCGACAGCAGGCGGTCGATGGACTGCTGGATCAAGCTCTCGGTGCGGGAGTCGATGTTGGCCGTGGCCTCGTCTAAGATGAGAATCTTGGGATCAAAGGCCACCGCGCGGGCGAAGGCCAGAAGCTGCCGCTGACCCACGCTTAAGGTGGCCCCTCGCTCCTTGACCTCGGTGTCGTACCCCTGGGGCAGCTCTTGGATGAACGCGTCGGCCTGGACGTAGCGGGCGGCTTCTACGGCTTTCTCGCGGGAGATGTGCTCGGCGTGCAGCCGGATGTTCCCCAGCACGTCCCCGGAGAACAGAAAGACGTCCTGCAGCACGACAGCGATCTGAGAGCGCAGGAATTGCAAATCCAGCTCGCGGATGTCCACCCCGTCCAGCAAGATGGCCCCGCGCTGGATCTCGTATAATCGCAGCAAGAGGCTGATAATGGTGGTCTTCCCCGAGCCCGTGGGGCCCACGATCGCCACCCGCTCCCCGGGTTCCACGGTGAACGAGACGCCCTTGAGGATCCAATCTTCCTCCTCCCTAGGGTCGGGCTGATACGAAAACCAGACGTCGCGGAACTCGATTCTCCCCTCCACGCGGGAGAGGGTGCGCCCCTCGTAGTGCTCCTCAGGCTCGTCCAGCAGCAGGAAGATGCGCTCGGAGGAGGCCATCGCCCCCTGCAAAATATTGTATTTTTCCGAGAGGTCGCGGATGGGCTGGAAGAGCATCTCCACGTATTGCAGGAACGCCACCAGCGACCCGAAGGTGAAGACGCCCGCCAGCACGCCGCTCCCGCCGCGCCAGAGGATGAGCGCCGTCGCCAGCGCGCTCACCAAATAGATCAAAGGCTGAAAGACCGCGAAGATCGTGATCTGGCGCATGTGGGCCTGGTACTCCTCCGTGTTGATCTTCTGGAACTCCTCGAAGCTCCTCCGTTCGCGCACGAAAAGCTGGATGATGCACATCCCGGAGATGCTCTCGGCGAGATACGCGTTGAGCTTGGCCAATTTTCTGCGAACGTCTCGGTAAGCGTCGCGCGCCCGCTTGCGGAACTCGAAGGTGATGTAAAAGAGCAGGGGCATCAGGGCCAAAATGATCAGCGCCAGTCGGGCGTTGAGCCGGAACATCACCGCGAAGATGCCCACGATGAGAAAGACGTCGCGGAAGGTGTTCACCAGGACGGCGCTGAACATCTCGTTGATCGCCGCCACGTCGTTCGTGGCCCGCGTCACCAGCCGCCCCACGGGGTTCTGGTCGAAGAAGCGCACGGGAAGGCGCATGAGATGGCGAAAGATCTGGGTGCGCATGTCGAACATGACTTTCTGGCCCGTGTACTGTAGAAGATACGTCTGCCCGTACGCCAAGAGCAGCCGTAAAAGCAGCACGCCCCCGTAGGCGGCGGCGACCATCGCCAGGCCCCCCAGCGCTTGGGCGAGGGGGATCGCGGGGACGGCCTCGATGTACGCGTCGATGGCGACCTTGGTGAGGTACGGCAACGACAGCTCCGTGGCCGTGACCAGCAACGAGAGCGTAATGGCTGCGGCGAACAGCCCCTTGTACGGCTTCACATACGTCAGGAGGCGGCGCATGAGCCGGGCGTCGTACGCCTTGCCGAGCTGCTCCTCCTCCCAGTGGTAGCTCACAGCGTTACCTCCTCCTCGGCCCGCTGCAGCTCGTAGAGGTGGGCGTAAATGCCGTCCCGCGCCAGAAGCTCCTCGTGCGTCCCCTGCTCCACGATCCGCCCCCGATCCAAGACGATGATGTGATCGAGGTCTTTCACGGCGGAGATGCGATGAGCGATCACGATGGCCGTCCGCGAGCGGAGCACGTCTCTGAGATTGTGCAGGATCTCTTCCTCCTTTTCGGCGTCGACGGCGGAGAGGGCGTCGTCCAAGATCAAGAGGGTGGGGTCAGCCAGGAGCGCGCGGGCGATCGCCACCCGCTGCCTCTGCCCCCCGGAGAGCGAGACGCCGCGCTCCCCCAACAGGGTATCGAAGCCCTGGGGCATCTCTAAGATCTCGTCGTAGATGCCCGCCCGCCGCGCGGCCTCCTCGATCTCCTCCATGGAGGCATCCGGCCGGGCGAAGGCGATGTTCTCCCGGATGGTCGTGGAGAACAAGAACCCGTCTTGGGGGACGAGCGCGATGCGCTTGCGGAGGCTCTTTAGCTGATAGTCGCGAACGTCCCGCCCGTCGAGCAACAGGGTCCCCGGGGGCGGGTCGAAGACCCGTACGATCAGATGGACGAGGGTGCTCTTCCCCGCGCCCGTAAGGCCGATGATGCCCAGCGTGCGCCCCGGCTCCACGGTGAGGGTGATGTCCTCCAGAGCGGGCGGGGCGTCGGGCTCGTAGCGGAACGTGAGGTTGCGGAACTCGATCCGCCCGGGGCCGTCGAAGGGCACCGCGTTGGGGGCGTCTTTAATCTGCGGCTTCGTAGCGAGGATTTTGTCGATGCGCTCCATGGAGACCGCACCCCGCTGCATCATGTTCACCATCCAGCCGAGCGCCATCATCGGCCAGGTGAGCAGGGCGAGATACTGCTGAAACGCGACGAACTCGCCCAGGGTGATCTGCCCCCGCACCACGGCCCGGCCTCCGAAGTACAAGACGATCAGAACGGACAGGCCGCTCATGAAGGCGATCATCGGCTCAAACAGCCCCCAGATGCGTACCAGGTGCATGTTCTTCCGGATGAACAGCTCGTTGGTTTTCGCGAAGTCCGCGGCCATGCCCGCCTCTTGCGCGTACGTCTTGATGACGCGAATGCCCGATAGGGCCTCGCGCACCTTCTCCGTGAGCAGCGCGAACGTCTCCTGGACGGCCTGGAAGCGCTTGTGGATGAGCCGCCCGAAGGCGATCACCAGCACGGTCAAGATGGGCAGGGGGGCGAAGGTGTAGAGGGTTAGCGTAGGGCTAATCGAGATCATGGCGCTGATGGCGAAGGTGGCCATGATCAGAAAGTCCGCAAACGCCAGCACCCCGAAGCCCGTGGCCATCATGACGGCGTCGACGTCGTTGGTGAAGTGGGCCATGAGGTCCCCGGTCTTCGTGTTGTGGAAGAAGCGGGCGTCGAGGGCCAGGATGTGCTCGTAGAGCTCTTTTCGGACGTCGCGGCGGATGCGGCGGGAGGCCCCCAACAGGAAGAAGCGCCACAGGAACCGGAATACGCCCACTACCGCGGCGGCGGCCAGGATGAGCCCGGCAAACGTAAGCAGATCCTGCCCGCGCCCGAGCTTGAGGGCGTCGACGGCGAAGCGGGTGATCTGGGGCACGACGATGAGCCCCAAATCGACCACCAATAGCGAGAGAACCCCCAGCAGCACGCGGACGCGGTATCGCCAGAGGTGACGCAGCAGGCTGCGCATCGTTGCAAGCCCCTCCCCCCACTGCCCCGATGAAGCAACGCATTCTAAAGGGCCGAGGAGGGGCTGTCAAGGGGAAAAGGGCTTCCCCTCGTGCTTTCCTTGCGAAGAGCGCCACTCCGCACCCTGCGGCTCGAGTCGCGGGTCGAAAGCGAGCCCTAGCTCTAGGAGCGAGGGGCCGCTCCCGTGCAGCCGGGGGCCGTGCGGGAGCGGGCGACCGCCGAGATCTCCGCGACGACCTCTGCAACGTCGGGGCGCCCGAAGTAGGCGTCGTCATGCTTCCACAGCAACAGGGCACAGGCGGACGGCTCTTGGGCCAGAAGGGTCCCCCACTCCCGCAGCTGCGGGGGCGGGAGGGAGCCTCCCGCGCTGCCCGCAAGGGCGTTGAGGCTGAGCGCCAAGCCCAGCCCCAGCTCCTCGGCCGCCGTCGTCTGCTCTCGGAGCCAGCGGAGGAGGTCCCCTCGGCGGTCCGCGTATTGCGCCATCGCGAAGTCGAGGGCCTCCCATCGGAAGCCCCGGAGGAACGGCGCGGGAGCCCCGATGCCCACGGGCAGCTTCGGGAAGAGCGCCTTGCTGAGGGCCGCTGCCTGCTCGATCGTCCCGAGGGGCACGGGTCGCCCGCCCCAGTTCGTGGGGTCCTGCGGCTCGTCGAAGAGGACGTGCCCGATGACCGTGCCGTCCTCCACGTAGGGCTCCAGGTCGAGGGACCGAAAGCGCTCCAACCGCTCCCGAAAGCGCTCGAGCGAGAAGGAGCCGTCGGGGTTCTGGAACGCCCTCCGGGATCCCGCTAGGTTGAGGATCAGTTGGGTTCCGGCCGCCCGCGCGGCCTCCAGGGTCTGGCGGGCCGACTCCGGACGCAGCGCCCGAAACGCGCCCGTAAACGGTCCCCCCGCAAAGCGCTCCGTGGGGAGGTGGAACGGCCCAAAGGCAAGCGGGCGCCCCCCTTCCCCTTCGGAGGACTCCCGCTCCTGCCCCGGGGGGCTCCAGCTCAGGGCGAGCCCCAGCCCGCCGAGGGGGACCCCATCGCCTCCCACTCCCACAGCGGCCAGAACGGCCAGGAGCGCCAGCGCGATCCCTGCGTTCCGTCGTCCCATGACGGCTCCCATAATAGCTCAGACGCCAACTCTATTCCCGCCTCCCGGGGTCCGTCAAGGCCCCCTTGGCGCCGACGCCTCCACGGCCAGCTCGAGGAAGACCACCGAGTGGGGCGGGAGCGCGATCTCCCCCACGGGGGAGGCCGCCGGCTCCTCCCGGAGCGCTATGTTCTGGGGGTCCCGCTCGTTGTGGGCCTCGGGCGAGTCGCCCGCAAGCCGCCACAGCCGTCCCTCGCCCACGGAGAGGCCCTCGGTGCGGAGCGCCACCCCCACCGACTCGGTCTCCGCGTTGTTGACGAGCGCGACTCGCAGCGTCCGGCCGTCGGGCGAGAGCGCCGCGGCGGCAGCTAGTAAGGGCACCTCTCGGTCGTAGGCCCGCGCTCCCGGGCCGTCAACCGCGACGGGCAGGAGCCGGGAGCCCGCCCAGCTCCCGAAGCCCTGAAAGACGTAGCCCATCGGGGCCACGCTGTGGTTCGTCTGGCTGCGGATGAGCGAGAGGTTGCCCCCGCCCAGGGCGAACTGGTTCGTGTACCACACGGGCAGCCCGGCCTCTAGACCGGCGTTCAACACCCGCACGAACCACTCCGCGGCGAAGACGGCCCCGCCCAACGTGCGGTTCAGGTGCCAGAAGTCTTCATTTAAAAAGAGGTTCCACTCCGTGACGGCCACCGCGGGCGCGCGGGGGAGCCCCAGCGAGCGGACGTAGGACGCCACCCGCTCGTACACGGCCTTCAGCGTGTCCACCCGGTCGGCCGCGAACTGGCGACGGGCGTTGTAGTCGCCGTAGGCGCGCACGGGGAGGGAGCTGTCGTACTGGTGCCGGACGTAGAAGTCCATCTGCGCGAAGATCTCGCGCATCGTATCGGGATCGGCGATGGGGACCCCGTCGCGGAACGGGAGGACGGCGGCCCCGATCTGGATGGGCACGTTCGAGGGGGCGGCCCGCATCGCCCGCGCGAACGCCAGGAAGCCGTCGTGCCCGTAGGTCGTGTACTCGACGAGCATCACGCCCTTGGGGAGGACCGCCCCGCGGACCCCGTTGCCGAAGCGGAGCACCCCCCTCTCGGCGTCCAGCTCGAAGACCTTCGCGTCGGGCGGCTGCCCGCTCAGGGTTGAAACGGGGAGCCACTCCTCCCAGCGGCCCGCCTCCGCGTCCCGCTGCGTGGGGGCCCAGAAGGCCCGCACGTCGCGGACAGGTGGGAACCTCAAGGTGTACGTCTGGTTCGGCCCACCCGCGGTCTTAAAGGCGTCGCCTTTGGGGCCGTCGGCGTAGAAGCCGCGGCGCTCCTCCTCGCCCCCGAAGAAGTACTTCTCGGGGCTCTCCGCCGTCCACGAGTAGGCCCACATGTGCGGCTGGTTCTCCTCGTTGCCCACCTCGAAGAAGCGCACGCCCAAGGGCTCGGGGAAGCCCAGCTCCGCGCGCCTTCGGCCCCACTCGGAGTCGGGCGGGCCGTTTAGGAACTCCACGAGGTCCGCGGCGTCTTGGGCGGTCATCGTCCCGAAGTTGACGGTGATCGAGAGCTCCGCGCCGATCTCGTGGACAAAGCGCAGGATGCGGCCGAGGTCGACGCCCTCGGGCCGGGGGACGCGGCGGCCCGGCCGGATCATCTCGTTGCGCTTCCAGTCGTAGGCCGAGGCGTTGTTCCCGCCGGGCCAGCGGACCACCCGGACGTTGATTGCACGGGCTCGGCCCACGAACAGAGGGTGCTCGACGGTCTCGGCGGCCGAGGCGAGGTTCGTGAGGTTCGTCCCCCACAGGGCGCCGTCGATCGCGGGACCGGGCCGCGTCCCGTCGATTTCGACCGTGGCCACAGTCGCAGCCGCCCGGGACGGCTGCGCCGCGCTGCCCGGGCGTACGGCCCCGCCCTCAGGGGCGAGAAGGGGCCCCAACAGGGCGAACAGCGCTGCGGCGAGGAGGGTCGTTCGGCTTCGGCTTTGAATCCAGATCGAAATGGGTACCGCCTCCTTCTCCTTCGTTGTTCGTTGGGTTTACGGGGTTGGCTCCGCGGGCTCGGGCGGTGCGACCTGGACCTTGAGCCCCTTGACGCTGCGCGCGGGCAGGAACTCGAGGCGCCGCAGCGGCCGCGCGCCCGAGAAGCGCTCGACGGGTTGCTCCCCCTGCGGGCCCAGCTCGTAGAGCACCAGCTCCTCCGCCCCCGCGAGCCCGTATCGCGCGGGGTCGAAGTCGAGCGTAAAGAGCTGGGGATCGTCGGTCCAGTTCACCAGGACGAGCCCGACGCTCCCGTCCTCCCAGGAGCGCCAGGCGGAGGCGAGCACCGCGGGCTGGCTCGGCCCGTAGGGCACGATCCCGAAGAGCCCCCCGCCGATGGCCTGGAGGGGGCGGCGCTCGACCTGCAGGGTCGGGTCCCGCAGCCGCTCCCCGTCGAGCACGTAGGGGCGGGCGTAGGCGTAGCTCCCCACCAGCTCTTTCAGAAACAGATACGCCGAGAAGTTGGGCGTCGCCTCCAGGGGGTCGCGCAGGACGCCCGCGCCGTCGCCGTTTACGGCCAGGAGGTTCCCCTGGACGTAGCGGGTGGCCCAGGCGAACCGCAAAGCCTCCGCGATCTCGGGGGCGTCCTCCAGGGCGGCGCTCGTGTTCACGAAGGTCGAGGTGCGGATGTAGTCGTGGTAGACGGCGCTAAAGAGCGGAAGCGTCCACCAGCCGGGGTTGAGCGGCCCCACGTACTCGACGTTCTCGATCTCCAGGAGGTCGAGGTAGAGCTCGCCGGGGTGCTCGCTCATCATCACGAACCCGGGGTCGGCGGCGCGGGCCGCCTCCCGGATCAGAAGCCCCTGGCGGCGCGTCCCCTCGGCGAGGTAGTTCCCTCCGCCCAGCGGGTGCCCGTGGTCGGGGTCGTAGCAGAACCCGTAGGTCACGCCGCTCCAGGTGTCGAGGTAGACGCCGTCGACCCCGAAGTCCCGCTGTAGCGCCACCACCCAGTCGCGGACGAACGCCTGCCAGAAGGGGGTGGCGGGGTCCATCCGGGCGAAGAGCGCCCCCTTGGCCGAGCGGCTCGTCTGCACCCGCCCGTCCTCGTCCTTCAGCGCGAAGCGCGCCGCCCGGGACGCCGTATAGCTGGGGTTGGCCGTGTCCCACACCGTGGGCAGGATGTAGGGCCAGACGAGGTTGCCCGCGGCGCGGGCCCGCTCGACGCCGTCGGGGAACGAGGGCCGGACGGGCTCGTAATCGGGCCAGCCCGTGTCGAACTCGTTCCCGTGCCAGCCGTACCAGAGCCCCGCCACCCGCTCGACGTCGAGAAAGCGCCGCCAGCGCTCCATGTCGTCCGCCACGGCCTCGAACGGGCGCTCGGCGCCCCCAAAGGGGTTCCAGACGCCCATCACCCACACGTCGCGGAGCTCCGGGGAGAAGCCCAGGGCGTCGGCGTTGGCGTTGACGTCGAGGGCGATCGGGCCGCGGGCGGCCCAGGGCTGCTCCAGCGCCCAGGCGCGGTAGACCCGCGCCAGGTCGTACCAGTCGCCGGGTACGGCCCCCACGGCCACGGGGTAGGGCGCCCGGTAATCGTTCCCCGGCACGAGGTGGTCCTCGGGGAAGTGGCGGACGGCGAAGCGGAGCGTCTCGCCGTCGGAGCGGAAGTCGAACGCCTTGGTGTAGCCCGCGCCGTCGTGGGCCGCCAGGTACAGCGCAAAGCCGTCCTCCTCGTCGTAGTAGCCGAAGAGCTGGAGCGCCGTCTGTAGGTGGGGATACGGGAAGAGCGAGAAGTCGTCGGGGGCGTTTCGCAGGACGCCCTGCACGGGGTTGTACACGAGGCGCCCCCCGAGGTAGGGGAGCGCGGCGCGGTTCGTCCCCGGCCGCCCCACGGGCTCCATACGCAGCCGGGGGAAATCGACGGCGTAGAGGGCCCACTCCTCGTCCCCGTTCTCCACGGCGATCGTCCACTCGGCGAAGGGGTCGCCGGGGCGCAGCGCGACCGTGACCGCGACGGTCAGGGGCCGCGCGGCCAGCTCCCAGACGACCGTGAGGGCCTGCGCCCCCGTCCGGGGGTTGGCGCGCGTGGCGGCGCGGGTGGCGTCGGCCTCCGTGGGCACGACGCGGATCGTGGCCCCCTCCGGGCCGGGACGGCGCAGCGTGAGCGCCCAGATCGCCTGGGGGCGGAACGGGAACGTATAGCGCTCCCCGTCCTCGTCGAGCACCTGGAGGGAGCGCGGGCTGAGCGCCCGGGGTCCCGACAGCGAGGCGAACTCCAAGCGCACCCGCTCGTTCTGGAGAACGGGCTCCGAGGGCTCCCCGAGCGCTTCGCTCCCGGGTCCGAGCCCGAGCCCGCTCTCCACCTCCCCTCCCACTTCGACCCCGACTCCCACTCCCGTTCCCGTTCCCATTCCCATTCCCACTCCCAGCCCAACGACGGCCGTCAGGCTCAAGACGGCAAGGAGGCGCCGGAGCGCCCTTTCCGCGTCCGCGCCTGTACGCATAGCTATCCCTCCTTCGGTTGGGGATGGCGTGTTCCTTCTCCCCGGATCGCCCCGCTGACCTCGTCCGGGTCCGACGGCGGCCCGCAGCAGAGGTAGCGCCAGACGGGGGCGTAGAGGGGCGTCCCGTCGGGGTTGCGGGGCGTCTTGCGGTCCACGACCACGGCGCCGTGGGCATCGCGGAAGCTCCTCGTCGCGGGCAGCGCGTCCGTGTACAGCATGTGGCTGCCGCCGTAGGGGGGATCGGCCCCGTCCACGCCGCGGGGCGGGCCGAAGGCGCCCAGCCCCAGCGCCTCCCACGCCTGCACGTGGTAGGGGTACCCGGAGTCGCGCCGGTGGGAGAAGCCGAAGTAGCGCTCGCTCGGGGTTGCGTGCGGACCCACAAGCCACGGGGCCAGGTTCCCCGGCGTGCCCACGAAGTCGCCCGGCGAGCCGAACATCACGACGCGTGCGACCTCATAGGAGCGGGCGAGGAAGGCCGCGTGCCCTCCCCCCTGGGAGTGGCCCGAGACGATCACCCGTTCCCAAGCGACCTCTGCCCCCGCAGCGCCCCCCTGCAGGAAGCGATCCCAGCCCTCCTCCGGGTAGCGCGCGTCGAGGTAGAGCAGGAGCTTCACCAAGCGGTTCCGGAGGGAGTTGGCCGGGGTCACCGTCACCAGCGGCGTCCGATCCCGGCCGTCGAGGATCTCCCCGCGGACCTTGGCCGAGCAGTCGGGGTCGGGCGAGCGGCGGCAGAGCCCGATCACCGTCCACCGGTTGGGATAGCGCAGGCCGACGGCCGGGATGCCCTGCCGCGCGACCTCCTGCAGGATCAGCTGGCTGTTCTCGGGCACGCCGAACGAGCCGGGCAGGTGGACGAAGAGCCGGTCCCGCGGCGGCGCCCCCGGATCGAGGTAGACCACGTGTGGCTCGAGCCAATCGTCGATCTCGGGGTCCGTCGCCTGCGGCGGGATCAACCGCCGGATCGGGGCCTCGTCGGGTGCCCCCTGCCCGAAGCCGGGGCCCCGCCCTGTTCCCAACAGCATGCGTTGCGCGGTGTTGACCTCGAGGTGCACCGCGACGAAGGCCCCCTTAAGCTGCGTGCGCTTGTCATCCTCTTCGTCCCTTGAAGGCGGGGGCTGCACGACCGCGGAGGCCGCGAGCGACCCGCTCCCCCCGTTGTCGCGACGGTAGCGGGGCCAGAGCGCGCTCCCGTAGCCCGCAACGCCCGCGTTCTCGATGACGTTGAGCGTGGCGTCCTCCTGTAGAACGTACACGTGGCCCTCGTGGATCACGGGACTTGCGAGCACCCGTGCCTCGGACGCCAGCTCGTAGCTCTTTAGGAGCCGACCGTCAAGCGTTAACACCTGAAGCAGTCCGTCCGTGGCGAAGAGCACGTAGCGATCGTCCGCGAGGGTGGGCGAGGCGTGCGCCCAGCTCCCCGGGACCTCGGCCAGGAGGGTGCTTTCGCACTGCGGCGTCACCCGGAAGAGCTGCGCCTTTCGCGTTGCGGCGCCGTCGGGAACGGTGACCGCCACGTAGGCGTTCCCCTGCGCGTCGAGCGTGGGGGCGGCATAGAAGCCGATGGCCTGGGTGCGGGGCTCGAAGTCGAACTCCACGCGGCAGCGCTCCTTCAGGTCTCCCCGCTCCAACACGTAGAGGGCCGTCTTCATGGGGTCGTCGTTGGGCCGGACGTACTGGACCCAAAGCTCGTTCGGGCCGACGGGGACCTCGCCCGCGACGGAGTCCATGTTCGCTCCCCGGAAGGGCAGCGCGTGACACGCCAGCTCGCCGGGGTCGAACGAGGCCAAAACGTTGAGCTGTTTGTCGACCTTCACGACAGAGCAGCCGTACAAGTACTCCGTCTCGTCGCCCGATTTTTCGCCCACGGTCTGTGCGGCCGTGCCGATGTAGAGGAATTCTCCATCCGTGGTGAGACCCGTCCCGATCCAGGCGCGAAAGCCCTTGTCTAAATTCAGGGCGTAGACGACGTTCCCCTGCGCGTCGAGCGCGTAAATCCCGCCGCAGTTCTCGTTGATGGGCCGCTGGCAGCTCGGGTCGGGCGCGTTCACGGTGCCGTAGTAGTAGAGCCCGTCGAGGAAGACCCCCGAGGCGTCGCTGGTGGCCCGCACCCCCAGCTTGGCCTGAAGCGCCAGGGTCCGGCCGTCAAAGCGCAGGACGCTCCCACCGAAGACGACGTTCCAGTAGAGCGCGTTCGGCTCGGGCGCGTACGTGAGCGGGGCCTCCCCCGCGGCTCCTTCATAGATCGCGTAGAGTTGGCCGTCCCCCGGGTTGTAGCCCAGGAGCGTTCGGTCGTAGGGGCCTTGTGCGGTGCACCGCCGCTGCTGGGTGTGCATGGGGTAAATCAACCACCCGTTGACGACGATGGGCGTGGCCGTGACGTTTACGCAGTCGGGGACGGGGATCTGAACGTAGCGGACGTCGCCCTTGGCGCCGTAGACGGCGTCGGGGATGGGGGGCAGGGCTTGGGGGGTCGGGGTTGCGGCCAGGGCCGCCTCGGGGCTCAAGAGGGGGGCGGCAACCTCCGAGAGCGCCGCGCAGCCCGCCAGCGCGAGGAGTAGGGCCACGAGCGCGATCGCGAGCCCTACCAGAAGCCAAACCTTACCTCCGTACGTTCGGGGTCGGTCCGTTTCCACCCCGTCCTCCCATCTTGCAAAGCTCACCGTGAGAACCTCCTCGTCACGCGAGATGATCAACGAGGGAGCACTCTAGCTTTCCCCGGCCGCTTCGTCCATAGAGGGGAGGTAAAAGGGCGGTGAAAACGGGAGCCGGGCGGGAGAGGGGGAGGAAAGCGATCCACGGCTCCTAAACGAAAGAGTCTCATTCACGAAAGCAGCGATAATCGTCGGAGGTCTTCCTCCGTCCAGCGGGCTTGTTTCTCGATGATGCTCTTTAGGGTCTTGAACTTGAAGGTATCGCTAGGGCGGTGGAACGAAACGGTCACCCGACGGCCATCTGGGTGTCGATAGCGGTGATGCGATCCCCGGACGTGGACAAGCCGGAAGCCGTCCCTCTGCAAGGCTGCGATGAGTTTTCGAGCGGTTAGAGTGCGGAGCCTTGAGTAATCAATGGCCATCCGCTTCGGCGAGGGTAACGGTAACCAGTGGCCCCTCCGACTCCGAGACGAGGGCCTCGGCCGGGATGGGTTCCCCGGCCTCGGCCATCTCCTCTACGATCATTTGCAGGACCTCGTGGATGTTCTTGAGGGCCTCCTCCGGGGTATACCCCCAAGTGGCAGCTCCTTTTTCCTCGAGAGCCGGGACGTAAGCCCGCCAAACGGCTTCCTCCTCGGGCTCGTCCGGCCACTTATCCCTCTCCAGGACCACCTTGAAGGTGTAGAACTTCAGCTTTTCCTCTTTGACGGCCACGCTTTGACCTCCCGCTCGAAAGGAACCGGGTTCGGATCTCCATTGAAACCATCCTACCCCGCGGGACGCCTTTCTGCGAGGGCTTCAGCCAGCCCGCTGCGCGCTACGAGCCTCCGGAGGGGCACTCCAGCCGCTGGGCCTCCACGGAGAAGTCTTGGAAGTAGACCACGATGGCGGGACTGCGCTCCCGGCCCCAGAGCTGCAGGGTAACCCAGAGGTCGTCCACGACTTCCGGGTTCACCGACCACTGGCCCGTGGGCACCCAAAGCCGCCCGATGGGATCCCAATACTCCGTGGTATAGTTGTTCGCCTCCCTGCGGACCCGAAGCTTGCCCTCCCGGTGAGCCGTGGGGATGAGGCGGGCCTCCCTGCCGTTGATCTCCGAGGTGTAGAATTCCCCGCCGTTGGGGTACAGGGTTTCGACCCCGCGCGCTAGGCTGATCCGCTCGGAGACCACCGTGCGCAGCCCGTTGGCCCGACCGGTGAGCCCGTGCAGGGTGGTCGATCCCAGCGGGAGAGGGTTGGGGTGGACCCCAAGCCCCAAGCGGATTCCGTTGGCCGGGGGCCACGTCTCCAGTCGATAGCCCACTTGCGCGCGGAAGTCCCCCCCAATGCGGCAGTTCAGCCAAAGGTTGAGGGCAAAGAGGGGGGCGTTGTTCCGAACGGAGAACGAGAACTGCACCCCGCGCTCCGTGGGAACCACGCTTCCGTAAGCGTTGGTCCGCCCCACCACCCAGTGGGTTGCGTCGAGGGTTGCCCTGTCAAACGGATCCGTGAAGGAGGGCAGCGTCCCCTGTGCGGGCGCGATTGCTCCAAGGGCAAGCAAGAAAGTCGAAATCGTGAGCCAAAGGCGTCCTCGGCGACCTCGGTTGGCGAACATGACCCCGTCATTATAGCACGCTTCCTGTGGGGAGCCGTGATTTGGGTCACCGACCGGAGGCGGTGAGGGAGTTATCAATCCCCTTGGGATGATCAAGTACGTTTGGCTGTGGGCCTTGGGGGCGTTTCTCGTGGCCTCGTTGGCGGTGACGGCGTTTTTTACCGCGTCCGTCTGCTTGATGGCCGGGCCGGGAACGCCCTACCCCACGCTGGAGAGCGCGCTGCGCGCGGCCTCGCCCGGCTGCACGATCGTCCTCCTCTCCGGCGAATACCGCGAGAACGTCGTGATCCGCAAGAAGGTTCGCATCCTGCCGCGCTCGGAGGTCACGTTCGTGTATTTCACCCAGGGCAACCCCGGGGGGCCGCCGTTCGCCGTCTTCGCCGCCGAGGCCCGGCCCGTGATCCTCACCGCGGCCGACCCCGACCGGCCCGCGTTGGAAATCCGAGCCCAAGGCGTGGAAGTTCGAGGGTTGCGCATCCGGGGGGGCTCCGTCGGCGTCCTCGTCAAGAACACCCAAAACGTCCGCCTCGCCAAGAATCGCATCGAGAACGCCTTACAGGCCGGGATCGCGCTCGTGAACGCCCAGAGGGTGGCGGTCACGGGCAACGAGGTCTCCCAAAGCGCGGTGGGCCTGCTCGTCGAGAACTCCCACGGAAACGCGCTCCACGGGAACCGCCTGCGGGGGAACGCCCGGGGGATGGTGCTCGTGAACTCGAGGGCGAATCGGGTGACCCGCAACGCCGTGGAGGCAAGCGGCGAGATCGGCGTGCTCCTCCAAAATGCCCACGAGAACGAGCTTCGGGACAACGCGATCGCCCGCAACCCCGAGGGCCTTACGATCGTCTCGTCCACCCGCAATGCACTGCGCGGGAACCGCTTGGAGCGCAACGGGAAGCCGCTGCGGGTGGAGGGGGACTCCCCCGAGCACTACGTCCACGCGATCGGGACGGACAACGCCATCGACGGGCGGCCCGTGCTCTACCTGGTGAACCAAAAGAACGTGAAGGTCACGGCGCGCCATCGGCCCGCGTACCTGGCGCTCGTGCGCTCCGAGGGCGTGGTCGTCGAGGGCGTCGCCCTCCCGCCGGGCTCCCAGGGAATCCTCCTGATTGAGACCCGGCGGTCGATCCTCCGTAACGTCGTAGTCCCCCAAGCGGAGGTGGGGGTATACGCCTTGAGCTCGCGGGAGAACACCTTCGAGGGCCTGCGGATCGAGCGGCCCCGAACGGACGGAATTCGCCTGGAGAACGCGCACGGGAACCGCATCGCCCGCAGCGCCGTCGTGGGGGCGGGCCGCTACGGGGTTCTGTTGGTCCGTTCGGAGGGGAACGTCCTCTCGGAGAATCAAATCCGCGAGAGCCGGGAGGCGGGGGTCTATCTCAAGGAGAGCCGCAAGGCGCGCATCGAAAGCAACCGCCTTGAGGGGAATTGGGTGGGCATCTATATAGAACGAGGCGGAGGCCACACGGTCGTGAGAAACTGGATCCGAGGGAGCCAGTTCGGGATCTTCCTGCAGGCGTCCAGCGGGAATGGCTTCGCGGAGAACCGCCTGGAGAACAACCGCCACGACGCGAACGTGGCCGCGCTCCCCAAGGCCCCGCAGCCTCCGCCTCCCCCCTCGCCCTCGCCTACCCCCCCGCAGAAAGACCCCTCCTCCAAGGGGGGGAGCTAGCGCTCTAGCAAGCGCCCCAACTCCCCCGCGCTCGTCACGGGAGCGGAGCAGCTCTGTTCCCGACAAACGTAGGCCGTCGCCCTCCCCCTCCCCTCGCCCTCGACGGCCCGCAGCTCTTTCACATTCACAAGCGGCGCGATCTCGGCGAGCTCTTCTGCCCCAGAGGAGGAGCGCAGGAGAACGACGCAGCGGGGCAGAAAGCGCCCGCGGACCTCCTGCAGCAGCGCTTGGGTGTCCTCCCGATCGGGCTCCCCCACGATCACGATCTCGGCGGCGGGCCCCAGCGCGAAGTCGAGCCCGACGAGCGCGTGGGTGTGCGCCGTTGGGGAGGCATCCGCCAAGGGGGCCAGTGCCCGGGCGAGGCGATCGGCCCTCTCCAGGAGGTCCGTGCGGCCCGTAAGGTGCCCCAGTCGCAACAGGTTGTGGAGGGCCACGGCGTTCCCCGAGGGCGTGGCCCCGTCGTAAAACTCCTTGCGCCGCACCAGGGGCGTCTCCGCCCCCGCGGCCGTGAAGTACAACCCCCCGTTCTCCTCGTCCCAGAAGCGCTCGAGCATCGCCTCCGTCAGCGCCAGGACCCTGCGCAGGTGCTCCGCCCGGAACGTCGCTGGGTAGAGCTCCAGCAGCCCCCACACGAGAAACGCGTAGTCGTCGAGGAATCCCGGCACCGCGGCCTCGCCGTCCCGGTAGCGATGCAAAAGCCCCCCTTGGGGGTCCCGAACGTTTTCTAAAAGAAACGAAGCGGCCCGCTCCGCGGCCTCGGCGTACGCTGGGTCCCCCAGCACCCAGGCCCCGCGGGCGAGCGCGGCGATCATGAGCCCGTTCCAGTCCGTGAGGACCTTGTCGTCCTTCGCGGGCCGGACCCGCCGCTCCCGGGCGCGCAGCAGCGCCTCCCGAACCCGCTCGACTCGCTTCTCCAGCTGCGACTCGGACAGGCCGAGCCCCCGAGCGAGCTCCGGGAGGGGGCGCGGGAGATGGAGCACGTTGGCCCCCGTGCGCCTTCCCGTCGCCTCCTCGGCGAAGTTGCCCTCCCGCTCGATCCCGAAGACCTCCGCAGCCAGTTCGACGTCCTCCGGCGGGAGCGCTTCCTCCAGCTCTTGGTAGGTCCAGGTGTAGAACCGCCCCTCCTCGTCCTCGCTGTCGGCGTCCTCGGAGCTGTAGAAGCCCCCCTCCGGGGAGGTCAGCTCCCTCAAGACGTACTCGAAGACCTCGCGGGCCGTCCGAGCGTACTCCCCGCGGCCCGTGGCTTGGTAGGCTTCCAGATACGCCAGCGCCAAGAGCGCCTGGTCGTAGAGCATCTTCTCGAAGTGGGGGAGCCTCCACTCGGGGTTCGTGGAGTAGCGATGGAAGCCGCCCCCCAGCTGGTCGTAGATCCCGCCCCGGCGCATCGCCGCGAGGGTCTTCTCCACCATCGTCCGGGCTTCACGGCTTCCGAAGCGATCCGCATAGCGCAGCAGGAACAACAGATGCGAGGGCAGGGGGAACTTGGGCGCGGAGCCGAAGCCCCCGTGTTGTTCGTCGAATTGCGCACACAGCTGCTCGTACGCCTTGTGGAGGAGCGCCTCTCCCGGCGGGCTCCCGGTGGGGGAGGCGGGGTCGGCCAGCCGCCTCAGCACCTGTACGGTTCTCTCCGCGGAGCCCAGCAGCTCCTCGCGGTGGTTTTCCCAGAGATCGCGCACCCTCTCCACGAGTTCCTTGAGGCCGAGCCGTCCGAAGCGGCTCTCCTTGGGGAGGTACGTGGCGGCGAAGAAGGGGCGCTTGTCGGGGGTGAGCAAGATCGTAAGGGGCCAGCCCCCCTGCCCCGTCATCATCTGGCAGACGGCCATGTAGACGGCGTCGACGTCGGGGCGCTCCTCCCGATCAACTTTGACGCAGACGAACGTCTCGTTGAGCAGCCGGGCGACCTCGGGGTCGGCGAACGACTCGCGCTCCATGACGTGGCACCAGTGGCAGCTCGCGTACCCGATGGAGAGGAAGACGGGCTTGTCCTCGTCCCGGGCTTTGCGGAATGCCTCCTCGCACCAGGGCCACCAGTCCACGGGGTTGTGGGCGTGCTGCAGCAGATAGGGGCTCTTCTCGCGGATGAGGCGGTTGGGGCTCATCGGGCGATCCCGGTCCTCCAAGGGCATTGATCCATCCTCCCCGGAGGAGTAGCATAGCACACGGAGGTTCCGAATGAAAAATCTCTCGCGGGCAGCGCGGCGGGTGGAGGCGGCGCTGCGCGAGCGGGGCTTTGAAGTTACCATCCAAGAGCTCTCCCAGAGCACCCGCACGGCCCGGGAGGCAGCCGAGGCCGTCGGCGTCTCCGTGGGGCAGATCGTGAAATCCCTGGTGTTCGTGGCCGGGGAGGAGCCCGTGTTGGTGTGCGCCTCCGGCGCGAACCGGGTGAGCCTGGAGAAGCTCGCAGAATTGTTAGGCCGACCCGTCCGCAAGGCTTCTCCCGAGGAGGTGCGGGAGGCCACGGGCTTCGCCATCGGCGGGGTCCCGCCCCTCGGCCACGCCCGGCCGCTCAGGACGCTCATCGACCGGGATCTGTTGCAGTACGACGAGATCTGGGCCGCGGCGGGAACGCCCTACGCCGTCTTCCGCACCGCGCCCGCCCAGCTCTTAGCAATGACCCGGGGTGAAGTCGTCGACCTCGCGGAATGAGCCTCAAAGCTCTACGAATTCCACGGCGTCCGCGGCCGGGTCCACGACGCAGACCG
>Ga0256830_1000995_pt1 | contig 20731 bp, 20 predicted proteins | sample 128326metaG_FD_190537 | JGI IMG/M metagenome (GOLD analysis project Ga0256830, IMG submission 190537) | Hydrothermal vent microbial communities from Lau Basin, Pacific Ocean - 128-326 | ecosystem: Environmental > Aquatic > Marine > Hydrothermal vents | place: Pacific Ocean: Lau Basin | collected... | reverse complement strand
CTCAGGCGAGTGCGAGACAAGGCGGAAATGGGCGAAAAAGCGCAGTTTACAAGCAGTAAATGAGCATTTTGAGCCCATTTCCAACGCCGTATCGCGCCGCATGAGTAGAATTTCAACAGCCTGCTAGTTCTCATCGTCGTTCACCTGTTCTTCATCCAGACCGGCCCAGCGGGGATCGGCGTATTCCAGCGGGTCCTGCCAGTTGCCCTGCCCGTCTTCCCATTCACCGAGAAACATCAGGAAAGCTTCGTCGACCGGCTGATCGCTGTCACCGGCATCGCCGGCCAGCGCCGGCGCGCCCGCCGCCAGCGCGCTAGCCAGCAGAAGACTGGGTCGTATCAAGCCAGTCATAGAATTCGATGTCCTCGATCAGTTCCAACTCATCGCCGGCCGCCAGCAGTTCCCAGTCATCGGCGGCAGCGGGCAGGTGCGGGGCAGACGGCCACAGCATCACCGCGGCCACCAGGGCAACGGCGGCCGCCATACCGATTGCCGGCCACCAGCTGCGTGCCGACGATCTTCCATGCTGTTCCAGCGCACGGGCGCGGGCAGCGCGGAGGCGCGCCAGCGTCAGCTCGTCAAGGCCGTCGGCCTGTTCATCGAGTCGCTGCCTGACCTGTTCCACAAACCTCTGTTCGTCTCGCTCTGTCATGACCAGTGGTCCTTCAGCAGTTCGCGCAGCCGGTGCACTGCGCGTGAATAATGTGTCTTGACGCTGCCCTGGCTGCAACCCATGGCGAACGCCGTCTCGGCCACGTCCATGCCTTCCCAGACGCGCAGCAGAAAGGCCTGCTGCTGGCGCATCGGCAGACTCTGCAGGGCCTGCTCCAGCTGTTCCATGGCGTCCTGGTTGCCGACCTGGCGCGGCGGCTCGGGAGCCGCCGGGTCCGGCGCCTGCTGGACGGGGTCGGCCTGGCCGTCGGTCTCCGCCGGGCCACCGGTCGGCCGCAGCCAGCCGAAAATGCGGCTGCGGACCCGGTTGCGCCGGTACCAGTCGCGGATCCGGCTCTGCAGAATGCGGTGAAACAGCGGCCCCCAGTCAGCCTCGCCGCGGTCGCCGTATTTCCTCACCAGCCCGAACATGGCGTCCTGCACCAGATCCAGGGCCTCGTCGCGGCTGCCGGTGGCCAGCTCCGCCATGCGCAGGGCACGCCGCTCGACACCGGCCAGGAATCGGTCGATGGCTTGATGCTGGTCCAGAATCCGCTCCTCGTCACTCTGTTCGACACCGTATTGTACGGGGCACCCGCCGTGCGCGCCTCCTGTGTGCTTCAACGCGGCCGCCGGCCATCGGTTGACGTACAATGCGCTGCCATGTCCGCAGCCAAGCTGATTCTGCACATCGCCGTCCCCTCGCCGCTGTACCGGACCTTCGACTACCTGCCTCCGAAGGGAACCGTCACCGCGCCCCGGCCCGGCACACGGGTGCTGGTGCCCTTCGGCCGCCAGCGCGTGGTGGGAGTGGTGCTGGACAGTGCCGACCGCTCCGACCTGGAAGGAAACAGGCTCAAGCGGGTGCTGGAGATACTGGATGAACAACCGGTGCTCGGCCCGGACATGCTGCAACTGGTGCAGTGGGCGGCGCAGTACTACCAATACCCGCCGGGCGACGCCCTGGCCACCGCCCTGCCGGTATTGATGCGCAAGGCATCCGGCGGTCGGGGCCTGTCGCGGCAGTGGTGGCGTCTGACGGCGGCAGGCCGCGCCACCGATGCCGGCGAACTGGCGCGCGCGCCACGCCAGGCGTCGGTACTGGCGCAGCTGCATCAACACGCCGGCGGCCTGCCGCGCGAAGACATCGATGCACCCTTCGCCGTGCTGCGGGCGCTGCGGGATAAGGGCTGGATTGAACCCTGCGAGCCGGCACCTGCCTCCGTAGGCGAGCCGGGGGCCGCCTATGGCGGCGACGGACCGCCACTCAGCGAGGCCCAGCAGGCCGCCGTGGCCGCGATACGCGAGGCCGGCGACCGCTTCCATGCCTTCCTGCTGGAAGGCGTGACCGGCAGCGGCAAGACGGAAGTCTACCTGCAGGCCATCGAACCCGTGGTCAGGGCCGGCCGCCAGGTCCTGGTGCTGGTGCCCGAAATCGGACTCACTCCGCAGCTGGTGCGGCGCTTCGAGAAACGGCTGGGCATGGCGCCGGCGCTGCTGCACTCAGGCTTGAGCGACGGCGAACGCCTGCACGCCTGGCAGCAGGCGGCGCGCGGCGAACGGCTGCTGGTCATCGGCACCCGCTCGGCGGTTTTCACGCCGCTGGCCCGCCCCGGCCTCGTCATCGTCGACGAGGAACACGACCCCTCGCTCAAGCAGCAGGACGGCTTCCGCTATTCGGCCCGCGACCTGGCGGTGTGGCGCGCGCGCCAGGCGGGCGTGCCCGTGGTGCTGGGTTCGGCCACGCCTTCGCTGGAAAGTCTGTACAACGCGGAACTGGGACGCTACCGGCACCTGCTGCTGCCGGAACGCGCCGGCAGCGCCGCCCTGCCGCGCCTGCAGCTGCTGGACGTACGCCGACAACCCATGCAGGACCTGCTGTCGGAACCGCTGGTCGACCGTATGAGCCGGCATCTGTCACAGGGTGGCCAGGTGCTGGTGTTCCTCAACCGGCGCGGCTTCGCGCCGGTGCTGCTGTGCCATGACTGCGGCTGGGTGGCCGACTGCCCGCGCTGCGATGCGCACATGACCCTGCACCGCCGGCAGGGCCGGCTGCGCTGCCACCACTGCGGCCACCAGCGCCGCATCGATACCCACTGCCCCGGCTGCGGCAGCAGCGAACTGGTGGCGGTCGGCCAGGGCACGGAACGGCTGGAACAGGCGCTGGCCGAACGCTTCCCCGGCCATCGGGTACTGCGCATCGACCGCGACACCACGCGCGGCAAGGGCAGCCTGCAGCAGGCGCTGGACAGCGCCCGCTCGGGCGAGGCGCGCATCCTGCTGGGCACCCAGATGCTGGCCAAGGGCCATCATTTCCCGGGCGTCACCCTGGTCGCCATCCTGGACGCCGACCAGGGGCTGTTCGGCAGTGACTTCCGTGCCAGCGAGCGCATGGCGCAGCTGATCGTGCAGGTGGCCGGGCGCGCAGGGCGCGGCGACCAGGCCGGCGAAGTGCTGATCCAGACCCACCAGCCCGACCACCCCTTGCTGCGGCAGCTGGTCGCACAGGGCTATGATGCCTTTGCCCGCGCCGCCCTGGCCGAACGCCGCGCGGCGCAGCTGCCGCCCTATTCCAGCCTGGCGCTGCTGCGCGCCGAGGCACCCGGCGCCGAAGCGCCCATGGCCTTCCTGGAACAGGCCGCCCGGCTGGCATCGGCGCTTGACAACGGCAAGGTGCAGTTGTGGGGGCCGGTGCCGGCGCCCATGGAGCGCCGCGCCGGCCGCTACCGCGCCCAGCTGCTGCTGCAGGCGGACAGGCGCAGCGACCTGCAGCAAATGCTCAAACGGTGGTTGCCGCAACTGCAACAGGACAAAACAGCGCGGCGGGTGCGCTGGTCGATCGATGTCGATCCGGTGGATATGCTGTAGGCGTTGAATGGCGGGGTTCACTTCGTTCACCCCACCCCACGACTGGGCCGCTGCGTTACCGTGGGGTGGGGTGAGCGCAGCGAACCCCACCAGGAGACGGGCCGGCGATCCATCGGCACGCGGGATCGCCGACAAAAAGAAAGGGCAGCCACAGGGCTGCCCTCTCCCGCGTGTACACCCGCCGAACCGGGTCAGAAACCGATATTGGCCCCGATGCTGTAGAAGTCGATGTCCTCCTCCACCAAGGTGTACTCCGCCTCCACGGAGACATTGTCCGCGGCTCGCCAGCCCACTCCCAGCCCCGCCGAGAAACCGCTGTCCGAACCTTCCCCGGAGATACCGCCAATGCTGATCGACACATCCTCTCGCAGGACACCGGCCCGGAGCTTGCCGTAGAACGCCTCGCCGAGCTTCCCGACCAGGTAGAGGGCCTGGGTATCCACATCCCAATCCCCGTTCAGGCCGGCGAAATCGACGTCGCCATCGGAATAGGTGGTGGTGAACTCCGCTTCGACCGCGGCGCTGATCAGTGTATCGGACATGAATTCGAAGCCGAGTACGATTCCCACGTTCTGTGCTTCATCGAGACCGGATACATCCGGGTCCATGAACCCCACCCTGGCTCCCACGTAGACCCCTTCAGCGGCAACCGCGCAGGATACGGACATAAGGGCAGGCAACATCCAGCTTGTTTTGCGAAAATTCATCTTTTCTCTCCTCCAGGTTGTGATTTGTGATTTCCTCCAACCACTCGATCCAGCTTCTCTCCGTGGCCGGGCCAACTGTAGCACAGGCACCGCGGTGCCGGCAGCAAACCGGCGGCACCGGGGCCGCTGCCGCGAAACGCAAATGCCGGTTGAATCCCTCCCCCCGTCCCGGATAATAAGCGCCTTTCCCGGACACGCCCGATTGTCATGAAGCAGCACCTCTCCCAGTTACTGGCACACGCCCTCGACAGCCTGCGGGCGTCCGGCATCGTGCCCGCCGACTACCAGGCGAGCGGCACCCTGGAGCGCACCCGCGACCGCCGGCACGGCGATTTCGCCAGCAACCTGGCCATGACGCTGGCCAAGGCGGCGCGCCGCAAGCCGCGCGAGCTGGCTGAACTGCTGGTGGAGGCGCTGCCCGATTCGGACCTGATCAGCAGGGTCGAAGTTGCCGGCCCGGGCTTTATCAATTTTCACCTCAGCCCCAGGGCCTACCACGCGGTGCTTGGCACGGTGCTCGAAGAGGGCGAACACTACGGCCGCAGCGACCTGGGCCAGGGCAAACCGGTGCAGGTGGAGTTCGTGTCCGCCAACCCGACCGGCCCGCTGCACGTCGGCCACGGCCGCGGCGCCGCCTACGGCGCCACCGTCGCCGACCTGCTGGACGCCGTCGGCTACAAGGTGCACCGCGAGTACTACGTCAACGACGCCGGCCGCCAGATGGACATCCTGGCCACCAGCGTCTACCTGCGCTACCTGGACCTGTGCGGCGAAGAGGTGCCTTTCCCGTCCAACGGCTACCAGGGCGACTACGTCTGGGACATCGGCGCCAGCCTGCACCGCAGACACGGCGATGCGCTGCGCCATACGGCCGCCGAACTGCTGCAAGACGTGCCGCCGGACGAGCCGGACGGCGGCGACAAGGAAAACCACATCGATGGCCTGATCGCACGCACCAAGGCGCTGCTGGGGCCCGAGCGCTACCGCGAGACCTTCGACCTGGGCCTGCAGTCCATTCTGGAAAACATCCGCCAGGACCTCAAGGAATTCGGCGTGGTGTACGACGAGTGGTTCTCCGAGCGCTCGCTGACCGAATCGGGCGCCGTGGACCGCGCCATCGGACGCCTCAAGGCCAGCGGCCACGTCTACGAAAAGAACGGCGCCCTGTGGTTCCGCTCCACCGACTTCGGCGACGAGAAAGACCGCGTGGTGGTGCGTGAAAACGGCCAGACCACTTATTTCGCCTCCGATATCGCCTACCACATGAACAAGCTGGAGCGCGGCTACGAGCGCGTCATCGATGTATGGGGCGCTGACCACCACGGCTACGTGCCGCGCGTCAAGGCGGCGCTCACCGCGCTGGGCGACGACGCCGGCAGGCTGGACGTGCTGCTGGTGCAGTTCGCCGTTCTCTACCGCGGCGGCCAGAAAGTGCAGATGTCGACACGCTCCGGCGAGTTCGTGACCCTGCGCGAACTGCGCCATGAAGTAGGCAACGACGCAGCGCGCTTCTTCTACGTCATGCGCAAGTGCGAGCAGCACATGGACTTCGACCTCGACCTGGCCAAGTCGCAGTCGGCCGACAACCCCGTGTACTACATCCAGTACGCCCACGCGCGTGTCATGAGCGTGATGCGCCAGCTCACGGAAAAAGGACTGGAATGGGACGCCGCGGCCGGCGCCGCCGCGCTCGACAGGCTGACGGAAAAACACGAGCAATCGCTGATGGTGAGCATCTCGCGCTACCCGGAGATCGTCGAGGCCGCCGCCATCCACCACGAGCCGCACCAGATCGCCCACTACCTGCGTGAACTGGCCAACGATTTCCATACCTATTACAACGCCCACCAGTTCCTGGTCGACGACGCGGCACTGCGCAACGCCCGCCTCAACCTGATCCAGGCCACGCGGCAGGTGATCGCCAACGGCCTGGACCTGCTGGGCGTGTCCGCGCCCGACAGCATGTAAGCCCCTGCATGCCCAGGGACTATAAACACCGCGCAAACGGCAGGCGTCGCAAGCAGCAGCCATCGCCGTGGATGTGGCTGCTTACCGGTCTGGCCATCGGCCTGTTCGTCGCCTTCCTGGTCTACCTGCAGCTGCGCCCGCAGGCGCCGCAGCGCCCGCTGCCGGTGAGCCGCACACCGGTGCAGGACACCCGCGATGTGCGCCGCGAACAGTCAGAACCCGTACCGGAACCACCCCGGCCGCGCTTCAGCTTCTACAACATGCTGCCGGAAATGGAAGTGGTGATACCGGAGCAGGAGATCACCGGCCAGCGCCGCGAAGGCATACGGCAGGTAGAGAAACCCGGCACCTATCTGCTGCAGGCCGGTTCCTTCCGCCGCCACGAGCAGGCCGAACAACTGCGCGCGAAACTGGGTTTTCTGGGTCTCGAAACCAGCGTACAGACAGTCACCGTCAACGGCCGCGAGACCTGGCACCGGGTACGGGTGGGGCCGTTCAGCAAGCTGGGCGAACTCAACAAGGCGCGCGCCCTGCTCAAGCGCAACCAGATCGACGCCATCCTGATCGCGGTGAAAGGCCAATAAAAACGACGCCTGTCGAAGCGCAGGGTGGCGGTGAGCGCAGCGAACCCCACCGGGCCCGTTCGGCGGCCATGCCTTGAGAGGCCACGAACGTATCCCTGACCGCCGGTCAAACGAAGCACACCAACTGCATCACCGTCGTTGAACGGTGGGGTTCGCTTCGCTCACCCCACCCTACCGGGGCCCTCAGTCTTCCAGATAGGTATATCCCGTCAGGCCTGCCTCCAGCTCGTCCAGGGCGCGCGCCGCCTCGGCGCCGGTCAGGCCCGCCCGTTCGATCTTGTCCCGGTAGGCATCACGCAACTGCGCCGGATCGAAGTGCACGTAGTTCAGCAGTTCATCCACCCGGTCGCCCTGCTCGGCGTCACACAGCCGGAAGCTGCCATCGGCATTCACTTCCAGGTTGACGGCGTCCGTGTCACCGAACAGGTTGTGCATGTCGCCGAGAATCTCCTGGTAGGCGCCGACCAGGAAGATGCCCAGCAGGTATTCCTCGCCCGGCCGCACGGAGTGTATCGGCAGGCTGGTCTCGACACCGTCGCCGTCCACGTAGTACTCGATGTGGCCGTCCGAGTCGCAGGTCAGATCCTGCAGGATGGCGCGCCGCTCCGGCTGCTCGTCGAGCCGCTGCAGCGGCACGATGGGGAAGATCTGGTCGATGGCCCAGACGTCCGGCACCGACTGGAACACCGACAGGTTGCAGAAGTATTTGTCGGCCAGCTTCTCGTTGAGGCTGTCCAGCAGTTCACGGTGGTCGCGCAGCCGTGGCTGCAGGCGCCCGCGCACCTGCACGCAGATGTCGGTGAACAGCGCCTCGGCACGCGCACGCTGGGCCAGCGTCAGGCGGCCGGCGCTGTAGTCACCGATCACGGCGTCCATGGCATGGCGGGCGTCGTGGTAGATCTCCAGCGGCGAACCGCTGTCCGCCTGCTCCAGCAGGTCGGCCAGCCGCTGCACGGCGGCGGCGTCCTGACCGCCCGCGGTATCCGGCGGGCGGCCGGTGCCGCGCTCGACGTCGGTGACATTGGTGATCAGGAAGGCGTGGTGGGCCGTCATGGCGCGGCCCGACTCGGTGATCAGTTCCGGGTGCGGCAGATCGCGCTCGACGCACAGGGCGTGTATCGCCCGCACGATGGTGTCGGCGTACTGCTGCACGCCGTAGTTCATGGAGCAGAAACTGCGCGTGCCGGTGCCCTCGTAGTCGACGCCGAGACCGCCGCCGACATCCATCACCGTCAGCGGCACACCCAGCGCGTGCAACTCGGCGTAGAAACGCACCGCCTCCTGCACGCCGGTCTCGATATCGCGCAGGTTGGCGAGCTGCGACCCCAGGTGAAAGTGCAGCAGTTGCAGGGAATCCAGCAGACCGGCCTCACGCAGGCGCTCCACCAGTTCCAGCACCTGCGCCGCGTGCAGACCGAACTTGGACTTCTCGCCGCCCGTGTTCTGCCACTTGCCGGCGCCGATCGAGGCCAGCCGCACGCGCACGCCCAGCAGCGGCGTCACCCGCAGTTCGCGCGCCTGCTCGATGACCAGTTCCAGTTCCGACAGCTTCTCGATCACCAGGTACAGGCGCTGGCCGAGGCGCCGGCCGATCAACCCCAGGCGCACATACTCGCGGTCCTTGTAGCCGTTGCAGATCACCAGCCCGCCCGGCGGCGCCAGGCCCAGCACCGCCATCAGTTCCGGCTTGCTGCCGGCCTCCAGGCCGACCCGGTCGGCACCGTGACGCAGGATCTCCGAGACCACGCTGAACTGCTGGTTGACCTTGATGGGGTAGGCGGCCGTGTAGCCGCCCTGATAGCCATGCGCCTGCCTCGCCCGCGCAAAGGCGTCGCACAGACGGTCGATGCGGTCGCGCAGGATGCCGCTGCAGCGCACCAGCACCGGCCAGCGCAGCCCGCTGGCGCGTATCCGCCCGGCCAGCGCCCGCATGTCGATGGCGACATCCGACACGCCGTGGTCCGGCCGCACAAGCAGGCTACCGTCATCACTGACGTCAAAATAGCCCTCGCCCCAGCGAACCAGGTTGTACAGGGAGCGGGTGTGTGCGGCACTCCAGTTCATGGGCGGCAAAGATACAGGTCCGCGGACACCGGAGACAAGAAAGATTTCCGCCGCCGGGAGCCTTGTCTCCCCGCCCCCGCCTCTGTATCGTTCGCGCCCATGACCAGACTGCCCGAAAACCAGTGGTTCACCGAACTGTGCGAGGAAGGCGGGTCGGCCTTCTCGCTGAAGCTGCGCGGCAAACTGCACGACGAGCGGACGCCCTACCAGCATATCGAGATCTACGACACCGAGGTGTTCGGCCACCTGATGGTGATCGACGGTTTCGTCATGCTGACGGCGCTGGACAATTTCCTGTATCACGAAATGATGTCGCACCCGGCGCTGTACACCCACCCCGACCCGAAGCGGGTGGTCATCATCGGCGGCGGCGACTGCGGCACGCTGAAGGAAGTGCTGCGCCACGAGGGTGTCGAGCACGTGCTGCAGGTGGAGATCGACGAGCGTGTCACGCGGCTGGCGGAGCAGTACTTCCCCGAACTCTGTGAATCGAACGACGACCCGCGCGCGGAGTTCTGTTTCGGCGACGGCATCCAGTGGATGAAGGACGCCGAACCCGGCAGCGTGGATCTGGTCATCGTCGACAGCACCGATCCCGTCGGCCCCGCCGAGGGCCTGTTCACAGAAGCCTTCTACCGCGACTGCCACCGCGCGCTGGGTGAGCAGGGGATCGTCGTGCAGCAGAGCGAGTCACCGCTGTTCCATCTCGACAGCATCATCCGCCCCATGCACCGCGCCATGCGCGCCGCCGGCTTTGCCGACAGCCACAGTCTGCAGTTTCCGCAGCCCTGCTATCCGTCGGGCTGGTGGACGGCGACCATGGCAGGCAAGGGGGATATCCGCTCGTTCCGGGAGCGCGACGCCGGGGACAAACCGTTTGCGACACGGTATTACAACGCCGACGTGCACCGCGCGGCATTGGCGGTGCCGGAAATTCTGAAGGATTAGCTCCACTCCCCGTAGGGTGGCGGTGAGCGAAGCGAACCCCACCTTGGCGACATTTGGTGTTGCTGAAACGACGTCATAAACCACCAAGGCGCGCAAAGGCGCACGAAGGATAAAAATATCAACCGCGAAGGACGCGAAGGGGAACTATTGAATAATCCTTCTTTGCGTTCTTCGCGCCCAAAGGACATAAACGCCTTTGCGTTGGATTGGAATCCGAGAAACCGCAACGGTGGGGTCCGCTTCGCTCACCCCACCCTACGGGGGAAACTACTACAACGCCGCCATCGCGCGGCGCTGGCCACTCCGGAGATCCTCAAGGTGTAGATAGCCACGGAAAGCACGGAAAACACGGACATGTCTTTGCGTGGCGCGCTACGCGCGCCCGCAAAAGAAAAACTTGGTTAGTCCGTGTTTTCCGTGCTTTCCGTGGCTATTACAAGACTTTTGCTCAGCTCCACCGCCCCACGCTCGGATCAGCGGGTCAGGCGTTCCAGGCGCAGGCGCTGGCGGTCGTCGAACAGGCGCCTGACCGCCAGGTGCACCGCCGCCAGGGTGCCGAAGCCGGCACCGGCGGTAATCAGGAACATGATAAGGATCTGGTACTTCACCGCCTCCACGGGCGGTGCACCGGCGAGGATCTGGCCGGTCATCATGCCGGGCAGACTGACCACGCCGGCCGCCGCCATGGCATTGATGATGGGAATCAGGCCGCTGCGGAAGACCTGCCGGCGGATATCCGAAATGGCCTCGGCGGAGCTGTCGCCCAGCATCAGCCGCGCCTCGATCACCGCGCGCTGGTCCCAGGCCGACTGGGTCAGCCGGTCCAGCGCCAGCGACACACCGTTCATGGTGTTGCCCAGCAGCATGCCCAGCAGCGGGATGGCGTACTGCGGCTCATACCACGGCTGGTTGCCGATCACCGCCAGCAGGGCAAACAGGGTCACGGAAAACGACGAGATGAACATCGACACCAGGCCGATGCCATACCCCCACAGACCGACGAAACGCCGGTGCTGGCGCGCCATGACCTCACGGCCGGCCACCGCCAGCATGAGCAGAGACAACAACGCCACCCACAGCAGGCCGGTCGAGGCAAACAGCGCCTTCAGCACCAGGCCGATGAGCAGCAGCTGGACGACGGTGCGTACAGCAGCGACCGTCAGCTGTCGATCCATGCCCGGATGGACGCGGCGCGACACCAGCGCAAGCAGCAACACGAGCACGGCAGCGAGTGAAAGATCGAATACAGACAGGGCGATCATGATAGCCGCTGTACCTCGCCGAGACCCTCTTCGGTCATGCTGAACCAACCATCCGCCACCCGCCGGATCTGTGCCTGCGAATGGCTGACCCACAGCATGCCCGCGGCCGTGTCGCGCCGGCAGGCACCGAGCACCGCTTCCACGCGGGCAGTGCTCTCGGGATCGAGGTTGGCGGTGGGCTCGTCCAGCAACAGCACCCGCGGCGCTCTGACCAGGGCGCGCGCCACCGCCAGGCGCTGGCGTTCGCCGCTCGACAGCCGTTCGACACGCCAGTCCATCACGGCCGGCCCGAAACCCAGCGCTTCGAGCAGCCGCTCGTCCCGGCGCGCGAAATGATCACCGACGGTGGGTGCCCACCAGTACGACTCCGACGGCACGAGCATGACGCGGCTGCGCCATTCGGCGGGCGGCCAGGTTTCGCGCCGGCGGCCGTCCAGCAACACCTCGCCCTCGTTCAGGTCGAGGTCGGCCAGCGCCCGCAGCAGCAGCGTCTTGCCTACGCCGGACGGCCCGCTCAGACACAGGCACTCGCCTGCCGCCAGTTCGAAGGACACCGGCGGCCGGTTGCGGACGACGAGGTTTGTGACGGAGAGCAGCATGAAGAAAACGGGGCATTGAAGGAAGCCCGCATCTTAGAAGAAAAAGCCACCGAACCCAATGGTTCACCGTTTCCCGGTTCTCGCAGGGTGGTGGCGAGCGAAGCGAACCCCGCCATTTTTCCACAGGGCAAAAAAAAACGGGCGCCGAAGCGCCCGTCGTAACGACCACCCGAAAGGGAGGCTGGACTCAGATGCCGGAGCCCTTGGTGCCGGTGAATTCCGGGTAGGCTTCCAAGCCGCACTCGGCCAGATCGACACCTTCGAACTCCTCTTCCTCGCTGACACGGATACCCATCACAGCCTTGATGACCATCCACACGATGAAGCTCGCCACGAAGGTCCACACCAGGATGGTGAACAGACCGGTGAGCTGGGCCGTCAGGGTGGCTTCCTCGTTGGTGAAGGCCACGGCGATCAGGCCCCACATGCCGACCACGCCGTGCACCGAGATGGCGCCGACCGGATCGTCGATGCGCAGCTTGTCCAGGAGCAGGATAGAGAACACCACCAGCACGCCACCGGCCGCACCGACCAGGGTCGCCACCAGCGGCGTCGGTGCCAGCGGCTCGGCGGTGATGGCCACCAGGCCGGCCAGGGCACCGTTCAGCGTCATGGTCAGGTCGGTCTTGCCGAACAGCGTGCGCGCGACCAGCGCGGCCGCCACCACACCACCGGCTGCTGCCGCGTTGGTGTTGACGAACACGGCGGCCACGGCGTTGGCTTCATCGACGTTGGAGACGATCAGTTCGGAACCGCCGTTGAAACCGAACCAGCCCAGCCACAGGATGAAGGTACCCAGGGTGGCCATCGGCAGGTTGGCGCCCGGGATCGGGTGCACTTCACCGTTGGGGCCGTACTTGCCCTTGCGCGCGCCCAGCAGGAGCACACCCGCCAGCGCCGCCGCGGCGCCGCACAGATGCACCACGCCTGAACCGGCAAAGTCATTGAAGCCCAGCTCGTCGAGGAAACCCCCGCCCCACTTCCAGTAACCCTGCAAGGGGTAAATGAAGCCGGTCATGACCACGGCGAAAATCAGGAACGACCACAGCTTCATGCGCTCGGCAACGGCACCGGACACGATGGACATGGCAGTCGCCACGAACACCACCTGGAAGAAGAAATCGGCCATGCCCGAATAGTAAGTGCCGTCGTACCACTCCTCCGGGTTCTGCGCCAGCACTTCGGCAGCGGCATTGTCACCACCGAACATGAAGGAGAAGTCGAATGCAGGAATGTAGCCGTTACCGTCCGACGGATACATGATGTTGTAGCCCATCACCATGTACATGATGCAGGCGATGGCGAACAGGGCGATATTCTTGGTCAGTATTTCGGCCGTGTTCTTGGAGCGGACGAGGCCGGCCTCGAGCATCGCGAAGCCAGCCGCCATCCACATGACGAGCGCGCCGGACATGAGAAAATAAAACGTGTCCAGCGCGTACTTGGTTTCCAGAATTGCTTCCACTTTAAAACCCTCCGCAATCAGAGCGCGTCCGGGCCGGTTTCCCCGGTTCGGATACGAACAGCCTGCTCCAGTGAATAGACAAAGATCTTTCCGTCACCGATCTTGCCGGTATTGGCCGCCTTGGCGATGGCCTCGAGAACCTGGTCGACCAGGTCGTCGTTGACCGCAACCTCGATCTTGACCTTGGGCAGGAAGTCCACGACATATTCCGCGCCGCGGTACAGTTCGGTGTGACCTTTCTGACGACCGAACCCCTTGACCTCGGTGACTGTGATGCCCTGAACACCAATCTCGGACAGCGCCTCACGCACGTCATCGAGTTTGAAGGGCTTGATGATGGCAGTTACCAGTTTCATGGTACGTAACTCCTGAAAGGGACCCGCCGAAACGGCGGATCCGTTCACGTCCAGATTTACAGGCTCTTCGAGATGGTGAGAACCAGTTTGCCCTTGGTGATGTCATCATCACCGAACATGTCCTCGGCATCGTCGTCGCTGCCCACGTAGCTCAGACCCAGATCAACGCCGGCGGCGGAGCCGGAAACGCCGATGCTGTAATCGATGTAGCTGTCAGCACTCACGCCCGCGGCCTTGCCCAGATCGTCCCAGGCATCGCCCCAGCTGTAGCCGACACCCGCGGACACGGTGATGCCCTCGCTCACCTCGAACTCGGCGCCGACATTGAAGTACCAGGCCGACTCGTCGATGAGGATGAAGCTCAGCTCATTGCTGTAGGCCAGCGAAGCGCTGAACATGCCATAGCTGCCGCCCACGTAGACCTCGGTGGTGGCCGCATCGCTGAAGCCGGGATAGAAGTAGCGCAGCACGCCGACGTCGTAGCCGATATCGCCGGCCTCGCCGGAGAAGCCGGCATAGACATCCAGCTCGATCTGCGGGTCGCTGCTGCCGGCGCCGGCAAAGAAATTAGAGTCGACGTTGGAGGCCCAGGTGCCCGCGTAGAAACCGCTCTCATGCTCGTAGTCGAAACCGCCCTGCAGCGCCATCTGGTTGTCGGTCTGCGACACGCCGCGGAACTTGTAGTCGCTGGTGAGGGCGACATTGCCGCTGACCTCGGCCTGGGCGACACCGGCGCCGGCGATCAGGGCAGAGGCCAGCAGGGTTTTTGTGTACTGTTTCATCGTTGATGGACTCCTCTCTCAAAAAAGTCAGATCAGTAGAATGAGCTAAATCCCTATCCCTTACCCGCAGGCACAAGCCACATGCCCCGGAGGTACGCCTACCATTAGCAGGCTCTGTGCCACATCCATTAATCAAACAGAAACAAGCAGTTATACGATAAACAGCGAGTCAGGCCGGTTTCTGATGCACCAAATCGGTGATCTATACTGGTGCGCACCACAATAGCGCACCAATCAGGTGCACTATCCCCCGCACGCCCGGGCTGGACGGTATCCGGCCGGTTCGCTATGGTGATGCCCATGCTGGATCCCAAGCTCATCGACGACCTCGCCCACCGGCTGGCAAACGCCCTGCCTCCGGCCGCACGCGCCCTGCAGACCGACCTGGAAAAGAACTTCAGGGCCACGCTGCAATCGGCGCTGGCGCAGCTCGAGCTGGTCACGCGCGAGGAGTTCGACGTCCAGACCAGGGTGCTGGCACGCACCCGTGCAAAACTGGAGGCACTGGAAAAGGAAGTCGCCGAGCTGGAAGCCCGCCTCTCTCACCGCCGTTCGTAGCGAGGCGGTTCGAGGGTACGCCGCAGCAGAAGGGTGGTGAAAAATGCGGGCTGGAGCCCGGCTGTCGAACGATAACGCCTGAGTCGGATTCAGGCATGTTCCAGGGAAGGAAACATGTCACTCGCGGTCATCTACAGCCGTGCCCAGGCTGGCGTGCAGGCGCCGCTGGTTACGGTCGAAGTTCAACTCACCGGCGGCCTGCCCTCGCTGTCCATCGTCGGCCTGCCGGAAACGGCGGTGCGCGAGAGCAAGGATCGCGTGCGCGGCGCCCTGCTGCACAGCGGCTTCGAGTTCCCGCCGCGCCGCATCACCATCAACCTGGCCCCCGCCGACCTGCCCAAGGAAGGCGGCCGCTTCGACCTGCCCATCGCTCTCGGCATCCTGGCGGCGTCGGGCCAGCTGCCGGCCGAGCGGCTCGACAGATTCGAGTTCATCGGCGAACTGGCGCTCAGTGGCAGCCTGCGGGGCGTGCGCGGTACGCTGCCGAGCACCCTGCACGCCAACCGCAGCCGACGCACGCTGGTGTGTCCGGCAGCCTGCGCGAATGAAGCCGCGCTCGCCGGTGACGAGGCCGCCCTGACAGCCGACCACCTGCTGCTCGTGTGCCGGCACCTCAACGGCGAGCACATACTCGAGCCGCCACCCAGACCGGCGGAAGACCAGCCGCCCGCCTACCCCGACCTGCGCGAGGTGCGTGGCCAGCCCCACGCCCGGCGTGCCCTGGAGATCGCGGCAGCCGGCGGCCACAACCTGCTGTTCAGCGGCCCGCCCGGCACCGGCAAGACCCTGCTGGCCAGCCGCCTGCCGGGCATCCTGCCACCGCTGACGGATGCCGAGGCGCTGGAGACCGCCAGCGTCGCCTCGGTCAGCCGACAGGGCTTCGATACCCGTCACTGGCGTCGGCGGCCATTCCGCGCCCCGCACCATTCGGCCTCCGGCGCGGCCCTGGTCGGCGGCGGCTCCAACCCGCGCCCGGGCGAAATCTCGCTGGCGCACAACGGCGTGCTGTTCCTCGACGAACTGCCGGAGTTCAGGCGCGGCGTGCTGGACCTGCTGCGCGAACCGCTGGAAAGCGGCCGCATCGTCATCAGCCGCGCCGCCCGCCAGGCCGAGTACCCGGCCCGCTTCCAGCTGGTGGCCGCCATGAACCCCTGCCCCTGCGGTTTCCTCGGCGATGCCAGCGGCCGCTGCCGCTGCACCGGCGAGCAGGTGCAGCGTTACCGGGCGCGGCTGTCCGGGCCGCTGCTGGACCGCATCGACCTGCACGTGGAGGTGCCGCGGCTCGACTACCAGACGCTGCAGGAAGAACGCGGCGAGGACAGCGCCAGCGTACGCCAGCGCGTGATGGCCGCGCGCGACAGGCAGCTCGAGCGTGGCGGCCTCAACGCCCACCTGACAGCCACGCAGCTCGACCGCCTCTGCCCCCTGGACGGTACCGGCCAACGCCTGCTGGCCAAAGCCATGCGGCGCTTCGACCTGTCGCTGCGGGCGGTGCACCGCATCACGCGGGTAGCACGGACTATCGCGGACCTGCAGGGGGAGGACGGAATCGGCGTGGAACAGTTGAGTGAGGCCATCGCCTACCGGTGCGGCAGTCATTGAGGGCGCTGCGGTGGGGTTCGCTTCGCTCACCCCACCCTACGGGTGAAACCCGACGCGGCGGCTGCAGAGCGCGCGGGCCTCATCGAAGCGAACCCCACTGGGAAAGAAGCTGTTTTCAACGCAAAGAACGCACCCCAAAAGAAACCGTTTTGCAAGTCTTCCGCCGACGGTTTTTTTAACGAATAATGGCTGCCATGCAGTCGCCCGCCCTGATATCCTGATTCCATGCCCGACCTGAACCCCGCCCAGCGCGCCGCCGTGCGCGAGGTCGAGCGTCCGCTGCTGGTACTGGCCGGTGCCGGCAGCGGCAAGACCCGCGTCATCACCCACAAGATCGCCTGGCTGATCCGCGCGTGCGGCATCAACGCGCGCCATATCGTCGCCGTCACCTTCACCAACAAGGCCGCACGGGAAATGCGCGAGCGCGCCGCGAAGCTGACCAGCCGCGACGAGAGCAAGGGCCTGACGGTATCCACCTTCCACACCCTGGGCCTGAACATTCTGCGGCGCGAGGCCAGGCTGCTGGGATTCAAACCCGGCTTTTCCATCTTCGACAGCCAGGACAGCCAGCACCTCATCGACGAACTGCTGCGCAAGAAGCCCGTGCCCCACGGCAGCGACGCCCTGCGCTGGAAGATCTCGGCCTGGAAGAACGAACTGTGCCTGCCGGAACAGGCGGTGCGGCAGGCAGAAAACGATTTCGAGCTGGCCGCCGCCCTGCTCTACGGCGAATACCAGCGACACCTGCACGCCTACAACGCCTTCGACTTCGACGACCTGATCCTGCAGCCGGTGCTGCTGCTGGGCGACGACGCCGGGACGCGCGAACGCTGGCAGGGCCGCATCCGCCACCTGCTGGTCGACGAGTACCAGGACACCAACCACACCCAGTACGAACTGGTGCGGCTGCTGGTCGGCCGCACCACGCCCTTCACGGCGGTCGGCGACGACGACCAGTCCATCTACGCCTGGCGCGGCGCCAACCCGGAAAACCTGCTGCGTCTGCAGCAGGACTTCCCGCGCCTGCAGGTGGTCAAGCTGGAACAGAACTACCGTTCCTCCGGCTGCATCCTGAAATGCGCCAACCACCTCATCAGGAACAATCCGCACGTGTTCGACAAGCAATTGTGGAGCGGGCTGGGCTACGGCAGCCGGCTGCGCGTGCTGGGCTGCCGCGACGCCGACCACGAGGCCGAGCGCGTGGTGTCGGAGATCCTGCACCACCGCTTCACCCACGGCACCCGCCCCGGCGAGTACGCCATCCTGTACCGCGGCAACCACCAGTCCCGCACCTTCGAGAAGGTGCTGCGCGAACACGGCATTCCCTACCACCTGAGCGGCGCCACCTCGTTCTTCGAATACACCGAAGTCAAGGACCTGCTCGCCTACCTGCGGCTGCTGGTCAACCCCGACGACGACCGCGCCTTCCTGCGCGTGGTCAACACGCCGCGCCGCGAGATCGGCGCCGCCACCCTGGAGAAACTGGCGGGTTTCGCCGCCGAACACGGCCTGGGCCTGCTGGCCGCCTGCTTCGAACCCGGCCTGGACGTGGTATTGGGCAAGCGCCCGCACGGCAAACTGCGGCTGTTCGCCGACTGGCTGGTGGCACTGGCCGACCAGGGCGAGCGCAGCGAACCCCTGCCCGTGGTGCGCCAGCTCATCCAGGACATCGCCTACGACGACTGGCTGCGCGACAACAGCAAGGACCCCGACGAGGCCGAACGGCGGCTGCAGAATGTTGCCGATCTGGTCGGCTGGCTCGAGCGCATGGCGGCACAGGGCGAGGGCGACGCCAGCCTCGGCGAACTGGTCAACCGCATCAGCCTGCTCGACCGCCTGGACCGTGATGACGACGCCGGCGACGGCATGGTGCGCCTGATGACGCTGCACGCCGCCAAGGGTCTGGAATTCCCGCACGTGTTCATCGTCGGCATGGAGGAAAACCTGCTGCCGCACCGCACCAGCATCGAGGAAGACAACCTGGAAGAAGAGCGCCGTCTGGCCTATGTCGGTATCACCCGCGCGCAGAAGACGCTGACCTTCACCTATGCCGCCAGGCGCAAGCGCGCCGGCGAATGGGAAAGCTGCGAACCCAGCCGCTTCCTGGCCGAACTGCCGGAGGAAGACATCGAGTGGGACAAACCGGGGTCGGCGCCGGACCCGGGAAAGGCCAGGCAGCGCGGCCAGGCACACCTGTCGAACCTCAAAAGCCTGTTGTCCTGAAAGGTTGCCATGGTGGGGTTCACTACGTTCACCGCCACCCTACCGGCGGCCGCCCGTAGGGTGGCGGTGAGCGAAGCGAACCCCACCGCACATCCCCAACAAAAAAAGGGCTGCCGATCGGCAGCCCTTTTCGATCCGGACGCCGTGTGCTTTACAGGCCGGTCTGGCTCAGCATGTATTCGACAGCGCCCTTCAGCTCGTCCTTCGAGCAATCGGCGCAGGTGCCCTTGGGCGGCATGGCGTTGAAACCGTTGACGGCATGATCCAGCAGGGTGTTCATGCCCTTGCCGGCGCGCGGACGCCAGGCGTCCTTGTCGCCTACCTTCGGCGCCCCTGCCACACCCGTGCCGTGGCAGGCCATGCAGGCGGCGTTGTACACCTGCTCACCACTGCGCGCGGCGGCCGCCCCACCGGCATCCGTGGCGCTCGCCACCACCTGGCCGACGTTCACCTGCCCGACCGGCTTGATGTTCTCCTTGACCTTGGCCTGCATGCGCGGATCGGGACCGGCATCGCCTTCGCCCTCGGGCGCCTGGCAGGCAGTCAAATTCAACAACAGGGCGACGATGGCCAGCGCGCCCGGCAGCCTCTTGAAAGCGCCCATAAATTCCTTGTCCTGATGGCTCACATGAACCCCCTGAAAATCAGTTAGTCAGTTGCTCGAAACGCGGCAACCGGCAGGCTGCCGCGCGGGCGCGGAAGTATAGCCGCAAAGGCCTGCCCGGAAAAGAAAAACCCTCCAAAAGGCTAAAGTATTCAGGCGCCCGGCCGTCAACCCGGGTGCAGGGACGGATTCAGGCGAGGGGATCGCCCAACAGGTTCCAGACCATGAATATCGACCCGCAACTTCCGCAGCTGCAACTGGCCACCGCGACACCCCAGCGCCCCGGCCAGCCGCCGCCCGAACAGACCACGAGCCGCCCTGTCGAGCAGCCGCGCCAGGCCGAAGCGACGTCGGGCAAGCCCGCCGACCCGTCTGCCAACCGCCACATCCAGGACGAGAAAAACCGCGAACAGCATGCCGCGCGCGGCCGGGGCGTGCGCAACGAATCGGAACTCAGCGACGGCGAGAAGCGCGAGCTGGACAAACTGAAGGCGCGCGACCGCGAGGCGGCAGCCAGGGCAACGCGGATGGAGGCCGAAGCGCGCCAGAAACCGATCGAGGAACAGGCGGCAGAGCGTGACGTGCCGCCGACACAAAACAGTACAAAGCGGTCGGTCGGCGCCCTGCTGGACGTATTCGCATAAATCACGAGGTTCGCATCATGAAAATAGACGGCGCACTCTCCCAGGCCCTGCTCGGCATCCAGCGCGGGCTGAACAGCGCACGCGACAACGCCGCAAAGATCGCCAGCGCCGACCAGTTCCGCGAAGACGGCCCCACCGGCCTGGTCGAGCCCCTGCTGGGCCTGCGCCAGGACCGCCTGCAGGTGTCCGCCTCGGTCGAAGTGCTGAAAGCCGTCGATGACATGATCGGCTCGCTGTTCGACGACAAGGCCTGACACCCACCCCTGCCCGACCCCGATTCCTTGGACCTGCAGCGGACGAGAGGGTATCCTTACGCCCCTCCGCGCCCGTAGCTCAGTTGGATAGAGTGTCGGCCTCCGAAGCCGAAGGTCACAGGTTCGAATCCTGTCGGGCGCGCCAAATGGAAAGGCCCGCCTCGTGCGGGTCTTTTCGTCTGGCGCGCCCGACGGCCGGAATAAACGGCCCCGCTGTGGCTTACCAGATGGTTTGCGGTGTCACTTAAGGAAGTACTCTATGTGCCGACGCGTCCGGAAAATTAATTCGATGTCCGCCATCGCTTGGTTGGTTAGTTGAATAAACTTACTATTGGCATGGCGTTCGTCACTACCATCAACAGCCTTTGCCATTCGAAGAAATTCGTCTTCAGTCGACATAAACTCATTCATAACCAAATCAAATTTCTTCCTGAAATGTAGGCACGGATCAGATTTAAGGCCATCTTTCCCGAGCAAATTCATAGCCGAATCACATTGCCTAGCAGTAGCTGCCAGGAAGGCGACATTTTGTGCCGCAACTACTACCTTGTTTGAAGGATCATCTGCTGCAACTTGTTCACTTAATGTGGCA
>Ga0256830_1000994_pt1 | contig 20756 bp, 18 predicted proteins | sample 128326metaG_FD_190537 | JGI IMG/M metagenome (GOLD analysis project Ga0256830, IMG submission 190537) | Hydrothermal vent microbial communities from Lau Basin, Pacific Ocean - 128-326 | ecosystem: Environmental > Aquatic > Marine > Hydrothermal vents | place: Pacific Ocean: Lau Basin | collected... | reverse complement strand
GGACTGGCCGTCGGCCGCTTCGGCGGCTCCGGCCCGGACGTGGGCGACGACGGAGCGGCGGGCGCGGGCGGAGCCGCGGGGGGCGGCGCCTGCTGTGCCGCGACGCGGGACGCGGACGATCCTCCTTCCACGGAGGACGCCTCCGGCGGCACCGCAGCCGCCTGCCATGCCGCCGACGCCGAAGCCCCCTCGTCCTGCGCGTCGGCCGACCCGCGTGCCTCGTTCCCCCGCCGCGTCCTCCGCGGCCTCGCCTACGGCTACGGCAGCCTCCTCGCCGACGTCACCGGCTGGTTCCTGCTCGGCTTCGCACTGTCCGCGCTGGTCACCGTCCTCCTGCCCGACGACTTCTTCGGCAGCGTGTTCCCCTCCGGTTTCGCCGCGATGCTGCTCATGCTGGTCGCCGGCCTGCCCATCTACATCTGCGCCTCGGCGAGCACACCGCTCGCCGCCGCCTTCCTGGCCAAGGGCCTGTCGCCGGGCGCGACGCTGGTGTTCCTGCTCGCCGGCCCGGCCACGAACTTCAGCACCCTGATCACGGTGCGCGGCCTGTTCGGCACGCGCTCCGCCGCGCTCTACGTCGGCGGCCTGGCCGTGTGCTCCCTCGCCTTCGGCTTCCTCGCCGACGCCGTCTATCCCTGGCTGGGGCTGACCCCGACCACCCACGTCGCCGCCGACGCCCTGCACGAGCACCACGGCGCCTTCGCCATCCTCGCCGGCGCCGTCCTCGGCTTCCTGCTCCTGTTCCACGCCACCCGCCTCTGGGTCCTCCCGCGCTTCCGCCGCGAACCGGGAGGAGGGGGCTCCTGTCACACGGACTGACCCCCCACCGCGGAAACTGGCCATCCAGGATGTGCTGGCCGTGGAAAGTTGTGACCAGGGCCGTTCCGATGCGTCTTCCCTGGTGGCGCAACGCAGGATCGGCGCCTCCGGGGCCGGGGCGGAGCCTCGAGGGACGCCGGTCCGCCCCGAGCGAGGCCGGGAAGGCCTCGCAGCGGGAGGGGTGCGTCTGCGGGTGGTAGTTGCGGAACGCGCTGCCCCCCTGCCCCAGGCCGGAACACTCTGCGAACCCAGTTTCCGTGCCAGGGCCCTAGAATCGCCGGCATGCTCGTCAGGGCGCCCTTCGCCGTCTTCGCCCTCTCGCTCGCCGTGTCCTGTGCCGCTCCCTACGCTCCCCGCGGCTACGACGACGACCGCGCCTTCCTCCGCGAGCACACGACGGTCCACGAGTTGCGCAGCGGGACCGGCGCGGTGCTGGTGTGCCCCGAGCTCCAGGGCCGGGTGATGACCAGCGCGACGCGGCTCGACGGGCCCGGCCTCGGCTTCGTGAATCGCCCGGTGGTCGCCCATCCCGATCCGGACGCGGCGTTCGCGAACTACGGCGGCGTGGAGCGCTTCTGGCTCGGCCCGGAGGGCGGTCCCTGGGCGCTGTTCTTCGACGCCGACGCGCCCCAGGACCGGGAGCACTGGCGCACACCCGAGGACCTGCACCACGGCGGCTTCGCCGTGACCGCCCGCGACGACCGACGGGTGGTGATGGAGCGCGAGCTCGCGGTCACCAACGCCCTCGGCACCCGGTTCGACGCCCGGGTGCGCCGCACCGTCGAGGCGCCGCCGCGCGCCGAGGTCGCCGCCGCGCTCGGTGACGAACGCGCCCTCCTCCTGCCGTGGACCGCATGGCGCAGCACGACCACCGTGACCAACGTCGGCAACGAACCCTGGACCGAGGACGGCGGACTGGTCTGCGCCTGGATGCTCGGCATGTTCCGCGCCGGCGAGCGCACCTGGGCCGTCCTCCCGTTCCGGCCGTACCCGGCGGAGGGCTACGAGGACGCGCCGCCGGTGCTCGCCGACTACTTCGGCGAGGTGCCGCCCGACCGCTTCCGCATCGGCCCCGACTTCGCGGTCCTGAAGGCCGACGCCGGCGCCGTCGGCAAGGCCGGCGTCCTGCGCAGCCGCGCCCGGGACCGGGTCGGGTCGTACGACCCGGACACCGGCGTCCTGACCGTCGTCGTCTTCGCCCCGCTCGAGCGCGCAGCGCCCTACCTGGTCGAGCACTGGGGATGGGACGTGGCCCCCATCCCCGAGGGGGACGTCGTGAACGCCTACGTCCACGGCGGGCCCGAGCCGTTCTACGAACTCGAGACCTCGTCGCCCGCCCTCCGCCTCGGCCCGGGCGAGAGCCACGCCCACGTCCAGCTGGTGGTCCAGGTGGAGGTCCGCGGCGACGACCTCGACCGCCTGCTGCGCACCGCGCTGGGCGTGGACCCGGCCGAGTACCGAAGGCTGACCACCGCTCCCCGACCGGGCGCGGAGTGATACCTTCGGAGGGCATGCTCGCCCTCTTCGCCCTGGTCCTCGCTCCCGTCCCGGCGGCCCCGGCACCGCCCCTCTCCCAGCAGGCCGCGCGCCAGCGACCGCCCAGCGCGCTCGTCGTCCTCGTGCCGCGCTGGCCCGCCGACGGGGTGCCCGCGGCGACGATGCCGCGACTGCGTGCGCTCGCCGACGAAGGGGCGTGGTGCCTGCGGACCCGAGGCGAGGACCTCGCCGCCCCCGCCGCCGGCTGGGCGTCGGCGCTCACCGGGGTGTACCGCGACCGCCACGGACTCGTCGCGGGGCCGATGGACCCGAGCCGACTCGCCGGCGTCCCCAACCTCCTGTCCCAGGCCCACGCCCACGGCCTCTCCAGCCAGCTCGCGATGCCCTCGTCCCTGCTCCCGGAACTGCCGGCGCCCGACGACCCGGACGCGTTCCGGGAGTTCTCGAAACGGATGGAGTTCCCGTTCGGAGTGCTCGGCGCCGACGACCCCGAGGGCCTGGTCTCCGGGGCCCGCGCTCGGGCGCGGGACGGCCTGCTCGTCGTCGTGCTCGACACCGACGACCCCGCCCGGTTGGACGCCCTGGTGGCGCGTCTGCTCGACGGCCCGCCGCGGGACGACGCCACGCCCGACGCCGAGCTCCCCGACGACCGACTCGTCGTGGTCGCCGGGCTGCGCGCCCACGACGGCGGCCGGTTCGCGCCGCTGATCGTGAACGGCCCCGGCGTCGTCCGCGGCCGCACCTTCCCCGCCGCCCAGCTCTGCGACGTGGCCGCCATCGTGGCCCGGCACCTCGGCCTCGACCTCGACGGCCTCGACGGGCGCCCCGTGGCGTACCCGCTCGACGCCGACGGTCGGCCGCTCGAGCGCCGCGGGCCCGGCGCGGCCTGGATGGGGCCGCCCTTCGCCGAGCTCCGCACCGAACTCCTGGTGGACGGCGGCGGTGACCTGCGCCGCGGCTTCGACGGTCTCCCCGACCCCGAGGCGGCCGGCCCCGCCGCCACCGCGCCCGAGGCCGCGCTCGTCGCCTGGGACGACCCCGGCCCGATGACCCTCCTCGCCGAGAGCGCCCTCCCCGAGCCGCTGGTCGGCGCGGACGGCAACGTCTTCGCGAACGCCTCGACCTCCGAACCGGCCCACGTGGTCCAGGAAGTGGACGTCCTGCCGCTGCGCCCGTGGTTCCGACGCGAAGCGCTCGACGTCCTCTACGGCTGGGGCGCGGCCCGCGTCGGCGACGCGCCGGGAGAAGCCCGTCTGGTCGTCGAGTGCCTCGACGACGCCGGCGCCGTGCTCGCCCGCTCCGAGTCCATCGCCGACCCGGACGCCCCGCCGCACGCGCTCGCGCTGCGCGCGCAGCGCGTCGCGGCCCCGACGGCGACGCGGCGGCTGCGGGTGACGCTCGAGCTGCCCGCGCGCGGCGCCGAGGGCTACTGGGTCGCCGACGGACTCACCCTCGAGGTCGTCCCCCGCAGCGACGACGTCGCCGCGGCGGAGTGGCGCCCGCTCCTCACCCCCGACTCCCTCGCCGAGTGGCTGCCGGTGAACGTCGCCCCCGAGACCTTCAGCGCCTGGAACGGCGTCGTCCGCTGCGACGGCAGGCCGACCGGTGTGCTGCGCTCGCCGGAGCGCCACCGCGACTTCGTGGTCGAGTTCGAATACCTCCACGAGACCCACGGCGGCAACGGCGGTTTCTTCGTCTGGTCCGACCCGCTGCCCGCGGTCGGCGTGCCGTTCACCCGCGGCGTCGAGGTCCAGGTCATCGAGGGCTGGGAGACCGAGAACTGGACCAGCCATGGCGACGTGTTCGCCATCTGGGGCGCGACCCTGACGCCCGACCGGCCGCACCCGGCGGGCTGGATGCGAAGCCTCCCCCACCAGCGCCGCGCCTTCCCGGCCGGGCAGTGGAACCACTTCCGCATCGTCGGGGTGGACGGCCGCATCCAACTGTGGGTCAACGGCCAGCCGGTCACCGAGGCCTGGGACGTGGTCCCGCGCGAGGGCTTCCTGTGCCTCGAGTCCGAGGGGGCGCCGGTGCGCTACCGCAACCTCTGGGTCCGCGACCTGCCGGCCGACGACGCACCACTGCCGCCGGAGCGGCGCGCCGCCGCGGACGAGGGCTTCCGCTCGATCTACTCGGGCCGCGACCTGCGCGGCTTCCGGTCCGCGCCCCCCGAGGCCTGGCGACCGCAGGACTGGAAGCTGGTCGCCGCGGCGGGCGCGCCCTGGCTCGTGACCGAGCGCAGCTTCGACGACTTCGAGCTCCTCCTCGACGTCCGGCTCACCGGCGAGCCGCCGGTCGGTGACGACGCTCCGGCGCCGCCGGACGACACCGTCGTCGTGCCGCTCGACCGCCTGGGCCTCCCCGCGGAGGGCTTCCACCGCCTGCGCCTGACCCACCGCGACGGCCGCTGGACCCGCGTCCTGCTGGACGGCGAGGAGCTCCACCTCGCCGCCCCCCTGCCGCCGACCCCGACCGCGGGCCCGCTCGCACTGCGCCCGCCGCTCGGCGCCCCCGCCGAGTTCGCCAACCTCTTCGTCCGCCCGCTCGCCCGATGACGATCACCCCCAAGGATTCAGGGGACGAGCCCCGAGGTCACGACGGAGGAAGGGGGGCGGGGCGCAACGTCTGGGCCGCACTGGCCCGGCTCGTGGTCCGCCCGATCCGCCGCCTGGTCAGGCGATCCTCCCACTCCGCATTCCCGTACCGGATCCCGAGGAACCTCGACGAACCGACGTTCACCTGCCCCTGCTGTGGACACGTGACGTTCTTCGAGCCCCCGGGTTCCTTCTCCCTTTGCTACGTCTGTTTCTGGGAGGACGACGGCATCCAGTACGCCGACCCGACCTACGAGGGTGGCGCCAACCGCGTCTCCCTGGTCGAGGCCCAAGCCAACTTCCAGGAGTTCGGGGCATGTGACGCACGGCACGTGCATCAGGTTCGCCCTCCCCGAGCGTGCGAGCCCCGGGACCCGGACTGGCGGCCGGCAACGGAGGCCGACGTCGCATGGCTGCGCGAGCAACGCTTCTTGGTGGACTGGCCCGGCGACCCCAAGGACTATCCCTACTACTGGCGCCGGAAGGACGCTTCCCAAGCCTCCTCGCGGCCCGGCTGAAGCCGCCCGCTCGACGCGGGCGCCGTGGTCTGTCAGGATGGGCCCATGGAAGGGGTCCCTGCGGAGGAGCTCGAGCTGCGCGAGGCGGCGTTCGCGCACTGCGCCGAGCTGCGGCGGGTGTGGGGTGACTCCGTTCCGGCCAAGGTGTTGTGGCCCGGGTTCCCGTTCCGCGGCGGGAGGGTCCGGCTGTACTCGGTCCAGGGCATCCACAAGCCGAAGCAGGGCGAGTTCCCGCTCACCCTGTTGACCACCCTGGCCAGCCCCTACCACGACGAGCTCTCCCAGGACCAGACCAGCATCCGCTACGACTACTCGCCGCGCGACTACCTGAACGACGGCGTCAAGCGGGCATCGGAACTCGGACTCGCCTTCGTCTACCAGGTCCAGGTGAAGCCGAAGCCGGACCCGGAGTACCTCCTGGTCTCACCGGTGTTCGTGGACGGCTGGGACGACCGCACGCGCACCTTCTTCCTGTCGGCCCTCCCCGAGTCGGTGGCCGACCTGCCACCGGAACCCGAGCTGGTCGCCGACGCGGCACACTCCCTTCCCGAGCACGAGAAGCGGACCGCGTTGCGCCTCGTCGAGCAGCGCCTTGGCCAGGCCGGATTCCGCAAGGAGGTGCTGGCGGCGCAACGCAACCGCTGCACGGTCTGCGAGCTCCGCGCCCGCCCGCTGGTGGATGCGGCCCACGTCGTCCCCCACGCCGACCCGCGCGGCACGAACGAGGTGCGCAACGGACTCGCCCTGTGTGCCCTCCACCACCGCGCCTTCGACACCGACGTCCTGCGCATCGATCCGGATGCCGTGGTCCACGTGGACGAGGAACGGCTCGCGAAGTTCGCGGCCCTGGCGCCGGACGCGCTCCGTCGTCGCGACCCCGCGGCGGTCCACCAGCTCCTCGACCACCACGGCCGACCACTCCGGCTGCCGAAGGACCCGCGGAAGCGTCCCGACCCGGAACTCCTGCGCCTGCGCTGGGAGGGCCGCCTCGGGGCGTGACCGAAGGACTCCGGAGGCCCGGCCGCGCAGGGAGACGTCAAGGGGCGACGAGGATCGTGAGGGGGCGGCCGCCGATGGTGAGGGTGGTGACGGGGCGGAGACCCTCGGGGCGGCCGTGTTCCTCGGCCCAGGGCTCGGACAGGAGGACGGCGTCGGGGCGCCAGTCCGGCGCCTCGGCGGCGAAGCGCTCGAGGTCGGGGAACCAACGCAACTCGGCCTCGGTGCGCCACAACAGGCGCGGCGTCTGGACCCCGAGCAGGGCGACGCGCTCGTAGGGCGCGAGCGCGACGGCCAGCCGTTCGGCGTCCTCGCGCACGGAATGGCCGCGCGCCTCCCACACCGGCACGTAGGCAAAGGGGACGACGGCGCGCGCCGCCGGAACCAGGGCCAGCAGGGCGAGCGCCGGCAGGCGGCGCGCCAGGAGCGGGGCCGACGCACCGAGCACGACCACGGCGCCCAGCACGAGACGCCCCGCGGTCGGTGTCTCGTCCAGGAAGAGGGCGAGGGCGGCGGCGGCGAGGACGGCGGAGCCCAGTCCGACCGAGACCGCGAAGCGGCGCGCCCCTCCGCGGGTCTCCAGCTCGACCGCCGCAGCGACCGCCACCAGGGGGATGGCGGGCAGGAGGTAGCGGCTGGACTTCACCGCCGGCAACAGGAGGAGGAGGAAGGCGAGCGCGACCACCCCGAGGGCCCAGCGCGACAGCGGCATCGTCGCCGGGCGGCGACGCAGCAGCGCGAGCGAGCCCGGCGCAGTGAGGAGGAGGAGCGCGATGGGGAAGGTCAGGGTGCGCACCGCCCGCGCGGCGGTCCAGCCCCAGAGCAGGTCCGACTCGTCGGCGTGACCGCCGGCGCCGGCGCCGGTGACCGCGAGGAACAGCGGCCAGGCCAGGGCCATCGGAACGGCGAGGCCGAGGACGACGAGCGAGGCGCGCCTACCCGGGGCCGGCCCGCCGAGGAGACGCGGGCCGAGCAGTCCGCCGGCGAGCCAGGGCAGGAGCGCGCCGCCCTTGAGCCAGGCGGCGACGCCGAACAGCAGCCCGGCGAGGACGGGACGGGGGCGGCCCGGCGGGGCCAGGGCCAGGAGCGCCGCGAAGACGGTGGCGGCGAAGAGTGGGTCGGTCTCGGCCTGGACCCCGTTCTTGAGCTCGCCCAGGGCGAGGAGCACCAGCGCCCCGGCCATCCACCCGGCGCGCGGCCCGGCGGCGCGGGCCGCGGCCCAGGCGGCGAGACCGGCGGCGGCGAGGAGGGCGAACAGGCTCGGCAGGCGCGCGGCGAAGGGGTCGTCACGGTCGAGCACGTGGAAGGCGCCGGCCAGCACCCAGGGATGGAGCGGCGGTTTGGTCAGGTGGGGCCGTCCCCAAAGCTGCGGGACGAGCCAGTGGTCGCCGGAGGCGTCGGTCTCCAGGGCGAGCTCGCGGCGCAGGTCCTCGGTGCCGACGAACTCCTGGCGCCCCAGCCCGGGCAGGTAGGCGACGAGGCCGAGGAGGACCACCCCGAGGGCGGGGACGAGCGGGCGCGCGGTCACGGCGCGACGGCGAGGGCGTCCTCGAGGAAGCGGAGGGCGCGGAGACCGAACCAGCCGTAGCGCTCGCCGTCCACCAGAGCGACGGGAACACCGAGGGAGGCCAGCTCTGCGCGCCAGCGGGGACGGTGGAAGGGGAAGGGTTCGGTCGCGGCCAGGAGCAGGGTGTCGGGGGCGGCGAGCTCGTCGGCGGCGAGCTCCGGGTAGGGCGTCGCCGCCGGCGCCAGTCGGTCGCCCAGCCCGACCCGCTCGAGCATGGACGCGATGAAGGTGCCCGGCGCGATGCGCATCCACGGCCCGCGCCAGATGAGGTAGTGGACGTGGGCATGGTCGGCGAGCGGACGCGCCGGCGGGGTCACCCACTCGACCAGCCCCGGCAGGCGGTCGGGGGCTTCGGGAAGGGGCGCGGGCGGTGCGGTGACCACCGCCTCCCAGCGCTGCGCCATGTCGTCGAGCGCGGCCGCCCCGGTCGCCTGTCGCAGTCTCCGCAGCTCGCCCGGCAGGTCGGCGACGTCGCGGACGTGGGTCGCGACCACCGGCACCGGGCTCTCCTCGGCGAAGGCGCGCGGGTTCTCCTCGCGGTCGAGGACGAGGAGCTCGGCGCCGAGTTCGGGGAGCCGCTCGAGGTCGGCCTGCTTGGTCCCGCCGAGCACCGGAAGCGCGGCAACGCGCTCGGCGGGATGGAGACAGAAGCGGGTGCGGGCCACGACGGGGGCGCCGGCCTCGAGCAGCGTCTCGGTCCAGGAGGGAACGAGGCTGGCGACCCGTCGTATCGGTCGGTCAGGCACGGAAGAGGGGGGCGTACCGGTCCCGATGCCGCCAGGCCAGCCACAGGTGCAAGGCCAGGACGAAGACGCCCAGGGGCAGGCCGGACGGGTCCAGGAAGACGTCGTAGAGGAAGACGTTCAGGGTGATGGGCGCGAGGACCACGAGTCCCAGCGCGGTGAAGCGCCCCGAGAGGACGAGGAGCCCGGAGGCCAGTTCGGCGAACTTGAGGAACGGCCAGAAGTAGCCGGTGGTGATCAGGGCGCCGATGAACTTCCCGCCCGCCGGGGTGGGCATGGGCATCGGCAGGAAGCCCTGGCCCCGGTAGTACGTCACCAGACCGTCGAGGCCGAAGACGACGAACGTGGCCCCGAGGACGAGGCGCGGAAGGAGCTCGGCGAGGTTGCGGGTTCGCATCGTGGATGGCCCGGAGGGCGCGGAGTTCAGGGAAGGTCCAGCCCGAGCCGGTCCGCGACCTCGCGGGCCTCGTCGTAGCCGGCGTCGGCGTGGCGTGCGACCCCGATGCCGGGGTCGTTCGTCAGCACGCGCGCGAGGCGCAGGTCCATCTCGGGCGAGCCGTCACACACCGTGACCTGCCCGCTGTGCTGGCTGTAGCCGATGCCGACGCCGCCGCCGTGGTGCATGGACACCCACGACGCACCGCTCGCCACCGCGAGCATGCCGTTGAGGAGCGGCCAATCGGCGACCGCGTCGCTGCCGTCCTTCATCGCCTCGGTCTCGCGGTTCGGCGACGCCACCGAGCCGCAGTCCAGGTGGTCGCGGCCGAGCACGATGGGCGCCGCGACGCGGCCCTCGCGGACCAGCCGGTTGAAGGCCAGCGCCGCCCGTTCGCGCTCGCCGTATCCCAACCAGCAGATGCGCGACGGCAGCCCCTGGAACGCGACCCGCTCCTGGGCCATCCGAATCCAACGCCGAAGGTGCGGTTTGTCGGGGAAGAGCTCGAGGATGGTCTCGTCGGTGACGCGGATGTCCTCGGGGTCGCCGCTCAACGCCGCCCAGCGGAACGGCCCCTGCCCCTCGCAGAACAGCGGCCGTACGTAGGCGGGCACGAATCCGGGGAAGTCGAAGGCGTCTTCCACTCCGGCCTGCTCCTTGGCGAAGGCGCGGAGGTTGTTGCCATAGTCGAAGGTCTCGGCGCCGCGCCGCATCAGCTCGAGCATCAGCCGGACGTGGCGGCCCATGGTCACGTAGCTGCGGCGCTCGTAGTCCTTCGGGTCGCGCCGGCGCAGCTCCAGGGCCTCGTCGAAGGTCAGCCCCTCCGGCACGTAGCCGTTCAACGGGTCGTGCGCGCTGGTCTGGTCGGTCAGGGCGTCGGGCACGATGCCGCGGTCCACCAGCGCCTGCAGCAGGTCCACCGCGTTGCACTCGACGCCGATGCTGACCGCCTCGCCGCGCTCCTTGGCCTGGAGCGCGCGGGCGATGCCGGCGTCGAGGCTCGGCGCCTTCTCGTCGAGGTAGCGCGTCTCGAGCCGCATCGGGAAGCGGCTCGGATCCACCTCGGCGACCAGCGCCACGCCCTCGTTCATGGTCACCGCCAGCGGTTGCGCGCCGCCCATCCCGCCGAGCCCGGCGGTGACGCAGAGCCGCCCCTTCAGCGAATCGCCGAAGCGCTTCCGCGCGACTGCGGCGAAGGTCTCGTAGGTGCCCTGGAGGATGCCCTGGGTGCCGATGTAGATCCACGACCCCGCGGTCATCTGGCCGTACATCATCAGCCCGGCGCGCTCGAGCTCGCGGAAGTGCTCCCAGTCGGCCCAGTGGGCGACCAGGTTGCTGTTGGCGATCAGCACCCGAGGTGCGTGGGCGTGGGTGCGGAACACCGCCACCGGCTTGCCGCTCTGGACCAGCATCGTCTCGTCGGTTCGCAGCCGTTGCAGCGTCGTGACGATCTTCTCGGCGGCTTCCCAGTTCCTGGCGGCGCGGCCGGTGCCGCCGTAGACCACGAGGTCCTCGGGGCGTTCCGCGACCTCGGCGTCGAGGTTGTTGAGGAACATCCGCAGCGCCGCTTCGGCGTGCCAGTCGGCGCAGTGGAGCTCGGGGCCCCGCGGGGCGCGCTGGGCGCCGGGCGCGATGGTCACCGGGGCCGCGGCGCGGGGCCAGGCGGGGGCGGAAACGGAGGAATCGGGGGGCGCGGACATGGCCCCCCGATTCTAGGTGCGGGTGGTGGCGGCGGCGTTCAGCGCCCGTTCGCGTCGCGGGGAGCCGGGGCGGGGGCCGGCGGGGGCGCCTCGCCCCGCTCGTCGCGGTCGGCGCCCCGCTCACCGCGGTCGCGGTCGCGCAGGCGACGACGCCCCTCGCGCTCGGGCCCGAAGTCCCGCCCCGAACCGCCGTCGCGGGCGCGCCGCTCCTGCAGTTCCGCCAGGCGCGCCTGGAAGCGCTCGTAGAAGGCGTCGAGCTCGGCGAGGTCCACGGCCTGGTCGCCGTTCCGGTCGAGCAGCCGCACGACCACCGTCCCCGGGGCGGGACGCTCGCCGTCCTTCCGGCCCTCGGGACGCGGCGGGCGCCGGCCGTCGGCTTCCGGACGCGGCGGGCGGCCATCGCGCGGACGATCGGACTGCGGACGCGACGGACGCTCACCCTTCGGTCCGTCCTTCGGGCCGTCGGCCTGGGGACGCGGCGGGCGGTCACCCTTCGGCCCCTCCACCCGGGGGCGCGGCGGGCGCTCGCCGCGCGGCCCTCCACCCTCCGGCCGCGGCGGCGGCTCGGGCAGGACGACCTCGTCGGCGGTCACGAGTCCGTCGCCGTTCGCGTCCATCGCGGCGAAGGCGCGGTGGGCGTGGGCCTTGGTCCACTGGCCGCGCGGTGCGCCGTCGCCGAAGGCGCGGCGGACCAGGAGGACGGCGCCGAGCCGTCCGTCGCGACGCGACCGCGCGCCGTCCGAGGGCGGGGCGTCCTCGCCACCCCGGCGACGATCACGAACCCGGTCGCGGACCCGGTCGCGCCCGGGCCGTTCCGGACGCTCGGCCTCGGGGGCCGGCGCCGGCGCGGGGGCAGGTTCCTGGAGGAGGGCCGGCCCGGCGGCCGGCAGGAGGGAGAGGAGGAGTGCGTGGATCATCGTGGTGGAGGGTCGTGCGGCGCGGTGGGGTGCCGTGCGGTGAGGTGCTAGCTTGAGGCCCCGCGCGCCCGTTCCACCCTACGCAACCCCGCCCGTCGCCATCGGTTCCTCGGCGTTCCCGTGCTCCCAGTCCTCCTCCTGCTCCTCGCGGCCCCTCCGGCGGCCGGCCCGGCCGGCCTCCCCCTCCAGGAGGACGCTGCGCAGGCCCCCGCCACCCCTCCACCCACGGGGCCGCCCCCCTTCCTCGGCCCCTGGCGCGCCGAGCTCGAGCTGCCGGGGGCCGTCGCCCCGTTCCGCCTCGAGTTCGACGAGACGGACGGCGTCCTCTCGGCCCGGGTCGTGAACGGCCCCGAGCGCATCACCGTGCCCGAGGTCGGCTGGGTCCGCGGCGAAGGCGGCGGCCCCCTGCTGCGGCTCGGCTTCCCGCACTACGACTCCGAGCTCCTCGCGACCGTCGCCGAGGACGGCCGCGCCATGACGGGCGAGTACCGCCGCCGTCGCGCGGCCGACCTGTGGATCGTGCTGCCGTTCCGTGCCGTGGCCGGCGCGGCGGACCGCTTTCCGCGTCTCGAGAACGCACCTGCGGATGCGCTCCCACCCCAGGGGCTGACCGGACGCTGGCGGGTCACGTTCGAGGGCGACCCACGCCCGGCGGTGGCCGAGTTCCGGGTCCGCCCCGACGGTTTCGCCCTCGGCACCTTCCTGACCTCGCTCGGCGACTGGCGCTTCCTCGCCGGTCGCGCCGACCCCGCGGCCTCGGGCGCGGTGCGGGCCGGGCGGTTGCGCCTGTCGGCCTTCGACGGCGCCCACGTCCTCGTCGTGGCGGCGCGGCTCGCCCCCGACGGCACCCTCACCGGCGAGACGCACTGGGCCTCGGGCGCGACCGACGCCTGGACCGCGGTGCGCGACCCCGACGCCGAGCTCCCCGACCCGTTCGGGCTGACCCGGGTACGCGAGGAGCGCCCCGACCTCGGCGCCCTGCGCTACCTGGACCTGGAGGGTGAGTCGGTCTCCCTGGCCGAGGTCGCCCCCGACGGCGCGCCGCGGATGCTGGTCCTGTTCGGCACCTGGTGTCCGAACTGCAACGACGAGGCGGTGCTCCTGCAGGAGTTCGACGCCCGCTACGGGCCGCGCGGCCTGCGCATCGTGGGCCTCGGGTTCGAGCGCAGCGGCGAGCCGGAGCACGACCTGGAGATGCTGCGCCGTCACCGCGACCGTTTCGGGTTGCGCTTCCCACTCCTCCTCGCCGGCCGCGCCGACGAGGCCGAGACGGCGCGGGCGTTCCCGGCGCTGTCCGAGGTCGTCGCCTTTCCGACCACGGTGTTCATGGATGCCGCCGGGCGCATCCGGGCGGTCCACACCGGGTTCCTCGGTCCGGCGACCGGGGTTGCGCACGAACGGCTGCGCGCCGACTACGAGCGGCTCGTGGAGGGGCTGCTCGCCGAGAGCGGCGGCTGACCCGCGCCCTCGCGCAGCGCCGCCGCCAGGGTCCACGCCGCAGCGAGGAGACCGTCGCGGAACGGCTCGGCGTCGGCGGCCTGCAGCGCCTCGGTCACGGTGGAAGGCGCCAGGTCGAAGGCCGCGGCGACCTCGCGGCGGCGGCGCGGCGGGCGCAGCACGATGCCTGCCTCGGGCGTCCAGTCGAGGGCGCCGTCGCGCAGCCAGCCGCGGACCAGTTGGGTCTGGCGCAGGGTCCAGCCGGCGACGAGCGCGCCGAGCACCGAGAAGGCGCCGCCGAGCGCGGCGTCGGCCGGGCCGAACCCTCGGGCGCGCAACAGGCGGCGGCCGCGGCGGGCTTCCTCGGCGGCGCGGCGCGCTCGGTCGAAACCCGGCCCGGTCATGGCGAGGACGCGGTCGCGCTCGAGCCGGGAGGTCAGCGGCCCGAGACCGAGGCCGACGGCGAGCGGTGCGGGCCGGGCGCGCAGGACGAGCTCGAACAGCATCTCGGCGGCGCGAGCGGCGAGCCGACCCTCCTCGCCGGGGGCCGCCGGCGACAGCAGCGCCACGGCGCGCCCGCCCCCGATGCGCCAGTCGGCGGCCAGGGTGCCGGGGTAGCGCCCGTCGAGCGCCGGCAGCACCCGCTCGAGCCGGGAGCGCAGGCGCTCTGCTTCGGTGCCGCCCACCCCACGACCGGGGAGGAGGTGGAGGGTGGCGTAGAGGGGTTCGGCGGCCATGCAGGCAGGATATTCGGTGAATTCACCGAATTCCAGCAGCAATGCCCCCTCGCCTCCGAAACTGGTCCGGTCGAATGCGCTCACTCCATCCGGAAGTCCGCCCGCGTCGGGGACCTACGCTCGCCGCGGGGCGCCGGGAACCGCCGAGCGCCGATCACGCCCGCAACCCCCGACTCGACCGGGGGCTGGGAACGCCGCGAGCGCATTCGACCGGACCAGTTTCCGTCAGTCCTCGTCCAGCCCGCTCGCATCCACCAACTCCCAATCCGGGTTCCCCTGGTTCAGCGGGCTGTAGGGGTCGTCCAGCTGCCGGGCCACGGCCAGGTGGAGCCGGCCGCCGGTCGGCATGTCGAAGGCCGAGTCCTCCATCGGGCGGTGGTCCAGGGACATCATGTAGGCCGCCCGGGTCAGGTTGGCGATCACCTGTTCGGCCCGGTCACGCAGGTCGGCGGCCTCGGGGACGTCCTTCAGGCGCAACAGCCACTCCTCGGCGCGGCGTTTCTCCCACCCCTCGAGCTCCTCGGAATGGTGGTCGAGCATCCACTGGTAGAACTCGCGGTACGACGAGAAGGCCCGCTCGTAGCGGGTCTCGGCGTCGGTGAGGAGCTCCTGGACGGTCTCCTGGAAGGCAGCGGCGATCGGGTCCTGGGCGGCGGCGGTCATCAGGGCCGCAGTCTACCGCAAGCAGCCTCGGCCGCAGCGGCGAAGGCGCCGTCCCGCACCAGGATCACGGCCGCGTCCAGGTCGGGCGCCAGGTAGCGGTCGCGCGTCAGCGCCGACACCTCGTCCCGCAGGACGGCGTAGGCGGCCTCGGCCCCGGCCCCGGCCCGGAGCTCCGCGTGCGCCTCGCGCGCCTGGGCCGCCACCAGGAACTCGACGGCCAGGATGCGCTCCAGGTTGACGACGCCGCGCCCGAGCTTGCGCGCCGCCTCGGCGGCCATGGACACGTGGTCCTCCTGGTCGGCGCTGGTCGGGATGGTGTCGGCGCTCGCCGGCGCCGCCAGGCGCTTGTTCTCGCTGGCGAGCGCCGCAGCCACCACCTGCGGAATCATGAAGCCGCTGTCCACCCCCGGGCGCGGCGCCAGGAACGCCGGCAGCCCGCTCATGGCCGGGTGGACCAGGGTGCTGATGCGCCGCTCCGACACGTTGCCCCAGGCGCAGACCGCGTTGGCCGCGGCATCCAGCGGCATCGCGACGGGCTGGCCATGGAAGTTTCCGGCGCTGACCACGTCGCCGCCGAACACGAGGGGGTTGTCGGTCGCCGAGTTCGCCTCCAGCACCAACGCCGCACCGAGCACGGCCACCGCGTCCTTCGCCGCCCCGTGCACTTGCGGAATGCAGCGGAACGAATACGGGTCCTGGACCCGGTCGCAGTCGGCATGGGCCCGCGCCACGCGCGAGCCGCGCAACAGTGCGCGCAGGTTGGCGGCGGCCGCCTTGGCCCCGGGGTGCGGCCGCACGCGGACCACGTCGGCGCGGAACGGGCGGTGGCTGCCCATCAAGGCCTCGACCGACAGCGCTCCGGCGACGTCGGCGGTGACCGACAGGTTGCGCAGCCCGGCCCACGCCACCAGCCCGAGTGCGGTGCTGACCTGGACGCCGTTGATCAACGCCAGGCCCTCCTTGGCCTGGAGCGCGAGCGGCGCGAGTCCGATGCGACGCAGTGCACGGGCCGCCGGCACGACCTTGCCGTCGGGTGAGACCAGTTCGCCTTCTCCGAGCACCGGCAGGGCGAGGTGGGCGAGCGGCGCGAGGTCGCCGCAGGCGCCGACGCTGCCCTGGGCGGGGACCCGCGGCAGCCAGCCGGAATCGAACAGCGCGACCAGCCACTCGACAAGTTCCGGGCGCACCCCGCTGAAGCCGCGGGCCAACGAGTGGGCGCGCAGGGCGAGCGCCGTGCGGACCACCGGCGCCGGCAGGTCCTCGCCGACGCCGCAGGCGTGGGAGCGCAGCAGGTTGCGCTGCAGCTCCTCGCGGTCGGCGTCGCCGATGCGCTCGCGCGCCAACGCACCGAATCCGGTGTTCACGCCATAGACCGGGCGCCCGGCGGCGAGGACTTCCTCGACGGTCCGCCGCGAGGCCCGCATCCGCTTGCGCGCCTCGGCGCCGAGCCGCAGGCGCAGCTCCTGGCCCGAGGCCAGCACGAGCAGGTCGTCCGCGGACCAGTCCTCTCCCAGGTGGAGGGTGTGCATGGCCGCATTCTAGGTGGGCGCGCCGCGACGCCGTTCAGCGCACCGGCGACAGGTCGAGGGTCGCGTCACCCCGCACCTCGAACGCTTCCCACTGTCCGAGCGGCACGCCGCCCCGCAGGACGACCACCTCGTAGACCCCGGGCGCCAGCCCCGTGACCCGCTGGCCGTCGGGACTGCGGCGGGCGGCGGCGAGCAGGGCTGCGAGCCAGTCGCGCGCCTCGCCCTCCAGCCCTTCGGGCAGTTCGGAACCGCCGGGTTCGGCGGCGATCTCGACGCCGTCCAGGAACCACCGCGCCGTCGGCAGCGTGCCGCCGTCGCGACGCACCAGGGTCAACGCCGCGTCGGGCGCGACCGGCGGCAGGGTCAGCGTCAGGCGTCGGTTCGCGGTGCGGACCAGCACCCGCTGCGGCACCCGGCCCGGAGCCGAAGCGGTCAGGACCAGCGGCCCCGTTCCCTGCGGATGGTCGGCGACGGCGAAGCGGAACGCGCCGTCGGCCTCGGTGCGGAGCAGGCGACGCACCGGTCCGGGCACCGGCATGGGCACCGCAGTCGGCGCCTCGGCGAGCCCGGGGTAGAGCCGCGCCAGGACCGCCGCCGGGCGCAGGGCCTCCAGCACCAATCGGGCCCCCGGAAGCCCGCGCCCCGACTCGTCCACCACGCGACCCGAGACGTCGGCGACGCGCGAGCGCACCGTGAAGGTGGCGAGCGCCGGGCTGCGCCCGGGATTGGGGCGCACCGAGCGCTGCACCGGGTCGGCAACCCCGCTGGGATGGAACACCCGCACGTCGAGCAGGTGGGTGGTCGGGACGTCCTCCAGGGTGACCAGCCCCTCGCGGCCGACCGGGACGTCCTGCCACAGTTCCCACGCCGGAAGGAACGGCCCCGGACCGGTGGCGCGCGGCACCACGGTGACCCGGGGCGGCGGCCCGCCGGGCCAGCTGCGTACCCGCACCCGCAGCGTGCCGCCCTGCGGCAGCGGCGGCAGCTCGACCGGGCCGTGCGCGAGCAGGCCGGGGTGGACGTTCAGCTGGTAGCGCACCGGCACGTGCCCCTCGGCGCGCAGGTCCACGACGACCCGCGGCCCGCCGGGGACGTCGGCGAGCACGGCGACGCCCTCGTCGTCGGTGCGAGCCGAGCGGAGGCCGCGGCTCTCCAGGACCTCGGCGCCGGCGAGCGGCTTCCCTTCGTGGTCGAGGACCCGGATCTCGACCGGTTGGGTGTCGGCGAGGACGAAGTCGCGCCGGGTCGCGGCGCGCGCCAGCACCCGCTGCATGCGCTCGACCGGCGGATGGCGCGGCGAGACGACGCGCACGAACACGGTGCCGGGGAGCAGGTGGTCGAAGCGGTATCGGCCCTCGGCGTCGGCCACGGTGAAGCGCCCGTCCTGCAGGCCGCCGACCAGGGTCAGGCGCGCGCCGGGCAACGGCTCGCCGGCGACGGTGCGGACGGTTCCGGTGAGCACTCCGGGCAGGTCGGGCAGCTCCCACGGCTCGCCGGCGCCGCGGAAGCGGAGCTCCACCCGGAGGTCGCCCTCGCCGGGGAGCGGCGGCACGCCCGCGGCCGAGAGCTCGGCGGGGGCGAGCGGCGCGGCCGGGGGGTTGGAGACGTCGGCGTCCGCCTCGCCGGGGGAGCCGAGCGAGCGCAGCGTCTCGGACTGCGGCAGGGGCTCGGGCGCCGGCGCGAGCAGGAGCACGGCCAGGGCGACGACGAGCAGGCCGAGGACGACGAGGAGCCACGGCAGGAACAGCACGCCGCGCCGCGACCCACCGGTCACGGGGCGGCGCGCCGGCCGACGCGTCGGTCTTCGTCCCATCTCTCCCGCAGGTTAGGGACGCGGCTCGACCGCCGACTCGTCCCATTTCCCGCGCCTAGGATGGGGTGCATGGACCTCACGGCCGACCCCCGCCTGCGCTCGCGCACCGCTCGCGCCTCGGTCGGCGTCGCGGGCAGCCTGGTCCTCCTCAAGCTCGCGACCTGGTGGTACACCGGCTCGACCGGGTTGCTGGGCAGCGCCCTCGACTCGTCCTTCGACCTCCTCGCCTCGCTGCTCATCCTGTGGGCGGTCCGCGCCGCGGAGCGCCCGCCGGACGCCGACCATCCCTGGGGCCACGGCAAGGCCGAGGGGTTGGCGTCGCTGTTCCAGGGCGTGTTCGTCCTCTTCGCCGGGCTGGCCTTCGCAGCCCACACCCTCGAGCGTTTCTTCCGCCCGGAAACCCGCTCCGAACTGACCGGCGAATGGTCCGGCATCGTGGTCATGGTGGTGGCGAGCATCGCGACGGTGTGGCTCATCGAACGCCAGCGCCGCACGGTCCAGGCCACCGGCTCGCCGGCCATCCGCGCCGACCGCGCCCACTACGCGAGCGACCTCGGCATGAACGCCGCGGTCGCCCTCGGCCTCGGCCTGTCCTGGCTCCTCGACGGCAACCCCTGGCCCGACCTCGTGGTCGGCCTCGGCGTGGCGCTGATCATCCTGAACACGGCGCGCAACGTCCTGGTCGAGGCCTTCTCCATCCTCATGGACGCGGGCCTGTCGCCGTGCGATTCGCGCGCCATCCTGACCGCCGTGCGCGGCTGCTCGGAGCGGGTGCGCGGCTTCCACGAACTGCGCAGCCGCCGCAGTGGCACCGACGTGTTCCTCGAGCTGCACCTCGACCTCGACCGCGACCTGTCCTTCGTCGAGGCCCACCACCTCGCCGAGTCGGTCCAGGCCGCCATCCAGGAGGCGGTGCCCCGCAGCCGGGTCACGGTCCACACCGACCCGCTGTAGCGGCGAGACCGACCGCCCCCCCCGCCTAGTCGCCGCCCGGCGTCAGCGGTTCGACTTCGAGCACGACGTCGTCTCCATCCTCGACCTCGCCCCAGGTCAGCCCCGGCCGCGGGTGAAGCTTGAAGACACGCTCGGCCTCCGTCCAGCGGGAATTGCCCATCAGGGATTCGGCATCGTCGCAGGCCACGACCTCCATCGTGGCGAAGCCGGACCGCGGCATGCGGTACGAGAGATAGACCACGCGAACCGGTTCGCCGTCCTCCGGATCCACCAGCGGACGGGAGAGGGCGCCCCCGAATTCCAGGAGCTTGCCCGGGGCGTACTCCTCCGGCACGAAGCTGAAGAAGACGGGATCGGAACCCTCTGTGGCACCATGCGAAAGAGCGGCATCGGCATCGGCACACGCAGGGATCATCGTCAGGAGGGCGAGGAGCGAAATCGAGAAGGTCTTCTTCATGGTCTCGTTCATTGTCGTGTAGGCAGGTGGCAACGCACCGTCATGCTGGCGCAGGTACCGGACAGGAGGACGAAGCCCCAATCCTCGTTGCCGGGAGAAGATGGCCTGGCCTCGACCGCGCCCGACGGGAAGTCCTCCCGGACGGTTTCGTTGGACGCCCTGTCGACCTTGCGCGACTTCTCGACACCTCCAGCACGGAGTGTGACCTTGACCTGCTGGCTCGAACTCGGGCAGACCTCGGCGGTGATGGAGGCATCGTCTCGACACTTGCACTTCAGGCAACCCACGGGATCCTGCCATGGTTGGATCGACACGGCCCCGGGCACGATGCCGAGAGCGAGGAAGAGCGGCTGCCATCTCATGACCTTGATATCGTCGCCCCCCCCCCAGTTTTCCCGATTTCCTCTTTTTTCGTTCTCCTGACGTTTCTGTGGATGATGCGCGGACTGATTGGCGCTCGATGCCGCCGTGACGCGAATCGAACTCGAGCCCAGGGTTCCCCGAGGTGCTTGCGGAGCACACGGGCCCCTGGTCAGGGCCCCAACTCCTGGTGATGGCCCCGTCTAGTCGCCGCCCGGGGTCAGCGGCTCGACTTCGAGCACGACGTCGTCACGGCGCTGGACGTCGCCCCAGGTCAGCCCCGGCCGCGGGTGCAGCTTCCAGGCCTGTGCGGCCTCGGTGGATCCGGTGTCGCCCATGAGGGAGCGGGCATCGTCGCAGGCCACGACCTCCATCGTGGCGAAGTCGGACCGCGGCATACGGTACGAGAAGTAGATCACGCGAACCGGTTCGCCGTCCTCCGGATCCACCAGCGGACGGGACAGAGCACCCTCGAACTCGAGGAACCGGCCCGGAGCGAACTCTTCGGGCTCGAAACCGAACTGGATGGAGCCGGAACTGCCCTGGGCATGCACCCGAGGAGCGGCATCGGCATCGGCGCACGCCGGCAGCACAGCCAGCAAGACCAAAGGAGCAATGGGGTAGAGGATCTTCATGATGGGGTCGTTCAGGGCAGGTTGCACCTGATCTTCAGGGTCACACGGTTGCGGGAAAGGTACACGAACTCCCAATCGTCGTTGGGAGGGTTGCTCGGGTCGGGGTAGGCTTCCACCCCACCGCTGGGGAAGTTCCATTGGACATGGGTCCTGGAACCTCCGTCCACGATCTCGGAATGCTTCTGCCCATCAGCATTCGAGGTCGCTTCGTACTCGCCATTGGGCCGCTTGCAGACCTTCACTTCGACCTCCCCGTCGTCGGGACACACGCAGGTCGAGCAGGGCCAGACCGGATCCTGAAGGGAGGGTGCCGATGAAGCGATCGAGAAGTAGAGGAGGAGGAGGGGCCACCACATGATCCTTCTATCGCCCCCCCCCCCGGTT
>Ga0256830_1000993_pt1 | contig 20759 bp, 16 predicted proteins | sample 128326metaG_FD_190537 | JGI IMG/M metagenome (GOLD analysis project Ga0256830, IMG submission 190537) | Hydrothermal vent microbial communities from Lau Basin, Pacific Ocean - 128-326 | ecosystem: Environmental > Aquatic > Marine > Hydrothermal vents | place: Pacific Ocean: Lau Basin | collected... | reverse complement strand
CCTGACCCTCTATGAATCAAAAAATGGTGCAGGATTACAATTTTGTCGCATCTGCGGATCAACACTGTGTGGCACTTTCAACGGCGAAATAAAAGGTGTAACTTTAGGCTGTGTAGAAGGTGACCCGAAAATCGAAATAGGAATGCATATATTTACGGGCTCAAAAGCATCATGGGAAATTATCCCGGAAGGTGTTCCGCAGTATGATGCCGGACCACCTGAAAATACCTGACCATATTTTTTGCAGCATGCTTTCGGAACTATGCTCCCCAGAGCTATGACCTCCACACTATGACCATAAGTAACGACTGGCAATGGTGCGATAGGGTCGCCAGGCTTCGGCAATTTTCCGGTAAATATGCTCGTCACAATCAGAGTCTAGTTGGTAATGCTGTTGCATCGATTTGCGCAAAATGAGATCGCCCAGCGGTAGCACATCCAGACGATTCAATGCGCTGATTAAAAACAGTTCTGCTGTCCATGGACCAATGCCGGGGTATTGGATCAGTGTATTGACAACAGCATCATCGTCGAGTGTTTTTAATATTCTGAAATCTAATTCTTTATCAATAACGGCCTGGGAAATGGTGCGAATATAACGTAACTTGTTTGTTGAGACGCCACAGCCACGTATTGCCGGATCTTTTATTTTTTGCAGTTTTTCTGCATTGAATACCCGTCCGCCCTGTTTTTTCAATACACGCATCACAATCGTTTGGCCCGCTTTTATGGATAGCTGCTGGTTGATGATCGTGCGAACGAGAATGTGGAAGGGATTGTTTTTCTTTTTTATGATGTCACTGACCAATGATGGCCCGTGAATGTGGATTAAACCTGCCATGACAGGATCACTTTTTTTCAGGTGGGCGAGGGCGGTGCTTGTGGCTTTATCGGTCATGTTAATCCTGTATAGTGGTTGATTCGGGTGATTTTTTGTGCCGATGACACGACAAGCTCAATAGTGGACCCCAAATACCCCCCTAAACCACGGTCAGAGTATAAAAAATGAAAGTGTATTATGGAAGCTGTCATTGTAAGCGCGTAAAATTCACAGTAAACACCGTTGTCCAGGAGGGGGCATCCTCTGGGTTCTGGCTTTCGCCAGAATGATGGTATTCGCAGCAAGCTGCGGGAAATTTAACTCATAGAGATTTAATACGAATTAAGCACAGGCCACTGGATTCCGGCTAAAAACATGCCGGAATGACGGTGTTTTTAGTTGCTGGTGTTTTTAGCCATTAAAGTGCTAACAGAATGATTTATCCCATAATCACATTTAAATTCAAGCGTAATAAATTAACATAAACATACGATGAAAAAAGTATTGGTGATTGGTTATGTTTGGCCCGAGCCAGACTCATCGGCTGCGGGTCGGCATATGATGTCAATCATGCGCCTTTATAAAAAACAAGGCTGGCAAGTCGAATTTGCATCCGCCTCACAGCCAACAGAGCATATGGTTGATTTGCTGGCTGAGGATATTTCAAGCCACCGTATTGCATTGAACTGTGATAGTTTTGATATTTATGTTTCAGATTATCAACCTGATATTGTTATGTTTGATCGTTTCATAACAGAAGAACAGTTTGGCTGGCGAGTTGAAAAAAACTGTCCCAATGCACTTAAGATTATCGATACTGAAGATTTGCACTGTTTACGTAACGCTCGCCATCAGGCCATTAAGGGTGATCGTGAATTTACGCAAACAGATCTTTTCAGCGATATAGCAAAGCGTGAAATAGCAGCGATATTGCGCAGTGACATTTCCCTGGTAATCTCTGATTTTGAAGTGGAATTGTTGGTCAATACTTTTAAAGTGGATATCAATTTACTGCATCATTTGCCATTTATGCTTGACCTGTCTCAGTGCCCGGAAAAAACAAACCGGTTTTCCAATCGTCAACACTTTATAACCGTGGGTAATTTTCGTCATGCGCCGAATTGGGATGCTGTTTTGTGTCTGCAAAAAATATGGCCTTTGATTAAAGCGAAAATACCGGCAGCTGAATTACATATTTATGGGTCTTACCCGCCACCAAAAGCAACAGCCCTGAATAACCCGAAAACAGGTTTTTTAATCAAAGGGTGGGCGGAAAATATATTTTCTGTGATGGAAAAGTCCCGTGTTTGTCTGGCTCCACTAAGGTTTGGTGCGGGAATCAAAGGTAAGTTACTGGATGCCATGATGATGCAGACGCCAAGCATTACAACATCAATTGGCAGTGAGGGAATGCACCAGCAAGAGCCATGGCCGGGTGTCGTGGCCGTTGATTTTACAGAATTTGCAGAGGCGGCTGTCAGATTGTATAACAATGAACAAGAATGGCTGGAGGCACAAAGCAATGCGAATGCCTTATTAAAGGCGAGGTATGACGGTCGTCGGTCCGGTACACAGTTGATCGAGAAAATATCGATGGTCGAGAAAAACCTGACACAGCATCGCCTGAATAATTTTACCGGTGGAATGCTTAAACATCACTCCATGATGAGCACTCAGTATATGTCGCAGTGGATTGCAGAGAAAAATAAAAAAACACACTCAAACTAATCTGGAAAGTGTCCAGGTTTTGGTTGTTTTTGCCAAAATTTATGATGCCAGCACATCCATGCCTTCTGCGGCCAACAGTGTTGTTAATTCAATGAGCGGCAAACCGATCAGTGCAGTGGGATCATCACCTTCCATTTTTTCAAACAGGCTGATACCCAGGCCTTCGGACTTGAAACTGCCAGCACACTGGTAAGGTTTGTCGCGTAATAAATACTGTTCGATTTGTGTTTCGCTGAGCGGACGAAATAGCACTGAAAACGGCACTACGGTGACGTGGCAATTCCCGGTTTTGCTGTTTAACAGGCACAGGCCGGTCAGAAAGTTTACCTGACGACCGCTGGCGGCCCGCAATTGTTGTATTGCTGTTTCGTGGTTACCGGGTTTGCCTAACACCTGGTTGTCCAGCACGGCCACCTGATCTGAACCGATGATTAAGGCATCAGGAAATTGTGTTGCGACGGCACGGGCCTTGGCTTCGGATAACCGGGCCACCAGTGCGTTGGGTGTTTCATTTTCCAGCGGGGTTTCATCGGTATCCGGTGCGACGGTTTCAAACGCCAATCCGAGACGTTCCAGCAGGGCGCGTCGGAAGGGAGAAGTGGAGGCGAGTACAAGCTGCATTAGAGTTATCCTGTCCATTATCCTGAATTAATCAGTTGAGCCTACTGCGAGCGTCCAAGGTGCTCTCGCTACAACTCAACGGATTAATTTAGGATTATCGTTTTAATTTGGCCGATTTTACCGCTTTTTTACGGGCTTGACAGTGAGCGGTGTGGCTGCCATATATCAGGGCAGTGTCGAAATTTGTGTGTGGAGTGAATGTGATGCCTGATTTTTCTCAAAAAATGTCAATTCGATTACCTGTGCGACCATCCGTAAAAATGGCGGCACTGGCGCTATTGCTGGTATTGGCGGGCAGTTTGCCGGGGATCAGCGAGGTTTATGCGGGTTCCTGCGCCTATCGAGAGGCGATGATGGCTTTGGAGAAAGGAAATGCAGTGCGTGGGCTGGCGTTGATGCGTATGGCGAGCCGGGATGGTGATCATCGTGCTGAACATTATTTGCGGGAGCTGGACGAGGTTGGGCTCCCTGTTTTTGTCAAGGCTCAGCGGCCGCTAACCCTGGCCGGTACTTCTCGTTACTGATCCGTTTGTTGTACCAGTGCCACGGCCTGTGGGGTGGGGGCTCCCTGCCCTGGAGTGGCGAGGGGGGTGATATTTTTAAACCAGCCGCGTTTTTTCCCTTTTTCGATGAACTCCCGGGCATCACTGTCGCCGTTGTCGGCCGCACGCTGTAACCACATTAGTCCTTGAGCCCGCTCCTCACTGTTTCCCTGAATGAAGTGCAAGCCCAGTAGGTATTGGCCGGAAGCATTATTTTTTTTGGCCGCTTTTTGATACCAGACCCGGGCCAGTTGCGCACTGCGCTGTGTGCCCCAGCCATTATCGTAGGAAAGTCCCACAAACACCTGGGCTTCGGTGTCGCCCTGCGTAGCCAGAGTAGACCAGAGTGAAAATGACAAGGTGTAATTGCCCGCATTAAATGCGGCCTGACCGTCCTCCAATGTGTTCAGTTTTTCCGCTAATGCGCTATTTGATGCTATCAATAAACAGAGTAGTAATGCTGTGCAGCTTGTTTTTTTCATGATGTTTACCACCTGAATCATTCGTGAAGCACTCCCGTCCTGGGTTATTATCGTCCGTTAATCGGGCCTGCTGAAGAGTGATTCTCCTCACAATTTGCGGGTTCGGCTGTCCTGCCACTGTCCTGCCAACATGGCCCGAAATAAATTGTACCGGATATCAACCACTAAGGGTAAGCAACTTGAACACTACTTTGAATAGCATCGATAAGTTACGCGCAATTATGGTTGCCTTGCGTGATCCGGATACGGGTTGTCCGTGGGATCAGGCACAGGATTTTGCCAGTATTGTGCCGCATACGCTGGAGGAGGCCTACGAAGTGGCCGAAGCCATCGAAGCAGGGGACATGGACGAGCTGCGTGATGAGTTAGGGGATTTACTATTTCAGGTTATCTTTTATGCCCGGCTTGCCGAAGAGCAGGGACTGTTTGATTTTGAGCAGGTGGCTGCGGGTATTGTCGATAAACTGGTGCGTCGTCATCCTCATGTCTTTGCGGATGCCTCTGTGGCTACGGCTGAGGCGCAAACCCAGGCCTGGGAGGCCAGTAAGGCGCGTGAGCGGACTGAAAAGATGAAGGATGCCGGTGCGCTGGCCGGTGTTGCCGTGGCCCTGCCTGCCATGACCCGAGCAGTGAAGCTGCAAAAACGTGCGGCACGGGTGGGTTTTGACTGGCCGGAAATTGCACCGGTATTTGCCAAGGTGCAGGAAGAGTTGGAGGAGGTGCAGGCAGAAGTCGGAGAGAAGCATAACCAGGCTCGCATCGAAGAGGAAATCGGTGATTTACTGTTTGCCTGTACCAATCTGGCACGCCATGCTCATGTCGAGCCGGAAACAGCCCTGCGGCAGGCCAACCGGAAATTTGAACGGCGTTTCGCGCAAATGGAGGCGATGGCAATGGCGCAGGGCAAAGCCGTGTCGGCGCTGGATCTCGATGCATGGGAGATGCTGTGGGAAAATGTGAAAACAGGAGAGTCAAGGTAATCCATGTCCAGCCGTATAATCTCAGAACTCACCGCCCGGATTTCCCACTGTATGCGCAGAGACCAACACCGGTTTCGACAGGCAGTGAAAAACCTGCAACGCGATGCGACGGGCATTGATGCATTAGCCGCAAAAATCGCGGTCTCGATACAGCACCGGCAAACCCGGCTGGAAAATCTGCCCGCGCAGAATTACCCGGATGAGTTACCCGTTTCACAGCGGCGTGACGATATTGCGGCTGCCATTCGCGATCATCAGGTGGTGATTGTGGCGGGTGAAACCGGTTCGGGGAAAACCACCCAGTTACCCAAAATCTGTCTGGGCCTGGGGCGGGGCGTTGCCGGGTTTATTGGCCACACCCAGCCACGACGGCTTGCCGCGCGCAGTGTGGCAACCCGTATTGCGGAAGAACTGGGCACGCCGTTGGGTGAAGCCGTAGGTTACAAGGTCCGTTTTTCTGATCACACAAAAACATCCTCGTACATCAAACTGATGACTGACGGTATCTTGCTGGCTGAATTGCAGGGCGACCGTTTTCTGGATCAATACGATACGCTGATCATCGACGAGGCGCACGAGCGCAGCCTGAATATCGATTTTCTGTTGGGTTATCTGAAACAACTATTGCCCAAACGTAAAGACCTGAAGGTGATTATTACCTCTGCCACCATTGATACCCGGCGTTTTTCACAACATTTTAACCATGCACCGGTTATTGAAGTGTCCGGGCGTAATTATCCGGTGGAGATTCGTTATCAGCATGCAGACGAAGAGGAAACAGAATCCACCGATGCCATTCTTGCCGCAGTGGATGAACTGGCGCATCTCGATGGACAAAAGCAGGGAGATATTCTGATTTTTCTCAGTGGTGAACGCGAAATCCGTGAACTTGCCGAGGCATTGCGAAAACATCATCCGCATAATACCGAAGTGTTGCCACTGTATTCCCGCCTAAGCGCCAATGAACAAAACCGCGTGTTCAAACCCGGCAAACAGCGTCGTATTGTGCTGGCCACCAATGTGGCGGAAACGTCGATTACGGTGCCGGGCATTCGGTATGTGATTGATCCGGGCACAGCACGTATCAGCCGTTACAGTTATCGCAGCAAAGTGCAACGGCTGCCTGTTGAAAAAATCGCGCAATCCAGCGCCAACCAGCGGGCGGGGCGTTGTGGCCGGTTAAGTGATGGCATTTGTATCCGGCTTTATTCAGAAGAGGACTTTCTTGCCCGACCTTTATTTACGCAGCCGGAAATCCAGCGCACCAATCTTGCTGCGGTTATTTTACAAATGCGTCAACTGGGTTTGGGAGACCCTGCTGATTTTCCTTTTATTGATCCGCCGGATCAGCGTTTTATCAATGACGGCTTTCGTTTGTTGCTGGAACTGAATGCCATCAATGAAAAACGTCAATTGACCTCTGTGGGCAAACATCTGGCAAAACTGCCGATTGATCCGCGTCTTGGTCGCATGATACTGGCCGCTGAAGAAAACAACTGTCTGACAGAAGTGCTGATTATCGTTAGCGTTCTTAGTGTACAAGATCCGCGTGAACGACCTGTTGAGAAACAACAGCAGGCGGATGAAAAACATAAACGCTTGCGTGATGAGCAGTCTGATTTTATCTCCATGCTGAATTTATGGCGTGAATACAATGACCGTAAAAAACATCTCACGCAAAACAAATTACGTCAATATTGCAAACAGGAGTTTTTGTCGTATACCCGTATGCGTGAGTGGCTGGAAACGTTTCAACAATTAAAAACCTTAAGTAAGGGTATGGGGTTGAAAACTAATTCCAGTCCGGCGGAATATGCCGCGATTCATCAATCACTGGTCACGGGGTTACTGGGTAATATTGGCGTCAAAAATACGGATGACAACGCCGATGAAAAAAAGAAAGGTCAAGTACAGGCAAAACGAAAAAAAATATCGACATATTTAGGCGCACGGCAATCAACATTTCATATATTTCCGGGGTCGGGACTGGCAAAAAAACCGCCACACTGGTTGATGAGCGCAGAGCTGGTGGAAACCAGCCGTCTGTTTGCGCGACAAAATGCGTATATTGAGCCAGAGTGGATTGAAGCGGCTGCACAACACCTGGTAAAACGGACGTACAGTGAACCGCACTGGAACCCCAAACGGGGAATTGTCATGGCGGATGAAACCGTGACGTTGTACGGACTGGTAGTGCATGGCGCACGTCGTGTTAATTATGGGCCGATTGATCCCGAAGTGGCACGTAGTATTTTTATTCGCGAAGCATTAGTGGAGGGAAACTATCGCACACAGGCGGCATTTTTCGCGCACAACCGGGCATTGATTGAAGAAGCCTGTTCTTTGGAGTCCAAAACACGACGCCAGGATGTACTGGTTGATGATGCGGTATTGTGTCAATTCTTTGATGAAAAACTGCCTGCATCGGTTCGTGATCATGTGACGTTCGAGCAATGGCGAAAAAAAATCGATGCGAAAACCCCCGATCTGTTACGACTGACACGGGAAAACGTTTTTCGCTCTGCATCAGCTTCACCGGATACAGAATACCCGGGAGAAATGCGCTTCAATGATATACCGCTGCAACTCAAATATTGCTTTAGCCCTGGCAGTGATGATGATGGAGTAACGGCAATTATTTCCCTGGCGTCCATAAATCAGTTCAGGCAAGTACAGTTTGATTATCTGGTGCCGGGCTTTCTGGCCGAAAAAATAACAGCACTGCTCAAGGGGCTGCCAAAAAGCCTTCGCAAGCAGTTGGTGCCTGTTCCGGAAACGGTGAAATCTGCACTTGTTTATCTTGCTGAACAGCAAAATTCTGCGGGTGATGGTCAGAGCTTGTTGGAGAATTTAGCCGGTTTTCTAAAGAAAGAAAAAACACTTGTGGTGACTGCCAAAGATTGGCGACTGGAGCAGCTTCCACTGCATTTATTAATGCGCTTTGAGGTGGTTGATCATCAGCAGAAAAGTCTAGGCGTGAGTCGTTCACTCACTGAATTGCAATCACGTTTTGGTGAGCATGCCGCAAAGGAAATGGCACAGGTACAAAGTGATGTTTCATGGCCGGATGATGGCCTTACTTCATGGCAATTTGGCGATCTGCCTGAGTTTGTGATGGTGACGCGGGGTGAGCAACAATACCGGGCTTATCCCGCTATTGTGGATAAAGGAGTCGCAGTGGGTGTGGAACTGTTCGATGCACCGGCTACGGCTATGCGTGTGCATACAAAGGGATTGCAACGTTTGGCGATGCTTGAAAATGCAAAAGCGGTAAAGTATTTATTACGGCAAATGCCGAAAATAAACGAGATGTGTCTTGTCTATTCTGTTTTTGCCCCGGCTAAGGATTTACAAAACGATTTGCTGGAATTAATTCTGGATCAATGTTTTTTTGAAAAGGGTTATGCCATTCATCAACAGGAAACGTTTGCCGCTCATATGCAACAGGTAACAGCATTGATGCCGACCGCGAATGAAATCTGCAAATTGGTGGCGAAAATCCTTATTGCTTATCAATCTGCCCGTCAGCAATTTCAATTAATACAGGGAAGTTGTCATCAGGAGAGTCACCAGGATATTCGAACACAGTTGGATGCTTTGCTTTATGCGGGGTTTTTAACGCGCACACCGTATTTATGGTTACAGGAAATGCCACGTTATTTTCGTGCCCTGACAATGCGACTGAACAAGCTGGCAGATTCACCAGCGGGGGATGAAAAAAAACTGCAACTGCTACAACCGTTTTTACAGGAATATACATGCCTGCAAAAAACGGCGGAAGACAGCACTGAAATTATCCGGTTACGCTGGATGCTGGAGGAATACCGGGTGTCACTGTTTGCGCAGCCAATGAAAACAGCCATTCCGGTTTCACCCAAACGTATCGAGAAACAAATCAGGTTATGTCAGTGATATTATCTGTAAATTAAACGCTGAAATCATTAGTTTATATTCGGTGGAACGGGCTGTTTCCTGGCGACGAATTACAGCGTTATAAAATCTGACGCAAAGGCGCGAAGATGCAGAGAACGCAGAGATCCACAGTATTTGAGGCCTTCTTATCGCTTTTGCCCGTTATCTCCATCACCCTTTGCGCGCTCTGCGTCTTCGCGCCTTTGCGTTGGGTTTTCATTATCCAAGGCTCAGTCAGCATACGTCTGAAAACAGAGCGATTTAGCCCTTAATCCACACTCGTATTCTCAATATTAATAATATAGTGAAATGCTATATTAATTTATCGTTATTCTGGACAAGCTTGTAACGGTAAAAGATATGCTGACACCGTAAAAACCATGAAAAAACCATGAAAAAACGTCGAAAAAACAAGCCTGAAATAATTTTAAACTAAATTCCTTTATGAATTGGTCACTTAGCATTTTAAGTTGTTTTTATGCTTGTTAAGTTGGAAATAATCATTAGTATCAATAACGAGTGTCGCCCTCGATATGCTGATTGACCCAACTTGCATAACATGGAGCCTGGGCACCTGATGCTGTTGTGTATTTCTGCTTTGTCCAGAAATCCTGATGCGTCACACCGGCTTCCACTTCGCCTGGATGGTTCACGGCAGAGGGCGATATCGCACCGCCAAGCTTTGGAAAAATGCCTCCTGTTTTTGCAGGGGGCATTTTTTTATGCGTGTCTATATCGGGTCCAGAAGATCGGGTCCAGTAGGCTACAAGGTTTCCCGGGTGGGTACAGGTGACATGTGCTGGCTCAGGCGTTTTTGTTCAAAGCCTAACCGGTCTGCATAGATAATAGTGAAGGCCAGCACGCTGGTGACGTATTCGCGTGTTTCCCGGAACGGGATATTTTCAATCCAGCGTTCCGCATCCAGTGTGGTTTCCGTCGGCAGCCAACGCATGATGCGACTTTCTCCGGCATTGTATGCCGCAGTGGCGAGCACGGTCTGCCCGCCAAAGCGCTTGAGCATCCTACGCAGATAACGGGTACCCAGGGACAGATTAATGTCGGCTTGTGTGAGTTTGGATTTACCCTGGTATTTTTTGGGCAGAGAGCGGGAAATATACTTGGCTGTGGCAGGCATAAGCTGCATGAGCCCTAAAGCTCCTTTAGGGGAGCGTGCATCTTGCACAAAGGCACTTTCTCGACGGACAACACCGTAGGTCCAGGCCGGGTTAATATCTTCGCGTTCGGAATAATTGAGAATTTGTTTCTGAAACAGTAGTGGAAAGCGCAGGGTGAGGTCATCACGTTGATCCGTGCTGGCCATGGTGAGAATAGATTGCCCAGCCCAGCCCCAATACTGCGCCAGTTTGGCGGCATCGACTCGCTCGTCGTTACTCATGTGCCGTGTTGCTGACCACCACTCGCGGCGAGCCTCCACCATGCGTCCTAAATGCACAAATTCGCGGGCCCGCTGCACAGCGGCTTGCTGGCTGATGCCAAACAGGGTGCCTGCGCTGGCTTTGTGGGGGCGGTCGGCAATGGCATAAGGTAGATTCAAACGATCTGCGGATAAAAACCCGTAGTAGCTACGCCGTTGGGCGAGAGCCGTAAACTGTGTTATCGCGGTCTCGGTTTCGCCCAGTTCTTCGTGGGCGCGGGCCCGCCAGTATTGCCAGCGATCACTGGCTTGTTGCCTGGGGGTGAGTGCGCCCAGCGCGGTGAGTACCTGTGGCCACTGGGCTTGACGCAGGGCGATGCGTACTCGCCACTGGCGTGCAATATCACTGAGGTATTCCTCAGGAATAATGGAAAACCACGCATCAGACTCCGGCAGTTGTTTGCGTGCCAGGGAAATCGCTATTCGCTGTGGCACATCGTACTGTTCGGCGGTTGTTGCTGTGTGTTGTGTTGTGGGAGAAAACCAGATTTTTGCCGCTTCCTGTGGGTCGCGGCGAGCTAAACGCTTCACTATATTGATAAACAAACGGGGTGCCATGTAGTGTGTGCTGTCGGCAATTTGTGGTTGATACCGAGACAACAAGTGTGGTTTGCGGTGCAGTTTGATCCACAGGCGTGCCAGTTTCTGATCCTCGGCAGGCAGTGAACGCAGCAGGTAACGCGCCAGCGTGCGACGGCCTTTATTCAATGCCAGCTCCATACGTTGCCATACCAGCTCGGTGGTGAGTTTGCCGGCCGCCTTCCAGTGTTTGAATATGCGGTCACAAGTACGTGGTTGTGAGCGACCGGTAAGCCACAGTTTTTTAATGCCTGGGTATGCGGTTTCAGCCTGTCCTGTGCGGATCAGCGCGTAAAGATAATGGCACTGTAAACGGACATTTTTTGTGGGAGTGTAAAAATCCAGGTACTGTTGCCAGCGTTCCTGACGCGCCAGTTGCCGCAAAAATTTGCGGCGTAGTGAATTTGATACCGGTAAATTCTGGTATTGCTCAAGAAATGCTGAGACTTTTTGTGGCGGGGTTTTGTGCAGATGCTGTTTAATGTCCTGATATTGCAGGTAAGGATAAAGCGGGTAATCCGTGAGTGTCGGTAATAAACGGTGAAACTCAGATACACGCCGTAGGCGCAGTGCTTTTTCCGCCGCCAAAAACCGGGTGCGCTGCTCAGCAAGTGTGGCGCTGTTGAAGTTGACCACGCGCTGTACAAAACTGTCTTGTGCAGCGTTGTGTGGCACAGCCCACACCAGCGCAGGACATAGAACAGCAATAGCGAGGCCGATGCATAGCCATTTGGTGCCGGGTTTACGCGGCATGGTGGTACATAAAAATAAGGTGGAGATATGGGTTCACGTATCACTCGCTGCTTAGTGTGTGATTACAAAACCTTTAGCGGCCAGTTCTCGTAGAGAATTGAGGCACTTGCTACAGGTATTCAATAAAGCTGAATGATTTGCTCAAATGTTTCTACTTTTTATTTGACAGGCATTTGATTATGCTCAATTTTCAGACAATAAACCAGATAAAATTTTATGCACTTTTATGTGCTTTTTTTGTGTAGAGTGACTGCACATAAAACCCAACTGGAGGATGCAAATATGAGTATGTATACCCGTGGTGAACCCTATGAGCACACATTAAAAACAGGCGAAACGGCTTATATCTGCCAGTGTGGCCACAGCAATACTCCACCATTTTGCGATGGCAGTCATACGAAGCATCCTGGCGCGGAACCGCTGATTTATACCGCTGCAAAGGATGAAACTGTGTACATCTGTGGGTGTGGCAAAACGGGTAACAAACCCTGGTGTGATGGCAGTCACACGACACCTTGATGGATCTGCCAATAATGCAGGAATTACTCACGAATCCTGCGGTTCAGGCCGCTGTCGCCCCCTTTGCTGTGGCATTGGTGTCAGCACTGCTGCTGCGTCGTTTTTTACCTGGCGGGATCGGTCTGGCAGTTATTGGCGGTTTTTTTATCGCGGTATTGTTGACCACGGGACTGACCTTGCAGCCACTGACAGCCACACGCAAGATCATTATTTGCGGTTTGGTTTTGCCCTTTATATTGCTGTTGCTGGATTTCATCGCGGTAATGCCGCAATCAGCAAGGTTGAAACGTGTCCTTCGGACGTTGCCTGCGTTACTACTGGCTGCGGCAGCCTTGTGGATTATCTGGCCTGTGGTACAGCGCCAGGAAGGTATGGCCATTTGGGTGATGGCAGCGCCGGTCATGTTATATGCCGCCGTCATTACCTATGGTGCAGCTGCGCTGGGACGCGCGCAAAAACAGGTATTCAGCGCACAGGCTGCCAGTGCATTGATATTGGCAATGGGCACAGGCGCAACAACGCTGATCGCCGCATCAGCACTGTACAGTCAGTTGGCCTTCGCTGTTTCAGCGGCGACAGGTGCGGTGATTGTTGTGGGATTGCTGGGGAGTGTAGAAAAACCCGCAAGGCTGGGCATGCTTGCGGTGTACGCAGCAGCGGTGCCCGTGACGCTGCTTGCCGCAGCTGCAACGGTATACGCGCAGCTACCGGTACTGGTACTGCTGTGTCTGGCACTGGTACCGTTGTTCGCCTGGTTGCTGTTGTTCAAACCCTTCAAGCTGATCAAATCACAGCAGCGTTGGCTGGCATTAATCGTAGCCAGCCTGTGGGCCAGTATTCCCGTGTTACCCGCGATTTGGCTGGCTTGGCGGGCCGCAGGGCCGGTGAGCTTTTAGGGCGTGGGAAAATGTTGCCTCGGCAATTTTCTGTAACAAAAAAACTAAGATGTAACTATAAGTTGCATTCTCAATATTAGCACCTAAGATTTACAACCAAGGAGATCGACCATGAGAAAAACAGTCATACTTGTCAGCGCATTGTTATTACCAATGGGCAGCATGGCAGCATCGTATACCATTGATCCGACCCATACTTACCCAAACTTCACCATTGACCACCTGGGGTTTTCAACACTGCACGGGCGATTTGGCAAAACCACTGGCAAACTCGAGCTGGATCAGGCTAAAGGTACCGGTTCGGTGGAAATCGTGATTGATGCCGCTTCAATCGATACGGGCTTTAAAAAACGTGATGACCACTTGCGTTCGCCGGATTTTTTCAATGCGGTTGAATTTCCGGAAATTACTTTTAAATCCACTAAGGTGACCTTTCAGGGAAAAGGGGCCACGGTGGTGGGAGACTTGACCATTATGGGTGTGACCAAATCGGTGAGTCTCGCGATCGCCAGCATCAATTGTGGCGTACACCCGATCAATAAAAAACAGGTTTGTGGCTTTGATGCCACTACCCAGCTGAAACGTTCAGATTTTGGTATGAAATTCGCGTTACCGGCCGTGGGTGACATTGTCAATTTAGCGATTGAGATGGAAGCGACTAAGGATTAGCCTCTTGAACGTCCCCGCTTTAATTTTACGCGGGGACGTTTACGCCTTTTTGGTCGTGTAATACGTTCATTTTTGTATGACAGACATGCCAGTCATGGTGATATAAAGCTGGGCAATGGAATGCGCTGCCGATGTTGGTCAATTTTTCAGCATGAGTCCTGTTTAAGTTGCAAAAAAAAGAGTCGATAGAACGAGCAGGTCAGCATAGTATACGGAGAACCTCGGGAATGACTCGAGGCTAATCACTTTTTATCTGGCGTGGACGCCGGAGAGTATTCATCAGTATACAATAATGGAGAACACGAATGTCAGTTACATCTGAAGTTTCAACAGATGACAACACCATTACCATAAAAATTAGTGGCCGTTTTGATTTTGCGGAGCAAAATGAATTTCGTGACTGTTACTACGATACCAGTCCGGGCGAAAACACGCAGTTTATCATTGATATGAGTGGGGCCAATTACATGGACAGCTCAGCACTGGGTATGCTGCTAATGATGCGAGAGTACCTGGGTGGTAATACGGCGAATATTTCCATTATCAATTGTTCGCCGGATATCAAAAATATTCTGACCGTGGCCAATTTCCAAAGTCTGTTTACTATGGACTGAAATTGCAGCTCTGGCGGGTGCCAGTGCATTATTTGCCGACAAACATATTATTCGTGTCATGAACCTTTCTGGTAGTGCAATCGATATGTCTGAAAACATACCATTGAGCAGTAAAATGCCCACGGTGCTCATTGCGGATGATGATATTCCAAACCGTCTCGTTTTACAGGCTATTCTTGAAAGACAGGGTTACTGTGTTTTGCAGGCCGATGATGGCGTGCAGGCTGTTGATGTGTTCCGTCGTGAACATCCTGATTTGGTATTGATGGATATCAAAATGCCCAATATGGACGGTTACGAGGCTACGCGACAGATTAAGGCGATGAGCACTGATGCTTTTATACCGGTTATTTTTCTGACAGCAACATCGGATAGTGAGGGGCTGGCCAGATGTGTGGCATCGGGTGGTGATGATTTTTTTACCAAGCCGTATAACCGAATCCTGTTGCAGGCACGGATAAGTGCTTTGTTACGCATCCGTGAGTTGTACAACACGGTGCAGTATCAGCGCAATGAACTGGATAACCACCAAAAACGCTTCGATCGTGAAAAACAACTGGCTAAACGCTTGTTTGCCAATATTATTGAAACGGGTTCGCTGGGTTTGCCCTATGTGCAGTCCATGTTGTCACCCATGTCACTTTTTTCAGGTGATATTTTGTTGGCTGCCCCCAAACCATCCGGCGGCCTGCATGTATTGCTGGGTGATTTTACCGGTCATGGTCTTGCGGCGGCGATAGGTGCTTTACCGGTTTCCAGTGTTTTTTACGGGATGACGGCAAAAGGTTATTCCATTGCTGAAATTGTCACCGAAATTAATACAAAATTAAAAATGATTTTACCGACGGATATGTTTTTAGCCGCGTGTGTCATTGACCTTAATCCCGGCAGCCATACCCTCTCTGTATGGAATGGTGGCATACCCCCCGTGGTGATTTATGGAGAAAAAGAACAGGAAATCACACGTTCCCTGTCGCCGCGTCATTTGCCGTTAGGTATTGCAGGTGATGAGAGTTTTAATCGGCGTGTTGAAATGATAGAGATACGTCAGGATGATCGCATTTATATTCATTCTGATGGAATAACCGAAGCAGCAAACCCCGACGGCCTCATGTTTGGTCGTCAGCGACTGGAAGATGTTTTTGTAAAAAATGCAGACTCTGCTGAATTGTTTAACGAAATCCGTAGTGAATTAATAAAATTTCAGGATGGTGGCGCACAGCAGGATGATATGACGATGATTGAATTGCGGTATAACCAGCAACAGCTGGAAGATACCGTTTTTCATGACAAGGCACAAAGTAAACGGGCGGAGCAGCCATCATCCGAGTGGGATTTTTCCATGGGGCTTAGTGCAGACCTATTGGGTTGTTTTGATCCGCTGCCACTGTTAATTCAGTCTGTTTGTGACATGCAAGGTTTCCGTGGGCAGCGCCAGCAGTTATACACTGTGTTCTCAGAATTATTCACCAATGCATTGGATCATGGCATTTTGAATCTTGATTCCACCTTAAAAGGAACCGCAGATGGTTTTGCAAAATATTACATGGAGCGCGAAGTACGGTTGTCAAATCTTGCTGATGGCAGCATCAAGATTTATGTCGCACATCAGCCCAATGCTGAAGGTGGTTTGTTAACGATACGTGTTGAAGATACTGGAAGCGGGTTTGATTACCAGGAAAACCAGGTTTCGTTGGAAAGCAATGTAGGGCATTCTGGCCGGGGAATTCAATTGCTGAACACTATTTGTGAAAAAATTGAATACATGGGTAACGGAAATATCGTGGAAGTCACTTATCGTTGGCGTTAATGCTTTGATCCAGGCGATCAGTTAATCAACCGGTTTTCTGCGAACAGTGGTAATGGAGTCTATTGGGCTTTGCCCATTTCCTGATTGCCTTTGCCAAGCTGATTCAAAGTTCCACCACGACGGTCACCATTAATATACTCGGCATACTCGATGCGACGCTCTACTATGCGACGCCGATCTATGCTCACCAGAGTGCCGTGACTATCCACATAGGGGAAGTCCAGTTGGCACTCCCAGCTACGGCGATCACTCCCACTGCGACGGTCACTTACTTTTCGTCTTTCGATTTGATCCTGTGGCATTGAAGCGTTCCCCAATAACGCATTTTTATATTTAACCCCACACAGTTAAGCATAGAAAATGCCAATGTCATTAGTTACTGCTGGTTTTTCTACTGAATACAGGAATGTTGCAAAAGTTGAAAGATCATTATTTCAACAAAATGGCGTTAATTTCGCCAAATCGGCGCAGCCAGGGTGACCATTCACGAAAAGAGGTGGGCAGAGTTTTGCGTGTTTTTTCCGCAGCCTGGTAGCTGGGAAAACTGCCATAAATCAGATTGATCCACTCTTCACCTTTTTTATCCTTGGATTTGAATTGCACAATGACCTGATCCAAGGGTTCGGAAGCTGCCAGTTTGAGTATCGAAGCAGCATCCTTACTGCGTGCGAGTTGAATGGTGTAATGGTTCCGTTTTTGTCCTTCGATCCATGCCAGACCTTTCGCCACGGGATTACTGTGGTAAGGGGCATGAGCAATGGCTGGGGTGGTTTTGACTGTTTTTGCTTGAACAATAGGACGGTTTTCCAGCAAGGCAAGTGATTCCGTGGCTTTCTGCACACCTTGACGTGATGCGATGCGCCACCAGTATTTTGCTTCATCGCTGCTCTGCTTAACACCAAGACCTTCGGCATACATCCGTCCGATATTGTATTGTGCAAAAGAATAACCGGAGTTAGCGGATTCCCTGTACCAAAAAGCGGCTGCTTTTGGGTTGATATTTGTACCCAGGCCACTTTCGTACATGACTGCCAGGTTATTTTGCGCGATGACATGACCCTGATCTGCGGCCTTCCGATACCATGAAACGGCTGTTGTCGTATTGCGTTTTACACCATTGCCGGTGTGATACATCCAGGCCAGTGCTGCCTGGGCTTTGGCGTAACCCTCATTTGCCAGTGGTTCCCAGGCCTTGAAAGCAACCTTGTATTGACCAAACATAAAAGCCATACGCGCATTACCGTACAGCGTTTCCATCACATTTTCCGGTAATATATCGTCATCAATGTCGTCTTCATCACAAAAATCGACATCGGCGTAAGGCGAGTATTCTTCTGCGTATGGATTTGCCGACGGGTTAATGTCAGCTATTATCGCTTGATTAAATAGTAAGCTGAACGCAGCGAAGGCTACACGCCAGAAGGAACAGCAAGTGATATTGTGAAAGGGCATCGCAAATGTATTCAGGTTGTAGTATATGGTCAACAGTTAGTTTGAGTTGCAAGGGAGCCGCATTCATTGAAACGGCATTTCCGTGTCGGCCTTTAATCTGGCAAAAGCTAACGGACTTAGGTTTTCCATAACACTGAAAAATATGCTGCCCTACGGCATACATGCTAGGGTACTACAGAAAGATAAGAAAGACAGACAACTATGACAGCACGGCAGGAGAAATACGCGGTCTGTCGGAGGTTTTTTGCAGTTTGTACCCATTGCATAGCTCATTGCATGTATAGCTGTGCGAATCAATGAGTAAAAAATCCGGTATACCTCTTACCCGGTGTTTTCGGTTCGTCGGAGGGAACAAAGAATGATAATAAAAGGAGCTGGCGATCCAATACCTACCCCGTACCCATAATAGCGGGGTTTTTTTTACGCAAAAAAATGATGTAACGAGAAATATGAATATGGCTCCCCAGCCCGGACTCGAACCAGGGACAGGCTGATTAACAGTCAGCTGCTCTACCAACTGAGCTACTGGGGAACAGCAAATCAAGCGGGCGTATGTTAACCGCGAGTCTGGTGCCGGTCAATAGACGCTGCGCTTTTTTCAGCATGTTGGCCTAAATATTAACGACGGACTCAATACGATCCAGTGCGCGGGCCAGGTTTTCCATACTGGTGGCAAATGACAGCCGCACATAACCCGGTGCGCCAAAAGCTGAGCCGGGGATGAGTGCCACACCGGATTTGCTGATGAGGTGCTCAGCGAAGGCCATGTCGTCAGCCAAACCCAATGCAGTAATGGCTTCCTGACAATTGGGGAAACTGTAAAATGCGCCTTGCGACGACAGACACTGGATGCCTTTCATGACGTTGAGGCGACCCAACACGTAATCATGGCGCTCACGGAAGGCGGCGACCATGTTTTGAATGCAGGCCTGATCGCCCTCCAGCGCCGCCAGTGCTGCCGCTTGTGAGATGGATGCCGGATTGGAAGTGCTTTGCGACTGGATTTTTTTCATGGCGCTGATCAGCCATGCGGGACCACCCGCATAGCCGATGCGCCAACCGGTCATGGAATAGGCTTTGGAGACGCCGTTGAGTACCACCGAGCGCTCAAACAGTGCTGGGCACAGGGTGACAATATTGGCAAAGGGCTCGCCAGTGAGGCTGATGTGTTCATAGATATCATCAGTGACGACGATAATGTTTTCATGCTGGGTCAGTACCGCCCCCAATGCTTTGAGTTCGTCCTGGCTGTAACTCACGCCTGTTGGGTTCGAGGGACTATTGATGACTACCATGCGGGTTTTGGGTGTGATAGCGGCTGATAATTGCGCTGGCGTGATTTTGAATCCGGCCTCGATGTCCGCTGCAACGATAACCGGCACACCTTCGGCCAAAGCCACCATATCCGGATACGAGACCCAGTACGGAGCAGGGATGATGACTTCGTCTCCTGCATTAAGCAGCGCCTGAGTCAGGTTAAAAAAACTGTGTTTGCCGCCGCAGGACACCAGAATCTGCTCCATGGAATAGGTCAGCTGATTGTCGCGTGCGAACTTACGCGCCACTGCGGCTTTTAATTCCGGGGTGCCGTCCACTGCTGTGTATTTGGTATCCCCGGCATTAATGGCCGCAATGGCCGCTTGTTTGATATGTTCCGGGGTGTCGAAATCGGGCTCACCCACACCGAGAGCAATGATATCTTCTCCTGCTGCCTTGAGCGCTTTGGCGCGTGCGGTAATCGCCAATGTCGGCGAGGGTTTGATGTTTTGCACTCGGCGAGACAGCTGTTCAGACGATGGGTTGTTCAAACGAAATTCCTCAAATGTTAAACGCATACAAGTAGTTATTAGGGTAATATACTCGATTGGACTTGGCGCACGAAAGAGTATGACAAAAAAATTTGAACTGGAGTCGGAATTTGAACCCGCTGGTGATCAGCCCTCGGCGATTAAATCGCTCATTGAGGGAATTGAAGCGGGTGAGGCGGGGCAAACCCTGTTGGGTGTTACCGGCTCCGGTAAGACCTTCACTATCGCCAATGTGATTCAGTCCGTGCAGCGTCCGGCGCTGATTATGGCTCCCAACAAAACACTGGCTGCCCAGCTTTACGGCGAAATGAAAGAATTTTTTCCACACAACGCCGTGGAATATTTTGTTTCCTATTACGATTATTATCAGCCTGAAGCCTACGTGCCCTCTTCAGACACCTTCATCGAAAAAGACGCCTCGGTGAACGAACATATCGAACAAATGCGTTTGTCGGCGACCAAGGCTTTGCTGGAACGCAAGGACGTGATCATCGTTGCGACGGTGTCGGCCATTTACGGCTTGGGTGACCCTAAGTCGTATATGAAAATGTTGTTGCACCTGTCGCGTGGCGAAACCATCGATCAGCGCAACATTCTGCGACGATTGTCTGAGTTGCAATACAAACGTAACGATGTGGAATTGCACCGGGGCACCTACCGGGTGCGCGGTGATGTTATCGATATTTTTCCTGCGGATTCTGATCGTGAAGCCGTGCGCGTGGAATTGTTTGACGATGAAATCGACAATATCGCCTATTTTGACCCTCTTACCGGCGAAGTATTGCAACGTGTGCCTCGGGTGACCATTCATCCCAAAACCCACTATGCCACGCCACGTGCCACTGTGCTGCATGCCGTGGAGCAAATCAAACTCGAATTGCCGGACCGTCTTGGTTACTTTTATGAAGAAAACAAACTGGTGGAAGCACAGCGCCTGGAACAGCGTGTCAAATACGATATCGAAATGATGCTGGAGCTGGGTTATTGCTCGGGCGTGGAAAACTATTCGCGCTATTTGTCAGGACGCGAAGCAGGTGATCCACCGCCGACGCTTATCGACTATTTGCCCAAAGAAGCCTTGCTGATCCTGGATGAATCCCATGTCACTGTGCCGCAGATCGGCGGTATGTACAAAGGTG
>Ga0256830_1000992_pt1 | contig 20772 bp, 22 predicted proteins | sample 128326metaG_FD_190537 | JGI IMG/M metagenome (GOLD analysis project Ga0256830, IMG submission 190537) | Hydrothermal vent microbial communities from Lau Basin, Pacific Ocean - 128-326 | ecosystem: Environmental > Aquatic > Marine > Hydrothermal vents | place: Pacific Ocean: Lau Basin | collected... | reverse complement strand
CGGACGGCTGCAGTTACGCTGGCCTGTACGACGAGGCCGGTGACTCCCTCTGCCGAATGGTGGAAGAATACGGCCGCGCGCGGGACGAAGGGGACGCAGTGATTCCAGCCAGACACGGCCGGGCGGAGATAGTATACGAGATGACGAAGCAGGACTACATGGACATGGTTGTCAGGGCGAAGGAGTACATCCGGGCAGGCGACATCTTTCAGGCAAACCTCTCGCAGCGCCTCTCCGCTCGTATAGACACACCCCCCTGGACGCTCTACTCGGTCCTCAGGCTCATAAACCCCTCGCCGTTCTCTGCATTCGCCGACTTCGGAGGCTACCAGATCGTCAGCTCCTCGCCGGAGAGGCTGATACGGCTCAAGGACGGAATCGCCGAGACGAGGCCCATAGCCGGCACGAGGCCGCGCGGTACAACCGCGGTCGAGGACGAGAGGCTGAGGGCCGACCTCCTGCTGAACGAGAAAGAGCGGGCCGAGCACATAATGCTCATCGACCTCGAGAGGAACGACCTCGGCAGGGTCTGCGGCTACGGCACGGTCAGGGTCGACGAGCTGATGATCACCGAGGACTACTCGCACGTGATACATATCGTGTCGAACGTACGCGGGGTGCTCTCACCCGGAAGGGACGCCTTCAGCCTCCTCAGGGCGACCTTCCCGGGCGGCACGATCACGGGCGTGCCGAAGGTCAGGTGCATGGAGATCATAGACGAACTCGAACCCGTCGTCAGGGGCCCCTACACCGGCTCTCTCGGCTATGTCGCCTTCAACGGCGACATGGACATGAACATCGTCATCAGGACGTTCGTGATCAAGGACGGCAGGGCGTATGTACAGGCCGGCGCAGGCATAGTGGCGGATTCGGTGCCAGAGAGTGAATACTACGAGAGCCTCAAGAAGGCCGAGGCACTGCTTTCGACGATAGAGAGGCTTTAGAGCCCGAAAAGAAGGGCCAGGGATAAGGGCGGCCTAACCGAAGAAGAGCCAGCGCTTCTTCGTCTTCGCATTGTCTATCGAGGCCTTTACCTCCTGGAGCATGGAGAACAGCTTTTCCTGCTTTTTCTGAATCTCCGTTATCGCCTTGTCGAACTTCTGGATGGCGAGGTCGTACCTCACCTTGTCCTTCTGTGAATCCCGGTTGTCCGCCGACTTCTCGACCGACTTCTCGACGCGCGCGATCTGACTCCTTATCTCGCCCAGGGCGGCGGTGACCTCGTCCATGAAGAACGACATGTCGGGACCTGCCTGCACTGGAGGGGCCGGGGCGGCAAAGGACTGCTCCTGCGGCTGGTCGAAGGCTGGGGCCGCAGCCACCGGGTCTGCTGCCATCATGTCTGCCAGCGGCTCGGCCGCAGGTTCCGCAAAAGGCTCTGCAACCGGCTCTGCAACCGGAGGAGAAGGCGGCGGCGGAGTGGGGGAGAATGTCTGTTCGGCCTTCTCCGCCATCTTCACGTCTATCCTGTGCTTCCTCGATATGTACTTTAGAATGAGTCTCGTTGCAGCATCGAAGGTCTCCTTGACCCCGCGGCCGTCCACTGCGACGGCCTCGAAATAAGGAAAGGAGTCGGGGTTGAGGTCCCTGTTCAGCTCGTCCACCGACATGATATCGTCGAGGTCCCTCTTGTTGTACTGGAAGACGACCGGTATGTCGGCGGGATCGAGGTTGTTGGCGATCAGGTTCTCGCGCATGTTCGCGAGGCTCTCGTTGTTCTGCTCTCTCATGAGTCTCTGCGAGTCAGCCACGAAGACGACTCCGTCGGCTCCCTTCAGAACGAGTTTCCTCGTCGCATTGTACCTCACCTGGCCGGGGACCGTGTAGAGCTGGAACCTTATGGAGAAGTCCTTTATCTTGCCCAGCTCCACGGGCATGAAGTCGAAGAAGAGGGTCCTGTCCGCCTCGGTGGCGAGCGAGAGCAGTTTGCCCCTCCTGTCGGGGGTCAGCACGGAGTGGAGGTACTGGAGGTTAGTGGTCTTTCCGCTGAGCCCTGGGCCGTAATAGACGACCTTCAGGGTTATCTCCTTAGTAGCATAGTTAAAGAGTGCCATTGTCCACCATCACCGGCAAAGCCGTCTTCAATCAGTGACAGGCGGCCTTCGCGCAACCGTCTCCACGAGGAGCAGGCCGCTGTCTGTTTTTTAGATTATAGCACAAACCCCGTTCCTTGTCTGGTACTTCACGTTGTACATCGCCTCGTCGGCAAGCCGCATGAGGTCTTCCTTCGAGCCCGCGGTCTCCGGGTACGAAGCGACCCCGAAGCTCGCGGTGAGCCTGATGCTGTAGCCCTCCTTCTTGAGGAAGACCGTGGAGGAGACGGTCTTCCTGAGCCGCTCCGCAATCTGGGTGGCGTACTTCGGGGACGTCTGGGGCAGGACTATGACGAACTCGTCGCCCCCGTAGCGTGCAACGATGTCCACGGAGCGGAGCTTTCGGAGCAGGAGCTGTCCGACCTCCACGAGCACCTTGCTTCCGACGAGGTGACCGTACCTGTCGTTTATGTTCTTGAAGTAATCGATATCCATGAAGATGAGGGATACCGAGGTGTTGTAGCGCTTGCACCTCTCGACCTCCATCTCGATGGTCCTCTGGAGATACCTCGAGTTGAAGAGCTTCGTGAGGTCGTCGGTAATGGCGAGTTCCGCCATCTTCTGGTGCACGGCGGTCAGGTTGATGGCCGTTGCAACGAGGCCCGAGAGCCTCGTGACGAGTGTGAGGTCCTCACCGGTGAAACCATCGCCGCTCCTCTTGTTGATCAGTTCGATGACGCCGAGTATCCGCTCCTGGTCTCCGACCGGGGCGGCCAGTATGGACCTCGTCTCTGCGCCGGGATATCCGTCCCTGTCCGCGAGGAATCTCCTGTCTCCTGTTACGTCGTTCACTATCACCGGCTTTCCCTTGTCGGCGACCCAGCCGGCAATCCCCTCGCCGACCCTGAGCCTGCATCTCCGCATGCGCCTCGACCTCTTGGCGGATGCCTGCATGAGATACAGTTCCTTACCCGTATCGTCACCAAGGAGTATGGCCCAGCCCCTTGCACCGACTGCAGACTTTATCCTGTTCATTATCCTCGAAACTATATCGTCCAGATCGTCCGACTTCATTAACATGCAGCTGATCTCGTCGAAGAGCGCGGCGAGCCTGTTGAGGACGGCCCCCTCCTTCTTGAGGGAGAGTATCTCCCTCATAAGCCCCTTCTCGTACTGAAGCCTCTTTATGGATTCCAAGAGCTCGTCGCATTCGGGGTTCACCAGGAGGTCGGACAGAGGCCTCTCCTTAACGAAGGCGAGCCTCTTCGTCTCCTTGGCCGACAGGACGACCTTGGGCACAGACGGAAAAGCCCTGTCGAGCTGCTGGAGCCCCTTCCTGGTCGTAAGGGCCTCGTTGAGTATGATGATGTCCGGCGGAAGCTCGGGAACCTCCTCCTTGGCGGGCAGGTCCGGCTTCAGTGTCAGGTCGTCGAGGCCGCAGTCGTGCAGTATTGGGGTAGGGTCCTTGGAAGGGGGGGCTATAACGAGTATTTTAGGCATTTACTCCACAGCATTTTTTGTATTTCCTTCCGCTGCCGCAGGGACACGGCTCATTGCGGCCGACCTTCTTCGACCTCTTCACCGGCTGCTGTGACTCTGCACCGTTGCCGCGGTTGTAGACGAGACGCATCTGCTGCTGCCGGGAAACCCGTGAGGCCTCCTCCTCGGACCTGACCTGCACCCTGTAGAGCCTGGTGAGCGCCTCTGTCCTTATGCGTTCGGTCATCTCCGTAAACATGTCGAACGCCTCACGTTTATACTCGACGAGGGGGTCCTTCTGGCCGTAACCCCTCAGACCTATGCCCTCCTTGAGGTAGTCCATGGCGAGGAGATGGTCCTTCCACTGGTTGTCCACGACCTGGAGCATTATTATCTTCTCGAGGTAGCGCATCAGGTCGCTGCCTATCTCCTGCTCCTTCTTCGCGTAGTAGTCCTTCAGCTCACCCGTGACGGCCTGCCTGAGGGCCTCGATGCCCTGTATCTCGGACGCTGTTTCGGACCTGACGCCGAATAGGCCGTAAAGCGAGTTGTTAAGCTCGTTTATGTCCCAGTACTCGGGGTGACGGTCTTCCGGACAGTAGAGGGCCAGCAGCGAGTCTACCGTCTCCTCTATCAGCTCCTCTATCTTCTCCTTCAGGGATTCCGACTCGAGTATCTCCCTCCTGAAGGCGTAGATCTCGGTCCTCTGCTTGTTCATCACGTCGTCGTACTCGATGAGATGCTTCCTTATGTCGAAGTTGTGGGCCTCTACACGCCTCTGGGCGTTCTCGATCGCCTTGGAGACGATCCGGTTCTCTATCGGAATGTTCTCGTCCATTCCGAGCCTGCCCATCAGGCCCGAGATCCTGTCCGAAGCGAATATACGCATGAGGTCGTCTTCGAGCGAGAGGTAGAACCTCGACGAGCCGGAGTCGCCCTGGCGGCCCGAGCGGCCCCTGAGCTGGTTGTCTATCCTCCTCGCCTCGTGCCTCTCTGTACCGAGTATGTGCAGCCCTCCGGCCTGCACGACCTTTTCGCGGTCCTCGCGGCAGATGGCCTCGGCACGCTTCAATGCCTCCTGTCTCTCCTCCTCGGAAGGGTCCTTCTTGTTCTTGAGGAGTTCGGCCACGATACCCTCGGGATTGCCGCCGAGCACGATGTCCGTCCCCCTGCCGGCCATGTTGGTTGCAATGGTGACGGCGCCGGGCCTGCCGGCCTGTGCGATTATCTGGGCCTCCTTCTCGTGATACTTCGCATTCAGCACGGAGTGTGGAATACCCCTCTTCTTGAGCATCTTGCTGAGCAGTTCAGACTTCTCGATCGATATCGTCCCGACGAGCACGGGCTGGCCCCTCTTGTAGCAGTCCTCTATCTCTTTCAGGACCGCGTTGAACTTGGCGCGCTCGGTCTTGTATATCATGTCCGGATGATCCCTGCGGACCATCGGCTTGTTGGTCGGAATGACCACCACGTCGAGGTCGTAGATCTTGGCGAACTCCTCGGCCTCCGTGTCTGCCGTGCCGGTCATGCCGGCAAGCTTGTCGTACATCCGGAAGTAGTTCTGGAAGGTTATGGTCGCAAGGGTCTGGTTTTCGCTCTCTATCTTCACGCCCTCCTTGGCCTCGATCGCCTGATGAAGGCCGTCCGACCAGCGCCTTCCTGGCATCAGCCTCCCGGTGAACTCGTCCACTATGACGATCTGGCCGTCCTTGACGACGTAGTCGACGTCGCGCTTGAAGAGGTGGTGGGCCTTGAGTGCCTGCAACACGTGGTGGACGAGCTCGATGTTGACGGGGTCGAAGAGGTTCTCCACGCCGAGGAGCTGCTCTGCCTTTATGCTGCCCTCCTCGGTCAGTATCACCGTCTTCGCCTTCTCGTCAATAGTGAAGTCGACGTCCTTCTGGAGCCGCGGAATTATCCTGTCTATCTTGTAGTACTTGTCGGTCGATTCTTCCGAAGGGCCCGAGATTATGAGCGGGGTCCGCGCCTCGTCGATCAGTATGCTGTCCACCTCGTCCACTATGGCGTAGTTGAGCTCCCTCTGGCAGTAGTCGTTGATGTCGTACTTCATGTTGTCCCTCAGGTAGTCGAAGCCGAACTCGTTGTTGGTGCCGTAGGTTATGTCGGCAGCGTAGGCCTCCTTGCGGGAGCAGGGCCTGAGGCGGTCGTGCTGCTTGTCGTCAGATCGGAACTCCGGGTCGTAGAGGTACGATGCATCGTGCTGAATGACGCCTACCGAGAGGCCGAGGTGGTGGTATATCGGGCTCATCCACTGTGCGTCCCTCTTTGCGAGGTAGTCGTTGACGGTCACGACGTGGACGCCCCTGCCATCGATGGCGTTCAGGTACACGGGCATGGTGGCGACGAGGGTCTTGCCCTCACCGGTCTTCATCTCGGCGATCTTTCCCTCGTGGAGGACGATCGCGCCGATAACCTGGACGTCGAAGTGCCTCATGTTGAGGAGCCTCCTCGATGTCTCCCTCACGAGGGCGAACGCCTCGTACAGGATGTCGTCGAGGGTCTCTCCCTTCTCGAGGCGCCGCTTGAACTCCTCGGTCTTCTCCCTCAGCCCGGCATCGGTGAGGGCGGACATCTCGGACTCGAGCGCGTTCACGCGTTCGACCATCGGCCTCAGCCGCTTGATCTCCCTGTCGTTCTTGGTCCCGAAGATCTTCTTGATAATCGATACCATCTTAATTATAATCTTAAATAATCGGTACGGTTTTATGCAATAAGGTGGACTTTGCCCGAGGCTGGAAAGCAGGCTCTCAGAGCCTCCTCGCCTCGACCAGCCCCTCTTTCATCACCAATACGAAGACGACCGTCAGGCCGGTCAGGGCGCCTATGATGTTTATGAGCCCGAGGTACAGCAGCACTGCAAGCACGGTGAAGACTATCAGGAGCCGGAACATGCTGAAGAAGAGGAGCTTGCCCGTCGCCCCCCGGACGGCCTCCGGGTTCGTCAGGCCGAGCACACCCCATTGAATGCCCTTGAGGTTGACGAGGGCCAACGCCCCGCCCGTCAGGATACCGAGGGGCAGCCTCTTCCAGTCGATGAGGGCCGACAGGAGGGAGAGCGGGATCAGTATCCACGCCGCCTGCCTATTGATCCTTCTTATCATCTTCACGCTCGATCCTCCTTGCATACCTGAAGAGCTCCCTGAACCCCGCGATTATGCCAATGATGAAAAAGAAGACCGTGAGATACGGTGACGTCCCGAAGAGGCTGTCGAGGCCGTAACCTATGGCGAACCCTACGAAGGTGGCGGCCACCAGGTTCAGCGGGATGACGCTCGCATCGATCAGCTGGCGCCACAGCTCCCTCCTCTTCTTCCTGTTGTCCCCGCCCATCATGTCATACCCCTGCGCATATCCGGCAGGCGGCAATGCAACCGGCGTTCACATGCGGCTCCGTTGTCGGGAATCTGGATGCGGACGCCCTGAGGCGGGCCTGCGGGGTACTATCACGGGAAAACTGTTGCACAGACTGATTGTAAAACATATGGATAAAAAAAGTCTCCGGGCGGCGTGAACGCCGCCTGGAGACCTGCTGCAACCCGGTTTTATCGTCGCTACTTATGATACTTCAGAGACGGGATGAACTTGTTGATCACCCAGAACAGGGCGAAGGGCATCACGCCTATGGTGAGCGCCCCGAAGAAGCCCTCCTTGTAGGTCTCTATGTTTTCAGGAATGAACGGCAGCTTGTAGTGCATGTATCCGGCAAAGGAGAGCGAAAACGCCTGCCCTCCGATCACGACATTCCACCTCATCATGAAGACCCCGAATATGACGAGCACGAGTGCGATGGCGGTCCTCCTTATCGTTAGACCCGGCAGGACGAGCATGATGAAGGGAAGGAGGTTGCCGATGGTGTACTGGAGGATGAAGATGTCGACGAAGTCCTTCCCGTATATGACGGAACGGAGAATCTCCCAAGACTTGACTGCGGTGTATCCCCTGAAGACGAGGTCGAGTATCTCGAGCGTGATGGCTGCTATCATGAACCCGATCAGGTAGCGCGACGTCTTCCTGATGAGGTCGACCTCGGCTCCGCCGACCTCGGCTGCGGTCACGTCCCAGGCCTTCCTCGAAGTCTTTATCCTGAACTTCTTCCACTCCATGATCACTATGTACGTGAGCATGCAGAGGGCGATACCCGAGACGATGGCAGACATGATGAATATGACCGGCATGAGGGGGGTCATCCAGAGTGCGTTCGCCTTGACCGAACCGAATATGAAGCCTGCGTAACCGTGTAGGAAGCAGGCCACGGGGATACCGATCCCGGCGAGTATCTTCACCGCCTTCTCGTCCTTTTGCAGGGCCTTCTCGCTTATATCGTAGGCGCCGAGCGTTAGGAGCGCGTACAGCTTCTGTTTGAGGCTGTTTCCGAGCCCCTCCTTGCCCTTAAGGGCGAGGGCCTGCTCGACGAAGAACTTCCTGTAGACGAACCATATCTCGGTGGCGACCACAATGGAGTATGAGAAGAAGACTATGCCGAAGGCGGAGATCGCTGAGGTGAAGTGCGGTGTGAAGAAGACCTCCATCCCCCTAAGCGGCTGCTGCAGGTGAAACATCAGCGGCATCGGCGCCACCAGGAGCAGGGCGAATGAGAAGACGAGCGAGAACTTCGCCATGTCCTTCAGGTCCTTGAGGCCGAAGACATGGTACAGTGACGACAGGACGAACGCTCCTGCAACCAGACCCGTCATCAGCGGGTACATGACTATCTGGACGCTCCAGTAGATATACTCGTTCGGATAGACGAACAGATCCTTGACGGTCCATAAGGCTTCCGGATACGACCATGCTTCTGTCATTTTCATCACCTCACATTCTCATCCAGGCCGATGTAGTAGACCTGGGGTTTCGTTCCGTATTCATCCTTCAAGACCGCTACCCTCTGAGTCATGATCGTCTTCGTGACAGGGTCGTTGGGGTCCTTCAGGTTGCCTATCTGCCTGGCGCCGAACGGACACGCGCCGACACAGGCCGTCTTCATTCCCTTGTTGATACGGTGGTAGCAGAACGTACACTTCTCCGCCACCTTGTATACGGGATGGAAGAACCTCACGCCATAGGGGCATGCCATGATGCAGTAACCGCACCCTATGCACCAAGTCCTGTCCACCAGGACAACGCCGTCCGCGGTCTGGTATGTCGCACCCACCGGGCACACCTGGACGCAGGGCGGGTTCTCGCACTGGTTGCACAGCTTCGGGACGAAGAAGGCCTTGGCGACATCCTCGGGCTTCACCACCTCTTCCTGTATCTCCAGGGAGGTGAAGCCGTCCCTGCCTCCCAGGGGCGTATCCGCCACCATCCGGCCGTCTTTCAGTATAAGGTACCTCTCGACCCACGTCCTGGTGACAGGGGCCTCGTAGGGCACCTCGTTCTCGAGCTTGCAGGCCTTCACGCAGAACCCGCAGCCCACACACTTGTAGGTGTCGACGATGAACCCCCACCTGACGGTTGAGGCCTCGACAGAGGCCCTCGCCTCGGCCGGGCTCAGTATCTTGAATGCACTCAGCGGGAGCGCCGATGCAGCGGCGATCTTAAGCGTGGATATCAGAAAGTCTCTTCGCGATATGCTCATTACCAACCCTCCATGTCTGGTTTGTGCGGGTTATGACACATGCTGCACTCCATACCCGTATTGTGTTCCTCGGGATCGATGCCCTTGATCTTCGCCCTCTCCGTCCCGGGGTAACGGAGGCGGGCATGGCACCGGATGCACAGAGACCTGCTCTTGTCGACGACGAGCTTCGGAGGGTCCTCCGGATGGTCGACCGCAGGGCCGTGGCAGTTCTCACACTGGATTATCCTGTGTTTCGAGGACATGATGGGCTCGTACTTGTCGGGATGACAGTCCTTGCAGTACTTCCTCGTCCTGTACTTGACCTTGAAGGCCTTCCAGTCATCCTCGTTGCTCTTGCGGTGGTACCCGTACATGAAGCCCCGCTCCTGGATTCCGAAATCCGGCGGTACGATGATGAACCTCGCACCGAGTATAAGGATGACGATTATTATCACTACCCACAGGGGCCGCAATACATGACTGCTCATAAACGTGCCTCCTCTTGTTGTTTGTATTGTAGTTAGGTTTAACGTTGCAACTCGTTTCCGCTTCCAAAAAGACTTCAGGGAAAACAACGCGCCGCTATGCGGCTCAGCTCTTGGGACCGATGAAAGTAAGCGGTTCCCTGTACCCGTGACACTGCGTGCACGTGGTCTGTGCCTGCTCCTTGGTCACCCTCCAGGAGTGCGGCTTGTGACAGGTCTTGCACTCGATCCCCATCGTCTGCACATGCATCTTGTGCATCCCCACGTTCAGTATCCGTGGATGGCAGCTGAGGCAAGTGCCGTAGGCCGGCATTATCTCAGCGTGAGGCTTGTGGCACTTGTAGCAGTAGAACTGCATCGGGGCGTCCTTGGGGACATCGATCTTGTCGGCCTTGGAGATCGTCTCCTTTCCGGGCAGGAAGAACTGCACGTCTATGGTGTTGTCGGCTATCAGTTCCTTCCTCACCTCTTCGCTGCCGTGACAGAAGAGACACTTCTTTCTGCCCGGCCGCAGGTCCACCGTCCTGTCGGTGTGACAGTTGAGACACGCCAGTCCCTCCATGCCCACACCGTGCACCTCCTTGCCCTTGTGACACCGCAGGCAGAAGCGCTCCTCGGGCGTGAACTTGTGCACCACGTAGCCGTGACACTTGGAACACTCTATCTTCTCCATGAAGTAGTGTTTCGCGTGCATCATGGAGTTGTTTATCTTCTTGGCCTTGGGGTACTTCTCGCTCTTCTCCCAGTGGCACTCGACACAGTACTTCCAGGGGACTATAACCTTGCCGTGCCTCGGCGGCACGCTCTTCGGCCTGTGCAGGACAAACGTGATGAGGAGCTTGTTCTGTTCCGGTATGGAGAGGTGATGACACTCGTGGCAGTTGATGCCGGTGTGTTCACTCTTCTGCCACGCATCGTAGGCCGGTTTCATGAGATGGCAACTGATACAGAACTTCGGATTGTTCTGGGTGAAGTCGTAAAACTTGAAGGCTACGACACCGCCGCCGACGATGATTACCAGGAGCAGTACTGCGATGATTATCTTGCCCTTCAGGGTGAGGCCTTCTGTTACCCAACCAAACCACTTCATAGCAGTCACCTCGCAGGTAGTTGGTCGCCTGCAGGCAAGTCACTAGCTCTACATGCTCATCCGGTTAGATAATCTCTTTTAGTCACCAGCGAGCAAGTACACCGCAGGCACTATATGTCCTTCATCGCCTCGTACGCAGCCCCTACAGTCTTGTCGATGTCCCGGCCGGTATGAGCAAGTGAAATGAAACCGGCCTCGAACTGACTCGGAGCCAAGTTCACGCCCCGTGAGAGCATGCCCCTGAAGAATCTGGCAAACCTTTCGGTGTCGGAAAGTTTTGCGCTGCTGTAGTCATGAACCTCCCTGTCTGTAAAGTATGTACAGAACATGGTACCGGCCCTGTAGAACCTCGTCTTGACGCCCGCTCGCCTGGCAGCGTCCTTGAGGCCCTCCTCGAGTGCGCGGGCCTTTTCCTCCAGCCTCTCGTACACACCTTTTCTGGAAAGCAGCTTCAGGGTCTCTATGCCGGCGGTCATGGCGAGTGGGTTGCCAGAGAGGGTTCCCGCCTGGTAGACAGGCCCCTCAGGCGCAATCCCAGACATGATCTCGGCCCTGCCCCCGTAGGCGCCTACGGGAAGGCCCCCGCCTATCACCTTGCCCAGGCACGTCATGTCAGGCCTTATGCCGTAGTAGGCCTGGGCTCCTCCGTAAGAGACCCGGAAGCCCGTCATCACCTCGTCGAAGATGAGCACGATCCCGTACTTCCTGGTCAGCTTCCTCAGGCCATCGAGGAAACCCTTCTTGGGAAGCACACAGCCCATGTTGCCGACAACGGGTTCGATGATGACACAGGCTATGTTCCTCCAGTCCTTCTCGATGACTCCCTTCACCGTCTTCAGGTCGTTGAAGGGCACGGTCAGGGTGTTCCTCGCATAGGAACCCGGCACACCCGGACTGTCCGGGACCCCGAAGGTCGCGGCTCCGGAGCCGGCCTTCACCAGTAGGCCGTCAGCGTGGCCGTGATAGCATCCCTCGAACTTCACCACCTTGTCCCTGCCGGTAAAGCCCCTCGCAGCCCTGATGGCACTCATCGTCGCCTCGGTGCCGGAGTTCACCATCCTCACCATGTCCATCGAGGGATAGGCCTTCAGGACCATCTTCGCAAGCTTCACCTCGAGGCGGGTCGGCGCACCGTAACTCGTCCCCCGGTCGACGGCCGCCTTGATCGCCCTCACCACCGCCGGATGGGCGTGGCCGAGTATCATGGGTCCCCAGGAAAGTACATAATCTATGTATACGTTGCCATCCACGTCCCGGATCTTTGAGCCCTTGGCAGAGGCTATGAAAAGAGGACTGCCCCCGACCGCCTTGAACGCCCTGACAGGACTGTTGACGCCGCCGGGGATGAACGCCTGTGCCTTTTTGAAGAGCCGCCTGGACTTGTCGTTCTTGAGCCTTCCGGCCTCATTCCGTTTCTTCATGTTCTTGTTCTTCACATTCTTCATAATTTCTTCACAATTTTGTTTTTTAATATTTGATTTTTGTTCGCTCCCTGAAGTCACATAAATCTATCACAACAGCGACGTTTTTGTCAAAAAATTTCGGGCTAAAAGCTATTTAAAACTCTAATAACCCTATTATCCTTCGGGCCCTTTCGGTGGCGGGAAGGCGCTCTCAATAACATATTCGCACAGATAAGAAATTTATGCAACCGCCGCCGTGTCCGTCCCATCGGAAGGGCACGATTTTGGTATAATTCAAGTATGAGGCCGAGACTGTACCTCAAGACAGGCAACAGGGTGAGGCACTTGAGATACGACGCCTGGGGCGAAGGGGTCGTTGTGGAAGAGAGGCATTCACGCCTCGAAGGGGGGTTCTGTCTGGTGAAGGTCCTCTTCGAAGACGGAGAGGAGCGCTCCTTCATCAACGACCTCGACAACGAGTGCTGCTGCTACTATGCGGGACTCAGGCTGATATGAGCCCGCAAAGTACTCGACGCCGGTCTCCCCGCCGTTGTTGACAAATCTCTCAGAAGATGATTTAATTTATACAGTAATAATGATTACAGACAATATCATATCCGCGGCGGTACTCATAGTGGATGACTCCCGGTCCAACAACGGCCTCTTCGAAGAGGTCTTCAGCTCTGATGCCTTCCGCACCTTCAATGCAACCGGCCCCGAGGATGCGATAGAGAAGTTCAAGGCCCTCCACCCCGACATCGCCGTCATAGACATCAGCCGTCGGGAGGCGGACGGCTTCCGGTTGTGCAGGATACTCAAGGATGCGGCCGGGCAGAGGTTCTTTCCCGTCATCCTCCTCGGGACGCACAGTGACAGGAGGGTCAAGATAGAGGGACTCGAGTCCGGGGCAGACGACTTCATCGGCAGGCCCATAGACCCGAGGGAGTTCTCGGCGAGGGTTCGGTCCCTGCTGAGGCTCAAGCACCTCCACAACGAACTCGAACACTCCGAAAACATCATCCTTACGCTCGCGGCCACGCTCGAGGTCCGGGACCCGCACACCCAGGGGCATTCGGCGAGGGTCGGCGAACTCTGCAGGGAGTTCGGAGACTATCTGGGCCTCTCTATTCAGGAACAGGAACTGCTGCGGAAGGCGGGGCTCCTGCACGATATCGGCAAGATAGGCCTGAGCAAGGACCTCTTCCTGAAGCCTCCGCCGCTCTCGGACGAGGAGATCGAGACGATAAAGCAGCACACCGTCATCGGAGAGCAGATATGCAAGCCGCTCCACTCCCTGAGGGGTGTGCTTCCGGCCATAAGGCACCATCACGAGAGGTGGGACGGCAGGGGCTTCCCCGACGGGCTCAAAGGAGAGGAGATTCCTCTGCTTGCGAGAATCCTCTCCATAGCAGACTCCTTCGATGCCATGTACTCCGAGCGTCTATACCGCGAGGGCCGTACGGCCTTTGAAGTGCTCGAGGTCATGAGAGAGGAGAAGCGCCTCGGGCAATGGGACCCCGTGCTTATCGAGCACTTCATCGACATGATGAACCTGGAGGGGCACGCCCTCCTCGATCAGATCGCCGGAGCGGACACAGGGTCCGATGAACAGAAGGAAGCCTCCCTGCTCTGAGCTCCTCTACGATCTGATCCAGACGCCTCTGGGGCACATCTGCCTCACTTATTCGATCACGACGAAGGGCGCCCTCCGCCTGAGCGGCGTCGGTTTCGGCGCTCCCGCGCATGCGGCAAAGAGGAACCCGCTGCCCGCCTGGGTAGAGGCGCAGTTCAGGGAGTACTTCGAGGGACGGCGGAGGAGGTTCGACATCCAGATCGCCCTTTCGGGGACGGAGTTCGACAAGAAGGTATGGCTCGCCCTGAACGAGATACCATACGGCGAGACCCGCACATACAAATGGCTCGCCGAGAGGCTCGGGATTCCACGGGGTGTAAGGGCGGTCGGCCGGGCACTCGGCAGGAACCCCCTCCCCATAGTCCTTCCCTGCCACAGGGTCATCCAGTCCGACGGCGGACTGGGCGGCTACTCCTCGGGCATCGAGATAAAGCGGCGCCTCCTCGACCTCGAGTACTACAGCTCCCTCGGCTCCGGCCGTCTCCGCGAGAGCCGAGGCTGAGCGGATTCTTGAATTTTCTCTCCGGCTTATGTTAAGGTTTATGGCATTATCTGCGGATGCAGCATCGCCTCTTCTGCAGAAGACCAGGAAAACACACGCCTTGAAACCTCTCCTGACCGGTCTCCGGGAAGGACAAATGTGCCCGGAGTTCAGGAGAAGAGGCGGAGGAAAAAACCAGCAACAAAGGAGGATAGGTAAAGGCATGTCGGTCGTTACGATGAAAGAGCTGTTGGAGGCCGGTGTCCACTTCGGGCATCAGGTCAAGAGATGGAACCCGAAGATGAAGCGCTACATCTTCGGCGAGAGGAACGGGATATACATCATAGACCTCCAGAAGACCATGAAGGGCCTCGAGAGCGCGTACAACTTCCTGAAGGGCCTCTCGATCTCGGGGCAGTCGGTCCTCTTCGTGGGGACCAAGAAGCAGGCCCAGGACTCCATAAAGGACGAGGCCGAGAGGGTCGGTGCTTTCTACGTCAACCAGAGATGGCTCGGCGGAATGCTGACCAACTTCACCACGATCAAGAAGAGCATAGAGAAGCTCAAGGGCATCGAGAAGATGAGGGAGGACGGCACGTACGAGGCCCTGACGAAGAAAGAGGTGGCGAAGCTCGAGAAGACGCGCACCAAGCTCGAGAAGAACCTCGGGGGCCTCAAGGAGATGCAGACACTCCCGGGTGCGCTCTTCGTGGTCGACCCGAGAAAAGAGAGGATAGCCGTGCAGGAGGCACGGATACTGAAGATTCCCATTGTGGCCATAGTGGACACGAACTGCGATCCCGACGAGATAGACCACGTCATCCCCGGCAATGACGATGCCATAAGGGCGATAAAGCTCATCACCTCGAAGATGGCCACCGCCATACTCGAAGGCAAAGAGATCCTGAACAAGGAGATGGAGGCAAAGGCCGAAGAGGCGAGGATGGAGGAGAAGGCGGCACAGGATGAGGCGGAAGAAGAGATGGCGGCTGTGAGTGAACCGGCTGCAGCACCTGCAGAGGCAGCGCCACAGACAGAGGAGGTTTCAGAATGACCGTCACCGCAGATATGGTAAAACGGCTCAGGGAACAGACGGGGGCCGGAATGATGGACTGCAAGAAGGCCCTGTCGGAGAGCAACGGGGACTTCGACAAGGCCGTGGAGGTCCTCAGGAAGAAAGGACTGGCGGCAGCCGAGAAGAAGGCCGGAAGGAGGGCGTCCGAGGGCCTGATATCCTCTTACATACACATGGACAAGATCGGCGTATTGATAGAGGTGAACTGCGAGACCGACTTTGTCGCAAGGACCGATGATTTCCGCCGGTTCGTCAAGGACGTGGCAATGCACATCGCGGCCGCCAACCCGAGGTACCTGTCGAGGGAGAAGATACCGCAGGACGTGATAGAGAGGGAGAAGGGCATATACAGGGAGCAGACCAAAGACAGGCCCGAGCACGTCGTGGAGAAGATAGTGGAAGGCAAGCTCGAGAAGTTCTATGCCGAGAACTGCCTGCTCGACCAGATATTCGTGAAGGACCCTGACCAGAAGAAGAAGATACACGACATTGTCACGGAGATGGTGGCAAAGGTCGGAGAGAACATAGTGATAAGGCGCTTCACGCGCTACCAGCTCGGCGAGGAAACCGAAGATTAAACCGAAAGGCAAGCCAAAGGTCAAGTACGGAAGGATTCTGCTGAAGCTGAGCGGAGAGGCCCTGATGGGGCAGAGGAGTTACGGGATCGACGCCTCCACCGTCGATTTCATGGCCAGCGAGATCAAGGAGATCCATGACCTCGGGATCGAGGTCGCGGTCGTGATCGGCGGCGGCAACATATTCCGCGGCGTCGAAGGCTCCGTAAAGGGCATGGAGAGGGCGACCGCCGACTACATGGGTATGCTCGCCACCGTGATAAACGCACTTGCGCTACAGAACGCCCTCGAGAAGACCGGCGTTCCCACCCGGGTGCAGTCCGCCATCGAGATGCGGGAGCTGGCCGAACCGTATATCAGACGCAGGGCGGTGAGGCACCTCGAGAAGGGGCGCGTCGTCATATTCGCCGCCGGGACCGGCAACCCCTACTTCACGACCGACACCGCCGCATCCCTCAGGGCGATGGAGATAGGGGCCGAGATCATCCTGAAGGCCACCAAGGTCGACGGCGTCTACTCCGCAGATCCCGTGAAGGACCCGAAGGCGAAGAAGTTCAAGAAGATCAGCTACATAGACGTGCTCAAAAAGGGCCTGAACGTTATGGACTCAACCGCGATATCCCTCTGTATGGACAATGCCCTGCCGATTGTGGTATTCAATGTAAGGAAGAAGGGCAACATACGGCGTGTCATGGAGGGCAAGAGCATAGGGACCATCGTCAAGATGGATTGAACCGGGCAGGCACACAAGATGCGGTCGCCACGGGGACGCCCAGCTGAACCGATCCACTGGAGGGAGAAGTCATGGACAAGGAACTGAAGAAGAAGGCCAAGGAGAAGATGGAGAAGGCCGTGGAGGTGTTGAAGAAAGACCTCGGCTCCATCAGGACCGGGCGTGCGTCCATATCGCTTCTGGACAACATCACGGTCGAGTACTACGGAACCCAGACCCCGCTGAACCAGGTCGCGACCCTCTCAGTGCCCGAACCCCGCATGATCGCCATCCAGCCATGGGAGCAATCCATGATCCCCGTCATCGAGAAGGCCGTCCTCCAGTCCGACCTCGGACTCAATCCCACAAACGACGGCAAGGTCATCAGGATTGCCATCCCCCCGCTTACTGAAGAGCGGCGCAAGCAGCTCGTCAAGGTCGTCCGCAAGCGCGCCGAGGAGGCGAGGGTGGCGATAAGAAACATCCGGAGGGAGACGAACGAGGAACTGAAGAGGCTCGAAAAGGACGAGCATGTCAGCGAAGACGACATAAAGAGGGGCCTCGAAGAGATACAGAAGCTCACCGATGCCTACATAAAAGCAGTCGACGAGGTGCTGCAGCACAAGGAAAAGGAGATAATGGAGGTTTAGCCGCAGGTGTCGCAGCCATGAAAGTCCTGCATGTTGGCTGCAGCACGAGGGAGATGATGGTGGAGGCTGTAGGGTCTCTGTTTCTGGGAGAATTCAGTGCATCGGCTGAAATCCGGTGAACCCTTGCCGCAGGACCAGCGGATGGAGCCGATGTCCTTCTGTAAGACTTCAGCCCTGTAAAGGAGGCACTGATGAAATCAAACTTCATGGTCAAGGTCGAGGATGCGAAGCTGCCGGACGTGCAGAAGGCGCTCAAGGCGGCGGGCATAAAGGTCAGGAGTATCGTGGAGCTGTACAAAGAAGGCGGAGCCGAGAAAAAAGAGGTGGGCAATGCCGAAAAAGAAGGCTGAGAAGGCCGGTGAGAACGAACAACAGCGCAGGGAGCGCCTCAGGAAGCTGCTGATCGCCAAGAGACAGGATATAATCAAGGAGGCCAAGAACGAGATCGGCAAGTTCATCAGGGGCGAGAACAAGCAGCTCGCCGAGACCGCGCTCGACGACGGAGACTGGTCCGTCGTCGACCTGGCCGAAGACCTCAACCTGAGGAAGCTCACCGTTCACAAGCAGACCCTCAACAAGATAGACGAGGCATTGAGAAAGCTGAACGAGGGCACGTACGGGATATGTGAAGACTGCGGTTCGGAGATAAGCGAGGAGCGGCTTAAGATAATCCCGTTCGCAATATACTGTGTCGACTGCATGGGCAAGAGGGAGGAGATCGAGAAGTTGGAGAGTGAAGAGGAGGGTATCTGAGGAACGGCCCGGCGGCTGCTTGAGCGGGTGTGCGTGACTCAGTAGAATATCCTCTCGAGAAAGAGGCCCCTTGCAGGGGCGGTAGGACCTGCGGCCCTCCTGTCCCGCGCATCGAGCACCGACTTCATCCCCTCGGGACTCATCCTCCCCTTTCCGACCTCTATCAGCGTGCCCACCAGGTTGCGCACCATGTGCCTCAAGAAAGAGTCCCCCTTGACGGATATCCGCAGGAACGAGCCCGTGAAGGTCGCGGTGAGAAACTCTATCGAGCCCGTCTCTTCGACCTCTATGCCGTATATCTCCCTTACCGCCGACCTCGCACCGCATCCGGAGGCCCTGAAGGATGAGAAGTCGTGCCTGCCGACCAGGCAGGCCGAGGCCCTCACCATCAGCCGGCTGTCGAGCCTCTGCCTGCAGTGGAGGCTGTAGCGGCGCATGAACGGATTCGCCGTCTCCGAGCAGTCGATCAGGTAGAAGTAGGCCTTGGCCTTCGCGCTGTAGCGGGGATGGAAGTCCTCGCCGGCGAGAGAGGCCGAGACCACCCTTACATCTCGGGGGAGCATGGCATTGAGCGCCCTCTGAAAGACCTCGGGTTGGTGCCCGGACGCCGTGTCAAACGACGCCACCTGCTGAAGTGCGTGCACCCCGGCATCGGTGCGGCCGGCGCCGATCACCACCGTCTCCTCGCCCGTCATCCTCCGCAGGCTTGCCTCGATCAGCCCCTGCACCGTTACCCTGCCGGGCTGCACCTGCCAGCCCGAGTAGTCGGTACCGTCATACTGGAGCGTCAACCTGATCCGTCTCAATACAGGGCACCTCCCGGCCGCTGAAACTCGATTCCGCCTCAACACCCGCTTGACACTGCAGCATATATTATAACAGTTACGGCACACGCCGAATCCGCCCGTTGTTGAAACAGCAGGCCGGCATGACCGACCCTGCCGCAGCCTGCAACGTCCTACCCGAACAAGGGCGGGGCATCAGTGTGACACCCGCTGCATGGGAAGATCACGAAAAATTAACATACCTGTCACAACTCCGTAACCTTGCCGCGGTATGATTGACGTCGAACTCTACAGGGAGGAGGTGAGTGCTGCAGAGAGAGAAGGTGCCGTACGTGTCAGGGTTTAGAGAGTAAAACAAACCTACAGACCAAGGAGGAACAGCCATGTCAGCAGTGCCTAAGTTTCTGAAGCTATTCTTTGCCGTACTGGCGGCCGCGGTGGTCTTATACATCCATCTTCCGCAGGAGGCAGGCGCCGCCGGTATAACCGTATACAAGAAGGACGGCAGGTACGTAAAGCTGGGGGGCAGGATACAGCTGCAGTACCACTACAAGGACCCCGACAGCGGAGATGCGAGCGACAGGGTCTTCTTCCGCCGGTTTCGCCCCTACATCGAGGGGAGCCTGTACAAGGACTGGAAGGGAAAGTTCCAGTGGGACATGGGCAAGGCGAAGAACAGCAACGAGGTGGCGGTAAAGGACGCCTACATGCAGTACGCGGGGCTTCGCAACATCAAGATAGCCGTGGGTAACAAGGGCTTCCCCTTTTCGCGTGAGTTCCTGACGTCATCCAAGAAACAGCAGCTCGTGGAGCGTACGTTCGTGGGAGACCACAACTACGGCACTCCCGACCGTAACGTCGGGATTCATCTTACCGGCCACAGCAACGACAAGAGGCTCACCTACGGCTTCTCTGTGGCCTCGGCCTCCATCGATCCCGATGCCGGCAAGCTCGATTTCGACTCGCCTGTCAACAGGGACGCGGATTTCAACGAGGGCTGGATCATCGGAGGCCGCGTAGACTACCACCCATTCGGCAACCTGAAGTTCTCGCAGGGAGACTTCAAGCGCAAGACCAGGGCGACCATAGGGATAGCAGCCTTCACATGGAACAATGACGACGACAACAACACTTACATCGATTCCCCGGATACGGACGGCAAGAAGTTCGACGTGGACAAGGTGACCGGCCTCGAGCTGAGCGGTGCGTTCAGGGCGTCGGGGTTCTCGGTAGATGCAGAGTACAACCTGTTCAAGGCCGACACGGTTGCGGCGAACCTCACAAATGGTATCTACAGGAACGGCTCCACCGACCTCGAGAACTACTCGATCGAAGGCGGATACATGGTGGTGCCGGACACGATCGAGCTCGTTGCAGCCTACCAGGCGCAGGACGCCGACAACTATGAAGACACGTGGAGCCGAACCTCGATCGGTGCGAACTGGTTCATACGGAAACACGACATAAAGGTCCAGTTGACTTACAGGATCGGCAAGAACCTCAAGGGCGTCTCCGGCAACGACGAAGACGAACTCTTCATCCAGACGCAGTATGTCTTCTGAACCGTGACAGGAAGGCTCATCTTCTCCAATCCTCCTTTCGGGCAGGGGCCGGGACCCCTGCCCGCATTTTTCCCTCTCAGCAGGCTCCGCCAGGGCCCTGCACCACCGACAATGAAAACTTAAAGCCCCCGTAATAGTCGCGTAACATTGCCGTGGTATCATCCAGACTATACATATGGCAAGCCTCGATACGAGGAAGAAGAATCAGGGACACCCTGATGGAAACTCAAACCTGAACGGAGGGAGTGAGACTATGTGTCCAAAGTTCGACAACGGCATCTGCTCGGTCGCTGGGATCGAGCCGGAGTACCTCGAGTGTGCCGATGGAGGTTGCTGCTACGAGGGGAGTTACGAGTACGAGACCTGCAGGCTCTACATGGTGGACTGCATCGTGAACTGCAGGGAGGCTGTCGAGAAAGCGGCATAGCGGGAGACGGCTCCTCAATCTGCACGCCCTCTCCGTGCGGGGAGGGCG